>ERZ780212.2154-NODE-2154-length-13233-cov-3.930111_pt1 | contig 13233 bp, 12 predicted proteins | sample MGYA00511364_ERZ780212 | MGnify/ENA primary metagenome ERZ780212 (study PRJEB29588, sample SAMEA2147991) | human gut metagenome | biome: human gut; feature: human-associated habitat; material: faeces | place: Denmark | collected 2008/2010 ...
AGAGCCTCCGCAGCATGAGTGTTGCGGAGGCTTTTTGCGTTAGTATATGCCGGGGATTGGGTTGAGGTCTTGCCGCGTCCGGAATAGCGCTTCCAATAACCCTTTCCAATGGGGCATTACTTGAAAATATAAGCTAAAAACTAAAGATTTATCTGGCTTTAGTAGCAATCTAAGTAGATTTATTTGTATCTTTGTCGCCCGAATATAATATTGTTCTGGTTTAGCAATAACTATGGGAAAGTTTGATGCATACAAGATTGACCTGAAGGGAATGAAGGAAAACACATATTCATGTGAGTTTGTGTTGGAAAATCATTTCTTTGAAAGTATTGATGGACCGGAAGTCCAAAAGGGAAAAGTCAACGTCCAGTTGCGCATAAGGAAAACCGGTGGAATTTATGATCTTTCCTTTCAGACCGATGGGGTTGTACAGGTAACCTGTGACCGCTGCTTGGACGATATGGATCAACCGGTCTCTTCATCTGATGTAGTCAAGGTAAAACTGGGAAGCGATTATTCGGAAGATGGTGATATCGTAATTATACCGGAAGATGAAGGGATCATCAATGTGGCATGGTTCATGTATGAATTCATAGCTTTGAGCATTCCGATGAAGCATGTGCATGCGCCGGGGAAATGCAACAAGGCCATGATGGGCAAGCTTAACAAGTATTTGCGTACCTCTGCTGATGAAGAAGATGGCTGGAATGAATCCGAGGCCGAAGTCCCCGAAGACGATGCTTCTGAAGCTCCGCAAGATATTGATCCGCGATGGAATGAATTGAAGAAAATAATAAATAATAATTAAAAGTATTAGAAACAATGGCACATCCTAAGAGAAGACAATCAAAAACTAGAACTGCTAAGAGAAGAACTCACGACAAAGCAGTAGCTCCTACGCTGGCTATTTGCCCGAACTGCGGAGCATGGCACGTTTACCACACTGTATGTGGCGCTTGCGGCTACTACAGAGGTAAGTTGGCAATCGTGAAAGAAACCGCTATCTAACGAGGCGGTATAAAATATAGCCAGAGAGTGCTGCTCTCCGGCTACTTTTATTTTATAACGAGAATTTTTAGTTACATGGAAAAAATAAATGCTGTAATTACAGGAGTCGGCGGTTATGTTCCCGAATATGTGCTGACGAACGATGAGTTGTCGCGCATGGTCGAGACCAATGACGAATGGATTATGACCCGCATCGGTGTGAAGGAAAGACGTATCCTCAGCGAAGAAGGCTTGGGTACTTCTTACTTGTGTCGTAAGGCTGCCAAACAGTTGATGAAACGTACTGGAGCCAATCCCGATGACATTGATGCAGTGATTGTCTGCACGACTACCCCTGATTATCATTTTCCGTCGACTGCTTCAATCCTGTGCGACAAGCTCGGTTTGAAGAACGCTTTTGCATTTGACCTCTCAGCTGCATGCTGCGGGTTCCTTTACGGACTTGAGGTTGCAGCCGGTCTGATAGCTACAGGCCGCCACAAGAAAATCATTCTGGTGGGTGGCGATAAGATGTCGTCAATGGTGAACTATTCCGATCGCGCCACTTGCCCCATCTTCGGTGACGGAGCAGCGGCTGTCATGATGGAAGCCACGACTGAAGACCTCGGTGTGAAAGATGTCATTCTGCGTACTGATGGCAAGGGCTTGCCTTTCCTTCACATGAAGGCTGGAGGTTCCGTATGTCCTCCGTCTTATTTTACGGTAAGCAACAAGATGCACTATCTTTATCAGGAAGGACGTACGGTGTTCAAATATGCCGTTTCGAACATGTCGAATATTACGGCTGAGATTGCCGAGCGTAACGGCCTTGACAAGGATAGCATCAACTGGATTATCCCCCATCAGGCAAACTTGCGTATTATTGACGCAGTAGCAAGCCGTCTGGAGGTCCCCATGGAGAAAGTGATGGTGAATATCCAACGCTATGGCAATACCAGCGGCGGTACACTCCCCCTTTGTCTGTGGGATTATGAGAACCAGTTGCGTAAGGGCGATAACCTGATATTCACAGCCTTCGGAGCCGGATTTACCTACGGAGCTGTTTATATGAAATGGGGTTACGACGGTAACGTGAAGAAGTAACTACGTTTTTCTACTGACAAAGAGCTGTTTCAAAAGGACGCAATATCGAAGGCACGGATTTCACGGATACACACAGCGGGAAGTTTGTTTCGACGACCGGTGAGATCCTTGAGGTCCGTGCTTTTTGCATGATGACAAACCCATCCTTTCCTGAAACAGCTTCTTTTGTCCTATAATGAACGAAACCAACTGAAGACTTTATGCACAAAGCAGGATTTGTAAACATCGTGGGAAACCCCAATGTGGGGAAATCCACCCTGATGAACCTTCTGGTCGGCGAACGTATATCCATCGCCACTTTTAAGGCACAGACGACCCGGCATCGCATCATGGGTATTATCAATACGGATGAGATGCAGATTGTTTTCTCTGACACTCCGGGAGTGCTTAAGCCAAACTATAAGTTGCAGGAGTCCATGCTCAACTTCTCCGAGTCGGCACTGAAAGATGCCGATGTGTTGCTTTATGTAACTGATGTTGTGGAGAAGCCTGATAAGAATCTCGACTTCATCCAGAAGGTGCAGGCGATGGATGTTCCTGTTTTGCTGCTGATCAACAAGATTGACTTGAGCAACCAGGATGCTCTGACAAATCTTGTCGAGGAGTGGCATGGTTTGCTTCCCAAAGCGGAGATTATCCCTATATCCGCTATCGCCCGTTTCAATATTGATGCGGTGATGAAGCGTATCAAGGAGCTGCTTCCCGATTCTCCTCCCTATTTTGACAAAGACCAATGGACCGATCGTCCGGCACGCTTTTTTGTGACTGAAATCATCCGTGAGAAGATTCTCCTGTATTATGACAAGGAGATTCCGTATGCTGTAGAAGTGGCTGTGGAGCAGTTTAAGGAAGATGAGAAGTCTATTCACATCAATGTGGTCATCTATGTGGAACGGGAGTCGCAGAAGGGCATCATCATTGGAAAACAAGGACGGGCTTTGAAGAAGGTAGCCACAGAAGCACGCAAGTCACTGGAGAAATTCTTCGGCAAAAGTATCTATCTGGAGACCTTTGTCAAGGTGGATAAGGACTGGCGCAGCTCAGATAAGGAGTTGAAAAACTTCGGTTACAACCTGGATTGAATAACAACCTGACAGACTGTGAAGTCGTCATAGTAAAGAGAAATTATTTATGGGAAACTTAGTAGCGATTGTCGGACGTCCCAATGTGGGAAAGTCGACACTGTTCAATCGCCTCACCCGTACACGGCAGGCGATTGTGAACGATGAAGCCGGAACGACCCGCGACCGCCAATATGGAAAAAGCGAATGGAACGGACAGGAATTCTCCGTGGTGGATACCGGGGGATGGGTGGTCAATTCCGACGACATCTTTGAAGAGGAAATACGCAAGCAGGTAATCATAGCCATCGACGAGGCGGACGTGGTGCTGTTTCTGGTCGATGTGGTCAATGGAGTGACTGACCTCGACATGGAGGTTGCCTCTATTCTGCGGCGTTCCAAGCTGCCCGTGATCGTGGTGGCCAATAAGACCGACAACAATGATTTGCAATATAGTGCAGCTGAGTTTTACAAGCTCGGACTGGGTGATCCTCATTGTATCTCTGCTCTTAGCGGAAGTGGTACGGGCGATTTGCTGGATTTGGTAATCAGTAAGTTCAAGAAAGACTCCGGTGAGCTGCTGGATGACGAAATCCCCCGTTTTGCGGTGGTGGGACGTCCCAATGCCGGAAAATCGTCCATTATCAATTCCTTCATTGGAGAAGAACGCAACATCGTGACCGAGATTGCCGGAACAACCCGTGACTCCATCTATACCCGCTATGAGAAGTTCGGTTTCGACTTCTATCTGGTTGATACTGCCGGAATCCGTCGGAAGAACAAGGTGGTGGAAGATTTGGAATACTATTCGGTGATGCGTTCCATCCGTGCCATAGAGAATTCCGATGTGTGTATCCTCATGTTGGATGCTACACGCGGTGTCGAAGGACAAGATCTGAACATATTCTCCCTCATTCAGCGTAACCAGAAAGGGTTGGTTGTGGTGGTCAATAAGTGGGATTTGGTGGAAAACAAGAGCGATAAGGTGATGAAGACGTTTGAGAACGCCATTCGCAGCCGTTTGGCTCCGTTTACCGACTTTCCCATTATTTTCGCGTCGGCTCTCACCAAACAGCGTATCTATAAGGTGCTGGAGGCTGCCGAGCAGGTTTATAAGAACCGTACGACACGCATCTCTACGGCTCGTCTGAATGAGGAAATGCTGCCTCTTATCGAGGCCTATCCGCCCCCTTCCATCAAAGGCAAGTATATTAAGATCAAGTATTGTACGCAGCTGCCCAACACCAAGGTACCTTCCTTCGTGTTTTTTGCAAACCTGCCGCAATATGTGAAGGAGCCTTACCGCCGTTTCTTGGAAAACAAGATGCGGGAACGCTGGTCGTTGAGTGGTACTCCCATCAATATATTTATACGTCAGAAGTAGGCTGGTGAACATTTCCCCTTTCGGACTGTTCCTGGATAAGATAATCCCGTTATGGCTTTTGTGGTTGTAGCGGGATTTTTTATATCCGACCGTCTTCCTCTCCACTTTGGAGCGTAGTGGAAGGAGGAGATGCAGGCAGTATCTGTCTGGTCAGTTTGTCCGGCATGTGCTTTTGTAGCGATTCATTAGTATTTTTCATATTCAAATTTTGTTATCTCTTTGCCTGTAAGAATGATTTCGCACACAGTTTTGTTAGATTGAGGTATACTAACTTCTTTTCTCCCTTTATGCTTGAGATAAGCCTTAGTGGCTTCATCTTCATAAATGAGACGTACTGCAGCTTCTTCAAAATCGTCTAAAATATAGACTGATTTGCCAGCCAATAACATCTTTTGTAGATACTTTAGGTTCATATTGGTATGTAAAGCTAGTTGTTCCTTATCAGTATTCTACATCAAACCGCAACTGTGCCGTAGGTGTGCCCCTCTTTTCGAGGTTGTTCCTTATCAATATTCTACATCAAACCGCAACCCCTCGTGAAATGCATAGTACTTCTCTATGTTGTTCCTTATCAATATTCTACATCAAACCGCAACCAGAAGTTTTACCAACATGTCAAAGAGCTAGTTGTTCCTTATCAATATTCTACATCAAACCGCAACTCAGGCAAGGGTGGTCCGGTTGTCGGGATTGTTGTTCCTTATCAATATTCTACATCAAACCGCAACGTTCGGCGGATGGTTGATTCTGCCTGGTTGGTTGTTCCTTATCAATATTCTACATCAAACCGCAACCAGCATCCTTATTCCATTAGCTGCCTCCTGTTGTTCCTTATCAATATTCTACATCAAACCGCAACAGAGACTTCCCGCGTAAAACGTTGTTTCAGTTGTTCCTTATCAATATTCTACATCAAACCGCAACATTACATCAACCCTTTTAAAAAATTGCAGGTTGTTCCTTATCAATATTCTACATCAAACCGCAACCGACCAGGGAATTCTGATAGAATCAGCATCGTTGTTCCTTATCAATATTCTACATCAAACCGCAACTAATATCATTTATTAATTACACTGCAAATAGTTGTTCCTTATCAATATTCTACATCAAACCGCAACTTTACAGGCTCGCAAGCAGCTGCGGGTCGGTTGTTCCTTATCAATATTCTACATCAAACCGCAACGCTGGTTGTTAATACTATTTTAATTCTCCGTTGTTCCTTATCAATATTCTACATCAAACCGCAACCATTTTGATAATATCTATTATTATACTATGTTGTTCCTTATCAGTATTCTACATCAAACCGCAACGACATTGCTGCGCTTCCTAAACTTCCTAAAGTTGTTCCTTATCAGTATTCTACATCAAACCGCAACCAGGTCGCCCATCTTGTTGCGCTCCAGCAGTTGTTCCTTATCAGTATTCTACATCAAACCGCAACGCTGTCCCGTCTGTATGGCATATTGCTCGGGTTGTTCCTTATCAGTATTCTACATCAAACCGCAACTTAACCCTAAAACGAGTGCAATACTTGGGTTGTTCCTTATCAGTATTCTACATCAAACCGCAACTTCGGCATCGAGGATGTCAAGCAGCTCCTCGTTGTTCCTTATCAGTATTCTACATCAAACCGCAACTAATGACGAAAACACCGTTATAGGGGCAAGTTGTTCCTTATCAGTATTCTACATCAAACCGCAACGTGGTGACGATGCTGATGTGCCTCCGCCTGTTGTTCCTTATCAGTATTCTACATCAAACCGCAACTACGGATTGTCTGCTGTGCGACATTGCATGGTTGTTCCTTATCAGTATTCTACATCAAACCGCAACTTCTTTGGGCTTCATTGTTGTTCCCAATTTGTTGTTCCTTATCAGTATTCTACATCAAACCGCAACCAGGTTACGGCACAGGTGCTTGAAAACCTGTTGTTCCTTATCAGTATTCTACATCAAACCGCAACGGGCAAGCTGACATCATAGACGGGTTAGAGTTGTTCCTTATCAGTATTCTACATCAAACCGCAACCAATGAATTTATTATGCTTTTGCATAGGGGTTGTTCCTTATCAGTATTCTACATCAAACCGCAACTGCCACACGGGGTTGCCGATCTCGCCGAACGTTGTTCCTTATCAGTATTCTACATCAAACCGCAACAGAGAGGCTGGTGTTATCTCAATCAAATCAGTTGTTCCTTATCAGTATTCTACATCAAACCGCAACTTTTTCGATGTTGTTCTCATAGTGTCAAGGTTGTTCCTTATCAGTATTCTACATCAAACCGCAACTAATTCTTTTACATCATGAAAACTTATGAAGTTGTTCCTTATCAGTATTCTACATCAAACCGCAACAACGTCTGGCATATATGGGGAACTATCGAGTTGTTCCTTATCAGTATTCTACATCAAACCGCAACCAAGGTGATACCATTCAATCTGACGATATTGTTGTTCCTTATCAGTATTCTACATCAAACCGCAACAAAACGGCTTCTTGAACTCCGAACAGTATTGTTGTTCCTTATCAGTATTCTACATCAAACCGCAACTTCATGTTGTCGCGCCTTTCGCGGGCGGCGGTTGTTCCTTATCAGTATTCTACATCAAACCGCAACTTAGTCATTTTGGAGGAATACTGGCATTTGTTGTTCCTTATCAGTATTCTACATCAAACCGCAACTTAAAACAGGTTAGAAACCGTCCATCTCGTGTTGTTCCTTATCAGTATTCTACATCAAACCGCAACTATAGCCCGGCGACGAAGTCGCAACGCCTGTTGTTCCTTATCAGTATTCTACATCAAACCGCAACTTTCGTGGTTCTCTAAAGCCTTGGATTATCGTTGTTCCTTATCAGTATTCTACATCAAACCGCAACCCGGTGGTGGTGCTTCCGCCGCCATCATCGGTTGTTCCTTATCAGTATTCTACATCAAACCGCAACTAAACGGATTTTCATCATTCTTCTGAAAAGTTGTTCCTTATCAGTATTCTACATCAAACCGCAACGTATGCGCTTTATTTGATTCATAATCAATGATTAAGTTCAATAATGGCGATACAATTGCGAAATGAAGAGCTTTGTTGGAAACAAAAATATTAAAAAAATTCTAGTTGTTGTGGTTCCGGATAAGCCTTTTTCTCAATTTCACCCCAAATGTTGATGATGTTGGAGTATTGCTTGTCTGTGACAGACAAAATGCTTACAGAGCCTTTAGGCGGAACACATGATTTTACCCGTTTGATATGGACTTTGGAACTTTCCAAAGACCCGCAGAAGCGGATGTAGACGCTGTATTGAAAGCGTGTGAAACCATCTTTTTCCAGGCTTTTTCGGAACTTGGCTGCCAATCCTCGTTCTTTCTTGGTTGTGGTTGGCAGGTCAAACATTACAAATAACCACATGATATGATATGCATTAAGTCTTAGTTCGCTCATTTGACCGACGGTAAGTTGAGTGTTTTGTGTTCATTGATGTAGCATTTGGCCAAAGAGGCCATCGTGATGGAAAGTCCAACGGAAAGTGGACGGGTAACTTTTTCGTAATAGGTGTCACAATACAGGGATGCTATCAGCTTACCCTTATTTTCTTTGGTAAGTTCAGATTGGTTCTGTCGGAACAAGTCATAGACTATTTCGTCTACGAAGGGTCTGAATGGTTCCATGATATCATCAGCCAATGGAAAAGCATTGCTCCTGTGATGATGAAAAATGCCCAGGGCAGGGAATAAGCCGGAACTAAGAGCTGCCCTGACTGTAGCTGCCCGCAAAATGGCATATCCATAATTCAGGAAGGCATTGATCCCACCGGCATTACGGTCACGGGTGAACTCCTTTCCGAACAAAGTCTTGAAATACAGTCTGGCTGCAATCCCTTCTTTATTGTCGCTGTCTCCGGATTTTACATTCATGTACAGGGGTTTCAAAGACTCTCCGTCAAGTCCCAGCTTATTCAGAAGCAGGCTTTGGTTCTTGATTTTGGAGACTATAATCTGCTTCCACAAATTCTTCTTCAAGACTTCTCCGGCAACGAGCTGTTCACTGATAATCTTCCCTTGGGTGAGGTTGGAATCAAAATTGAGCAACATGGACTGTGGCAATCCCTTCTCGTCACAGAATACAACTGCTATATTGTTGGATGCAAGCTCATTCAGTAGGGGAATCGAGATGGATACCATGGGGTGATTGATTAAAACGAAGCCTATGTCTTCGATGGGAATCGTACGTTTTTCATCAGGCAGTTCCTTAAAGGATACGACAAGTTGTTTATCCTTCAGCCGTAAGATAACGGGACTTTCAAAGACTAGACTTCGTTTTAACATGACATTTGTGTTTTATAGGTTATTGAATTGTTTATGAGCTCGGATATGCGCAACACGAAACCCGGTTATTTTCGGAGAGGCTCAATCTCTCCTAAGATATTCATGCGGAAATCGGTACCTTCAACCAGGGCTTTAAATTGTGTATGCAACATCATAATGGCGGGGCGATGTTCTTCACCCTCTTTATAGGCTCCATTCTGGGCTTTTAGGTCCTTTGCCTGCCGGGCTTCCTGATGGTATCTCAGTTGGATTGTGCCATACTGATTCCCGGTTACAGTCATGGAAGACAGCCCGGTGACTTTGTAAAGCCGTTTGCAGATGTCTGCCTGATTGGTGAAATCGATTTCTTCCGGAGAGTTCTCATAGAGCAGCACCAGAGTTCCCGTGTACAACCTGTATTTCAAGGGGAATTGCGACTTCGCACTTACGGGAGGCAGTATCGAGCTGACGACGCCTTGTTTTCGTGCCGTCTTGAGTTGTCGCACGGCTTCCAGATTATTTACCAGGATGAATTCACGCTTGGTCTTTTTCTTGATGCACCCTTCATAAATTCCCATGACATAGTTCGACTCATTCGTGACATAATAGGGCCGCTTGTACTCTTTCGCTGAAGCGTCGCGGTGCCTGCGTATAGCCAGTGGTGAGGCGATTTTGGTGAAGCATCTTACCTTTTTGATGGTGATGCCTTTCTCCTCGTTCATATAGATGGTGCCGGCAAGTGCTTCTTTGGCTCCCTTTTCCTGGATAGCCGCCTGCACTTTCTCCCGTACAGTCTTGTCGACAATGTCTTTCACGTCCTTTTCGCTTAAGGAGCTCAGCGCTTTGCGCACGACGTACCTTATGACGCCATCCTTTTGGATTGCTCCATAATAGGTGTCATTGTGCAGGCTTCCGCGTGCACTGTCGCTCTCTGACAGGACATTGCCGCCCTTTGTCCGGATTCTCTTCCGGGCCTTCTTTGTCAGGTTGTTCCGTGTCTCATGTACGACCAGAAGTTCTGCTTCCAGTGCTTGGAGGTCCTGTGTGAAGGTAGTCCAAGGTTTGGGGAATACAGGTTTGTTTCCCTTGTTCAGTCGGAAGTCTTCTTCCTGTCGGTAGTAGGATGCCATCCGTGCATATTCCGCAGGATTGATGCAGGCAATGACGATTGCGTCGATGCAATGGTGGGCATGGTTGTCCCGTGACTTCTGTTCGTAGAGGTTCTGCAGTCCCCACAATCTGCGGAATTCAGCCGTGATGGGGCCCTTGATGACGTAGACCTGTTTCCGGTTGCGCTCTTTGACATGGTGGAAGAGCGATTTCAGGAACAGCCCTGCATATTTGCCAATCAATCCGATACCGGTCCCTTGTCTCAGGCTGAACCCTTCAGGGACTTCGGTCATCGTGAATCGCTGGTATTTCTGGAACCAGTAGTCACGTTTCAGTTCCAGCAGATGCCTTTTGCGGATGATGTTGTCTTTCGATGCTTTGTCCATGCCTGGATGCGTACGGAGTTTGTTTATTTTGACGGTCAGCTCTTCGTATTTGTCTTTCCAAGGTTTTATCCGCGTCAGGATGCTTTCATGTTCCGCCAGTTGCGACGGCATCCTGTTGCCTTTCACCGTCCGGTTGTATGTCCGCTCACACAGCGTCAGGTTCATCCGTGTGCTGTCACCTCCCATACTTTGTGGTATGGTGTGCTCGATGTCATACCTGGGGTTGGGGCCGATGAAATCCGTCAGGCCGATTTGTTCCCCGGTATACAGGCACAGATGCTGCTGTTCCTCCCAGAGTTGGTATTTCAGGAGCTCCTCCTGGGTCGGTTCGATGACTTTCCCAAATTCGTCGGCATATACTTTACGGATTTGTTCAGCATAATCTTTACGTCGGCTCTCCTGCTCGCGTTGCCACTGGTTGATGGCCCAGCGTCGGTTGGCGTCATTCAATTCACGGGCATATTCAATGTGGACTTCCGTTTCGGAGTCAATAATCTTCTCTCTAAGCAATTGATTGACTACCCTCCGCAGGATGTGCAGCGAGCGCATGGCCATCGGGTTGCGTATGGCGTTTGTTGCAGGAGAGCCCAGTTGGTAGATGCCCTGTCCGTCTGCCTTTGCATCCGGGTATGTCTCAATCATCGAGGGGTGGTAGAGCCGGTCTGCTTTTCCCGGAGCCAGTTCGTAGTTGTTGAGCAGGAAGTCCTTGATGCAGAAGTCCAGAGTCTGTTGCAATGCCTTGTCGGATGCAGTGAAGTTATCCAACAGCTCTTGCAGGTTGTCCATGATGAACTGACGTTGCCTGGGGTCGTTCCACCTGTCCATACCTATAATATAAGGTATGTTTGCCAGCATCACTGCATGCGAATAGATGAATCCCTGACGCAGGAAAGGCAGTATCTTGTTGACGGCTTTCAAGCTGAGTGCAGCAAAGGCCGTCGGCAGTGTGATGTCGGCAAATTCTCCGGCACAGGCTTCGTCCAGTCCCAGTTTCTCCATGCCCCATGCGCGGAGTTTCTCTTTGGATGAGAATGAGTACAATACGTTCCAGACTTCGTTGACAATCTCCTCGTCCGATTTCCGCATATCGTTCCGGCTGCGGTAGGCATTGACGAGGTTGCGCTCCCAAGACTCTCCGAAGACGGCTATCAGCTTTGCCGTAACCGGGCATCCGCTTACGCCTTGACTAAGGGCATAGTTGAACTGGTAGGGTTTCTGTGCTCCCTCTTTGTCCCGGATGCAGGCATATTTGCCTTTGCCGGCAATGGCTTTGGCTATATCCTCAAAGTCGAAGTTGGCTTTTGACTTGCGTAAGAACAAAGGCTTGATTTTCTCCTTTTCCGAAGGGCTTAACGGACGCAGGCTGTCATCCGACGGACCTTTTACCTTGACATTGTTGAGAAAAGACAGCATGCGGAATTCCTCATACCGCGGATGGGACAGGGCGCAACGCGGTTTGTCCGGTTCAAAGGTACATTTCCCCACACCTGCGCGCTGTGATTTCAGCGGACGCTGGAAGTATATGGCTCTTCTCAGCTTGTCGACAAGTTCGTCGCTCAGTTGCTGTCTTTGGCAGATGGCCTCGAACTCTTTCTGATAATGTTGTTTTCTGTCGGTGTACCGGATGCGCAGGGCGACTTGATTGCCGTATTCCTGATAGAGCCGGTAGAAATAATCGCCCAGGTATTGGCAACCTGCCTTTTCCATTTCCTCGTTCAGTTGGGAAATGCCAGAATTTACAGCTCCGGTTTCATCGGTCTTGCTGTTTTGTTCCAGTCGGTTGCTGAGGAACCCCCTCCGTTGTGCCAGGTGATAGAGAGCTCTTCCCAGTCTGTATCGGTTCTCCTGCAGACGGAGGTCCAGCCGTTCATGCAGGCAGACATGCCTGTCATGATAGGGGTTCTGGTCGTTGGCATCGTTGGTCCGTAACCACAGGCGGAAGTCTTCGTTAGTAGGGTAGACCTTACGCGTCATCCACTGGTGTAGTTCCTCGTGGGAGAGATAGGGGCATAACTGATGTTCGACAAGTATCTCCAGCACTTTTATTTTCAGCATCCTCCTTCTGAAATAATGCTTCCGGGTGCTCCGATGCCCGGTGCGCTCTGAAGCTCTTGACTTTTCAATATTTCCCTTTTCGATGTTTACTCCTTCCTGGAATATCACATCTCCTCTCTTGACAAGGGTATAATTGTCACAGTCTGTGCGGTCAACGACAGCCCACCCCAGGCTGTTGGTACCTACATCAATTCCTAGTATGCGTTTACTCATGGTTGTGTGATTGAAAGTTGTCTATAAAACTAGGAATAAACTTGTATATGACAAAATGAGTTGTTACATTTGTGCCATAAGATCTACATCTTATCGCAATAAGGCTATATGCCGAAGGAGTTTTCTCCTACGCCCCTCTTCGGAGGGGCTTTTTTTGTGCTTCGGATACGTCTTCGGAACGTTGTGGGGCGAACGTATGGAGATAAAACCGAAAAGAGGATGTGCCGGATGACACACCCTCTTTTCGATTTATTATGTTGCGTTATGTTATGTGCTATGACGAAAGCCCTTGCCGGCTTATTGCGGACGGCTGTAGTTGGGAGCCTCGCTGGTGATGGTCACATCGTGCGGGTGGCTTTCCATCACACCGGCATTGGTGATGCGGGTAAACTTGGCATTGTGCAGCTGTTCGATGTTGGCAGCACCACAGTAACCCATACCGGAACGCAGACCACCAATCAGCTGGTAGATGACCTCATAGAGACTGCCTCTGTAAGGCACACGTCCGGCAATGCCCTCAGGGACAAGCTTCTTCACGTCGGACTCTCCACTCTGGAAATAGCGGTCTTTCGAACCGTTCTCCATTGCTTCCAGCGAACCCATACCGCGGTAGGACTTGAAC
>ERZ780212.2189-NODE-2189-length-13048-cov-2.038867_pt1 | contig 13048 bp, 8 predicted proteins | sample MGYA00511364_ERZ780212 | MGnify/ENA primary metagenome ERZ780212 (study PRJEB29588, sample SAMEA2147991) | human gut metagenome | biome: human gut; feature: human-associated habitat; material: faeces | place: Denmark | collected 2008/2010 ...
GGCGTCCATAAAACGCTGCACGAACATTTCTTCCACGCCGGCCTCAATTGCCGCTTCCGGCGTAGAAAACCGTCGCGGCAGTTCCGGCATGACCCGTTCGCCACGTTTATAAACAAGCATATACCCGCCTTTGTAGTTCACCGGTTCATAGCGGTGCAGAAGCTCCTTGCGGTAATTGTCCATCAGGCGGTAATAAGCCCGCTTTGCCAGCATATTGCCGTTCAAATCCGGACTCTTCAAAATCTGGCTCAGATAATGGAACGTTTCATGCACAATCGTTTCCGCATCGGCCGTTTCAAACAGGTACAATGTCTTGTCCGCCGCGTCAAAAGCCCCTTTCGCCAAGACATCAAGCGTCGACTTCAGCCTTTTTTGCGGCGTCGGTGCTGCCGTTTCGTCGTCGGGCACAGAACGCATAAAATCAGGCTTAAACGCTATGTCTTTGTCGAAATTGCTTGCGATTTTCTCCAAATCGGCATACGTCAGGCGCGTTCTGTCGGTCGGAGGCGGCAGGTTCTTCTCGTCCCAATACGAAAACGACCGCTGCCAGTCGCTGTAGTCCTGTCGGCGCAGCATCGCCCGCACGTCGATATTGCCCTGCGATGTAACGCCGCCCCACGGAAACGGCGCCGCTACCGCATATCCCGAACTCATCCGCGCCCGCGTCAGGATTTCCGAATTCATCGCCTCGCGCAGGTTTTGCAAAGCTGAATACGCAAAATCGCCGATTTGCCGCTCGTCCGGATCCAGCTGCGCGCTGCCGTAACGTTCGTTGAGTTTTTCGTACAAACGGTCGAAATCAATCTCCCTGTACGTCAGGATTTCCGGTTTGTTCCCGTCGGCTCGCGCCTCAGAAGCCGTTGTTCCAACTGCATCACCTCCGGCTCGCGCCTCAGAAACCGTTATCCCGACTGCATCACCTCCGGCTCTCGCTCCTGAAACCGCCGTTTCAGCCATATCCGCGCCGGCTTGCTGTCCGGCCGCGGATTTCGCCTCGCTCCGGTAAAGTCCCAGCAGCGGCAGGGGAACCTCCCGCTCAACCAGATAATCGCGCTGCTTTTCCCCCGGCAGGTATTTGCCGAGAAACGCCGTCAGCTCCTTGTTAAACACCGGGGCAATTTCCTTTCGCGCCATATGGATGTGGCGGTCCATAAAATTGCGCCGCTGCGTCGGCGTCAGCGCCGGATCGAACCCTTCCCGCATCTGAATGGCAAATGCAGCTCCCCTCAGCAGCAGGTCTTTCAGATTGGCGTAGTCGAACTGCCGCGGATCAATCTCCAAAACGTCGGCATTGCTGGTTTTGTCATGATAAAAATGATACCCTTCGTCATTTGCCAGCTCCTCAAACCTGACCATAACGTCTTCCATATCGGGATAGTTGCGGTAAAGCTCCTGATGTTCCAGCAAGTCGCCGAGCCGGACTTCCTTCCTCTCCAGCAGCAGCTGCCGTTCTTCCCAATACCGACGCAGGCTTTCGTCTCCGCCCTCGTAATGTTCGGCAATATAGGCGTTTGCCGCCCGAATGTCGCGTTGTTCCGCCTTGCGTGCAAATTCGGTTTCCCGGTGCAGGCGGTAAATCCGGTGAACTTTGTCCAGCATTTCGGCAATCTGCACCTTCTGTGCCGGCAGCAGATAGCGGTATTTTTCCTGATTGAAAAACAGGTCGCTCATCAGCCGGGGCGTATGCGCTTCCCGATAAAAATCAGGACGATACGCCATATTGCGGTACGGTTTGTGATAATCGCCCTGCGCCGCCAGATAGGTACGGTACGCCAGCTCTTTGTTCAAATCCATATAAAGTTCCGGCCCTTCGGGTATTCCCATCCGCTGCGCCGCTTTGCGCCGTTTGAGAACGCGTTCCAGCAGTTCCTCCCCCACTTCCGCCTGATATTCAAACAGTTCCGGCGTTGCCGCTTCGTGCACGTCCAGAAACTCCCGCAGCGTCTGAAAATTTTTCTCGACGCTCGTATCGTCTTTCCATATCTTTTCCAAAAATTCCAGATACTTCGTTTCCTCAAGCGTCGAGCGGATAACCTTCATCTGTTCCTTGGTATAAAACCGGTCGACTGCAGGGAAATTGTCATTGGAAGCAGTCTTCCTGAGCCACGGGGAACGCCTGCTTTTCGCCAGTTCTTCCGCTTTGCGCCGCTGCTCGGCCAGATAGTCGTCATACGAAATAACCTCTCCTGTGCTCTTGCGCAAATCGTCCTCGATTTCCTTGCGTGAAACGTCTTCCAGCCGCAAGTCCCAGAATAAATCCCCCTTGTCGTCCTCCTTGACCGTCATTCGGCTGTTTATCAGCTCGCCGTTAATCATCACCGGAAAATACGCCTTGTAAGAGTTTCTTTCTCCCGCTGTCACAGAATTCGAACCGTGCGGCGCTTTCTTAACGTTAAAAACCGCCGTTCCCAGCAACATGGGCAGATAAGGAATTAAAAGTTCCCGGCTGCCATTCCAGATATGTCTGTCCTCAACCGGAAGATTTTTGATTTCCACTTCTCTCCCCAGCGACGGATTATATATTTTCCGCCCCTGATACGAAACGAGCAGTTTTTCCATTTTCGCCTTAAAATCAGAGTCATTTCTCACCTGATATCTATCGGCACTGACATTCAGCAGTACTTCGCCTGATGCGCTCTTGACATTTTCTCCGGCAGCCTCTACATTATCAAAAAACGGCGTACCGTTTTCCTCCCTATCCGACACCCGGATTTGTAGCCGGGACCGCCTGGGGGAGTTTTTTTGTATATAGCTGCCGTTTTCTGCACTCTGCGCTTCTCCGTTTCGGTTAGCCGCCGTGCCGGTTTCCCCGCCGTCGGGAATAACCAGTTCGCCCCGGTCAATCAAAACATCTTTAAGGCTTTTGTCTTTCAGATAGATAGGCATCCGATTCCATATCTGGCTGTCGCGCTGTTCTTTTTCCTTTAGCCCGTATCCGTCAGACAAAGCGTAAAGCTTCGAATCGGCAAGTGCCCTCTGGGCTTTGACTTCCGCCTCAAAATCTCCTTCCAGATCCCGAAACTCAAAATACCCGCTGCGGTTAAGGCCGACCGCCATATTGCGCTGGTAATGCTTGTCTAAGAAGTCGATAAAATCGCTGTACAGATAATTATAAAGCTCTTTAATGATTGCCCTGTCCTGAAAAAGAATCTCTTCATACTTCCGAAGTCCCAGAATATCATGCCCTTCCATTTCCTCCAGTTTCCGGATATACGTCTGCCAGTACCGCTTGGGAAGGTCGTCAGCCTTAACGTCGGTGTGTATTTTCAGCTTAGCGCCGGAATCATTGATTTCAAAACGCCACCGTCCGTCCCCGCCGCGATACCATCCGGTTCTTGACCAGATAAGCCGCGGGCTGTAATCCTGCTGTTCCAGTTTATATGCCTCCGCCAGTTTTTTGAAATCGGCAAATTTGGCTTCGACCCCGCCGAACTGAAACATCACCGCCGCTTCGGGCGACAGTCGTTTCTGAAACTCCTGATACGCCAGTTGCTTATATTCCGGTATCTGCCCCGCAAAAAGGGAAGCCGGAGAAAATCCGCCGTCAATCTCGTACAGTGCCATCATATTGGCTTGCATCATGCCGGCGGCAATTCTCGCTTTCCCTGTGTCTCCGGTAGCTTTAAGCGAACGTTTGTATACTTCGTCAAACAAACGGCGAAACCCCTTGACATCTTGGCGTACCTGCGCCAGGCTTCTGTTTTGCCGCTTTGCCGCCACCGTCGCATTCTCCGCATCGGCACCGCCCTGTGCAATAGTTTCCCCTTCGCTCATCCGCTGCAAATTCCGCTCCAGAACGTAGTTCAAAACCTTTCCGAAAGCATCAGGTTTGCTCTTTAGCAGTTCCATCATATTGTTTTTGTAAAGCTCGATTTCCTCCGCCGTCACACCGCGCAGCAGCATTCTCTGCCGGGCGTCCTCATATGTCTTGCGCGCATAATAAACGCTTCCGTCGGCAGCCATCAGCGCCGAAGAACCTGCAATTGCCCCCAGTGCGCTTTCAATCAGCCCTTCAAACAAATCCTGCGTATCGTCAATGCCGACCTTGCGCACAAGGTTTTCCGCCATCATCTGCTGCAAGACTTCCGTTCCTGCCTCGCGCAGCGGCGCCCCTGCAATTTCACGTGCAATCATTTTGGAGGTTATCCGCGCGTCTTTTTCTATCTGTTTCGGTAACGGGCTGAAAAGCTTGTCAATCGCAAAAGTTGTGCCGCCGGAAATGAGCGCCAGCGTATTGGCAGTGTCAATATCCCCGTCCTTGGCGTAGGATTCCTTAAAGATTTCTCCGGCGCCGCCCCCGGCAAACAAACCGTAAGTCGGCCCCGAGCCGATAAATTTGGCCATGGTTCCCATTGCCAGAACCTGTGACGATCCCTGTCCCAGAACATTTGCCAGTTTCGACCAGTTCGGATCTGCACTGTAAGCTTCCGCTGCCGGTGCCAGTAATTCCGAATTTTCGATTTTGCCGGCATATTCGCCCAGTTTGTCGCCGATGTTTTTAAAAATTTTCCCCGTTTCCGGCACCAGAAGCCCGGCACCCGCCGTAACCGCCGCCGTACCGGCATTCCGGCTTTCAAGATTGGCGCCGAACATCGACAGGACATTCCCTGCCGTCCGCAGCGTATTCGCGCCTAAACCTCTTGCCCCGGCTTTTAAAAGCTCCCGGCCGAACGCCCCTGCTTCAAATGTGCCGAACTTCCCTTCGTCATACGCCCACTTATACTCTGCAGCCTGTGCCCCGAAATTCTCCAGCAACGCCCAGTAGTTGCGCAAATCGGCAGCCTGCCGCAGCCATTTTCCCGCAATCTGAAAGCTCGTCAGCGGCGCATCTTCGTCAACCGTTTCCGCCGAAAAAGCCGGAAAATTCAGGTTCTGTTCCTCCTCAAGGTAAGCAAACGGCGCCCGTCCGCCTTCCTCAAATTCTTCCTGTTTCCTGCCGCGCGCCATAACGCCGGTATAAACCGGTTCCGCCGCAGTATCTTCTGCGTTCATATCCGCAGTCCCGCCATCCGGCAGCAATGTCATTGTCACCTCCGTAACGCCCGCACCATCCACAGATACCGGCGTCATCATCGTTCCGTCCGCAACACTGCCTTCCGGCACCGGCGTCATCATTGCCCCGCTGTCCGCAATTCCGGAAATTTCCTTCCCGTCCGCATCGTATTTCATCGCCAAATTCCTCAAGTTGTCCATTGCCCTATCCTTTCATCGCCGTCAATTGTTTCAGCCTTTCATCACGGCAAGCCGCCCCTTGAAATAAAACCGGTCTCCCGGCGCCAGCCCCGCCTGCATTACCTCGTCATAAGTTTCAAACTGCGGATAAGAAAGCTCGCGTTTCTGTTCTTCCGTTGCAATCCGGCGCATAACCGCCGTTTTGTCCTCGGCATAAGGTGCTTCTTTTGCAAAACGCTCCCAAATGCGCCTTTCGCCGCTGCCTGAATAGCTGCTCTTCAGGGTTCTCCGCAGCTCGCCGAAAGACGGAGCGTCGCCCGGTGTTTCTTTGAGGTTCAGCTCCGCCGCCGTTTCCGCCAGCGCCTGCCTGCCGATTTTCTTTGCCGCCGCAGGTGTCATCTGCCCGCCCTGCGCTGTAAATTCTTCGGCCAGCGCCGTCTTTCTGCCGTAGTAGTTCTGATAAATGTCAAACGCCAGTTTCGCCTTGTGTTCCATCAGCTCGCGCCCGTACGGGGTATACTGTTCCGCCCCGGCGGGAATATCGCGCATAAAGGCTCTGTCCGCCAGTTCGTCAACCGCTCTGTCAAAAATAAGTTCGGACGCGTTTCCGCCCTGCTGCGCCGCCACCAGCTGGTTTTGCAGTGCCGCCGTTTCTTCCAGACCGAGTTCGTTATGCCGGTAAGCGCTGATAAGGCTGTTTCCCGCATCGCGCACTTCTTCGGCGCTGAGGCTTTCCCCTTCGTTCATTTTCCGCACCAGCCGGTAAGCGTCGGCAAGCGGTGCCGGAGAGCGGTCTTCGCCGTCTCCCCACAGCATTTCGGGATTGGTATCGGCGGAAAGCACATAATATTGCGCCGGAGAAATTTCCCCCCTTTCCCGTTTCTGCCACAATGACTGGGCGTCGCCGTACGCTGCCAGATAAGAACGCTGCCGTTCGCGCTCCTGCTGTCGTTTAGCCCCTTCTTCGTTTAAGCGCCGCGTTTCCGCAATCCGCGCCTTAATGCCGTCGTTGTCGCCGGGAAAATACCTGTCCGCGGCAGCTTCCGCCGTTTCCGGAGAATTCAGCGCCAAATTGAGAATTCCGGTTTTAAGATAGCCGTCGCGGTAAAACTGCTTGTCCTCGGGCGTAAGAAACGGTGTCCGCTCAATTTCGCCGGTTCCCATCTCCAGCAGCTTTTCCGCCTGCACCGGCTCTGCCGTTTCTGCCAAAAGGTTCTGGTTGTCCGCCAGCATCGACCGCAGGCTGTTACGGCCAAAATCCGCCTGTTTCATTGCCGCAATTTTTGCCGTATCGGCACGATTTGCTTCAAGTATCTTGTCGCCGTGTTCCTGCCAGAAAGCCTTGCCGGAATTTTCGCTGCCAAACTGCGCCGGCAGGCTTTTCTCCGCCGTTGTTGCAATTTCCCTCAGCTGCTCTGGCGTTTCTGCCGCCTCCATCGCCTGACGGGAAGCCCTTAGTGATGCCGCCGCTTCCATCGCCTGCCGCTGCTTTTCCGTTTCCAGGCGTTCCTCAGCCATTTTTTTGCCGGCGTCAACCAAAAGCCCCGCCGTTTCCAAACCGCCGTTTCCCGCCACAAAACGTTTTCCCGGAACCGTCAAAGTCGTTTGCAGTCCTCTCTGCGCCATCACGCCCGCCAGCCCCATCGGGGCAATTTTCTGTCTGTTTGCCATTGTCTTCCTCCGCTCTGCCCTAAAAACTACCCGAAAAGCCCGCCAAGCGACGATGTCAAGCCGCCCAGCATGCTGTTCATAAACTTGTTTTTACCAGCTTTTTTGTGCTGGCGCGCCTGTTCCTCCGCCAGCCGCGCCTGATAAAGATAGTTTTCCGCCTCGCTTTCGACCCGGTAACGCTCGTTAAGGATATTCTGTTCCAAAGCTGCCGAAGTCGTTGCCAGCGCCGTCGTTGTCGTCGGGCTTTCGCCCATGCCGCTTCGCCCGCCGCCGCGGCTGCTGATGCCACTGCCGCCCGTTTCTGGCTGCGCATCATATCCTCGTTCAACGAACCGTTCAGCCGCACCCTTGCCGCGTTTTTGCGGTAAATCGCCGCGTTGTTCAGCGCCAGCTTTGCCTGAACCTTGGCCTCGTATTCTTCCTGTTTGCCTTTCAAAAAGCCGGAAGCAAAGTTGATTCCGGCCGCAATCAATGCCGCTTGTGCCACCATTGTTTTTCTGCCCTTTCAAAAATCTGATAATCTTCACCGTTAAAAAAATTTTCCAATATCCCGGCCGGGGAAAATCCCAGCATGCCGGCCAGCCGCGCCCCTGCCGCAAAGCCGCGGCGCACCGTCATCGTAACGCGCCGTACCCCGAGCCGGACCGCCTGCCGCGGAATATACCGGCGGAAATAGCGTACCGCCTCAATCAGCTTTCGCCCCGCGTCGATTCCGACCAGCGCGAAACATTCCGCTTCCCTGCCTGTCGTAATGTCGCCGCCTTCAATCCGAAAGCCGAAAACCGCCAATACTCTGCCGCCGTTTCCGTCCCACTGCCTTCCCGCCGGTTTGCCGTCACCCGCCGCAGCGCCGCCGTTCCCGGACGCATCGTATTCCGCAGCGCCCATATTCCCGGACTTTTCACCTGCCGCAGAGCCGTCATTCCCTTTTTCCACCAACGCGAAAGCCGGAATGCGTTCAAATTCCGCCGCCCACGTTACCGCTTCCGCCTGCTGCTCAGGCTGCACCCGGACTTTAAACGCGTCTCCCGCCCGATATTTTCGTATCATAAACTACTCCCTGCTGCTATTGCCGAACCGCTCCATTCAATGCCAAGCCGCTCCGTTCAATGCCGAACCGCACTGCCCCAAACCGCTCGCCGCTCTATTCGTCCACGTCCATATACGGCACAATCGCCAGAATATTCATCGGCAGCGGCGAAGAATTCTGAATCATCAGCGTCGCCGCCGCTTCCTTTTTCGTCGTCGCTCCGTTAAACAAAACTTCCTTGTTGCCTGTAAACAGTTCCTGCGCCTCGTTCATTGCCGCATCGGCCTGTCGGTAGAGGATATCCGTCAGCGTATCCTCGTCCTCGCCGATCTGCCCGCCGCCGGAAAGATACAGCATCAGCAGCACATGGTTGATGCGCTGTTTCTGACCGATGCCGCTTCCGTAATCGTTCGGGATATAGATATTCTGCGGCATAAACTGGCTCGGCAGCCCTGCCGCCACATGCCGGTACGTCGGCAGAATTTTGATTTTTCCGTCCTGCACGACCTGCGGTTCCAGAACCGTCCCGTCGGCATACACCGCCACTTTAAGCCCTTCCAGGTGTTCCAGCCCGGACATTTCCTCCTGCATGTCCAGTTCATTCTGCTCATACACCACAGCCCCGTCCAGATACAACGCTTCCTGGCGGACATATTCTTTCTCCAGCGTTTCCCTCTCGGCCAGGCTTGCCGCGCCGTAAACGCTCGACGGCCAGTACTGCGGAATGCCGTTGTCCATCCATTCCACGGTTCTGTAGTTGGCATTGTTGACTGTGCGCTTGATTTCGAGCCACAGCTCGTCGCGGCAGTCTTCAAAATTCGGAATAACCGCCAGGCTTTCCGCCGCGCCGGACAAATCGTGCCGCGACAGTGCCGAAACTTCCTGTTCCGCCGAAAAAGTAAGCGCGGTCAGGCTCCCGTCGCCGACCATGCACCACAACACTTTGTCGGGAACTTCCTGATATGCCATGCCGGTAATTCTCGATTGGAACAGATGTTTCCCCAAAAGGGAAATGTCCATTTCGTCATACCCGTCGTTATAGTAATTGTACGTCAAATCGCGCAGACTCAGGCCGTACCTGTCGACGAAAATAACGTGCGACCCGACCGAAAGCGGCATAATCGCCTTGCTCCCGACCCGCGAAATCTGCGAAATCTTTACATTGTCCGAAGCCAGCGGCGACGCCGACGACACCACGTCGACATAAAATTCCGACGCCCCCGTGCCGACAAACAAAACGTCCCGGGCATAAATCCATTTCCCCTCGTTAAATTCGGTATTGAGCACCGGCACCGTAATCGCCGTTTCCGCCGTTGCCTCGCCGCATTCCATATCGGCAAAGTTGTTATAGTCGCCCGAATACGACAGGCAGACGTTCGGCCCGGTTTCGGTATTGACCAGAAACGCAAACCTGTTGCGGAAAAAAGCGCCGGATTTCGGATATTTCGAAGCTTTGTGCAGCATGCCGAGTTCCCAGCATACCGTGCCGGACTTAATGGCGTCCGGCAGGCGCGTTACCGTCGTCCCCTTTACATGCTGTTTGTCGACAACCTCCGTAATCTTGACAATTCCCGACCCGTCGTGCAGATATTCCCACAAAACGCCGCCGTCGGAACGCGTCCCTTCGCTGTGCACCGGTTTGATGCTTCCGGTCTCGTCTCCAGTGATGGCTTGGTAATACTTATTGTCTGATACGCATATAGTCCCCTGAAATCCGATTTTTCCCGCCTGCCAGGGGGTCGTGTCGTCGTCAAAAATTCTCAGCCGCACCAACCTGCCCACATCCGTCTTGCTGAAAACGTCGCCGGTTGCCGTAAGTTGAACCTCCCCTTCCAACTCGTCGGTCGCAATGCTGATGTCCGTCGTGTTCATGCTCAGAAACGGACCGTTTCTAATCTCCAGCTCTTCCAATACCCATGTGGTATTTGAATAGCGTTTCAGCACCATCAGCGGAAAATCCTCGTTAAAAATATACAGAATGTCCGAATGCTGGATAGTCTGAATTTTGCAGCATTGTTCTTCGTTGTCCCACAAATCGCTGTATGCGTACGGAGACGCAATCTCCAGCACCGGAAATACCTTCTCGACAATGTCGTCGGGAATTCCGCCCGTCGTGCCGCTTTCGCCGCTCATCGTCGTCTTTGACATATCGCGCACCAGTTTTCCCTGCGCGTACATGCGGATTTTCTTGTGGCTGAATTCAATCACATACGCCACCCTGTGGCTGTATTTAAACGGAAATAAAAAACTTCTTGCGTTAACCATTGTTTCTCCCCTTAATTTCTAACCTGCCGCCGACGCCGCCACGATAACACACGCTCCCGCACACCTCCTCTGCGTCGCCGTGCCGCCACTCCCTGTGCTAACCATTGTTTCTCCCCCTCAATTCCCAGACCAGTTCTTCCCCGCGATAAACGCTGAGGATGTTCCGTTCCGCTTTGCCCGTATACGCATCATAAAAGAAACCGTAATTTTCCTGCGTTTCATCTTTCTGCCAGCCGTTTTCCTCTATAAACTCGGCATCAACGCTCAAAACCAGCGTATCATCGGCATCATAATAGTTTCCCTGATTCATTTCGCCCTTTGTTTCAACCAAACGCGTATGCACGACAGCCCCGTCCTGCAGCGCTATGCTGTTCAGTTTCTCACTGTCGGTATATTCAAACAGGCTTTCGTCCAAATTCCCCGTCGGAGCCATATCTTCCCGGGCAAACACAACCGGCAGAAAACCGTTGCTGAATTTAATGTAAAAGCACCGTTCCTCCCTGTCGCTGCGCCCGACCGCCGTACAGGCTGCCAGCCCGACGACGTCGCCCCAGTCGCCATAGTCGTATTCTTTTTCCTTGACCAGCTCGATTGTAACCGTTTTGGTCATATCGGCAATAATCGTCCCCTCCTGCGTGATGTAGTTTTCTTTTGCCACCCTGTAAAAAACTTCGCCGTTTTTGTTAATGCGCAGGCTCCGCCGTTCATAACCGTTGAGTTCGACCACGGCATCCGCCGGCACCGTTTCCACCGTCAGCTCGCACATAATGCCTTTTGCTACCAGCCTGACCGCAAGTTCCTCGTCCGCATCCGCCGTCAGCGTATCGACAACCGTAACGTACCCCTCGCAGCTCACCCGGTACGAAACCTCGTCGCCGCGCGCCAGATAAACTTCCCGGCGTTTGACGCCGTTGATATAAACTTCTGCTTCTTCCGGATCGGGCACGATTTTAAACAAAATGCTGTCCCCTTCCGGAGTTGCCGCCACAAAACGCGTTCCGCCGCGCCGTTTCAGGCTGCCTTCTGCCAGCGGAATAAAATTGCGGCAGAGCTTTGCCGTCTTGTCATATTTCGCAATGTCGGTGCGCCCCTCCAGCCACGGGCTCAATTCCCCGCCGTTAAACTGCACTTTCGCCGGTTTTATACTCATCTGCATTTCCCCTTATCATCTTGAATGTTTCTTACCAAAAAATGACCTTTCCGCCATCTCTCCATTTCCACTCTGCCCGCCATCTCTCCATTTCCCCTCTGCCCGCCTCTCACCATTTCCACTCTGCCCGCCTACCGCTATTCCGCCTCTCCAACCCATTTCTCCCGTTCCTCTCTTCTCCCGCATTTTCCCATAAAAAAAGCGCGCCCTCCGGCACGCCCGTATTTTTTTTTGCAGAATTTTTCCGCCTTTCGCCCCAAAGCAGCCCCAGCGCCGCTCCTATGCGTATCCTCTCTCCAAAGCCGCTCCTGTACGCCGCCTCACAACAGCCTCGCGATTAAAAGGGGTATCCCGCAAACCCCGCTAAACAGCCATATAAAAAACAATGTCCGCCGAACCGCCCCGATGCACGTTCCGGCATCATCCGCCGTCAGCCGCCCCGAGCAGCGAAAATACATCAGCGCCGCCAAAACATACGCTACCGCATAAAACGGCAGAATATCCCGATAAACGCCTCCCAGTATCAGCCATGACCCCGCCGCGGAAAACACGACCGCCCCCGCCAGCCACAACACTGCCCGCAGTATCAACCACAGCCATTGCCTTTTCTGTAGCAACGGCTCTCCCTGCGCACCTTGCGATATAACCGCAGTTTCCTTTATGCTTTTACCCATATCCTGAATTCCCCCTAAATTGAACCGACCGCCCCCAAAAACAGCAGCGCGCCGCACCACAGCAGAAAACACAGCGCCGTCGTCATACAATATTTCCACCGCGCCTGCCTGCGCACCATCAGCACATAAAAGCGTCCTGCGCTGAATGCCGTCAGAACCGCCGCCAGCCCGAAGAGAAACAGAAAAATCAGATAAATCGTCATACCAAAACCGGGCATCCGCAAAACGGCTTTTTCTTCCGCTGTTATGGTATCATTCCACCCGCATTCATGAACATTCCCCAATATATCCATAGTTGCCAACCACGCAAGAACCGAACATAGCATAGCAGCTCCGGCGATTTTTAACATCAGGGTTCCGTTCACCTTCCGCAACTTGCCCTTTTCCGTCTTCTCCCTCTCGGGCATCTGGGCAGCCGCGCCGGTTTCGCCCTGCCCGCAATTTGCCGCCCCGCCCGTCTTCCGTTCACGAACAGGCTTCCCGTTCTCTTCTCGCTCATCTCCCACAGAAATTTTCAATTTTTTTCATCCTTTGCTTATAGTCAAGATACTCCTGCACCTTGTGCCGTTTCTCTGTATTTGCATCATATCCCCGAGACATTCTCATTCCTTGATAATCAATATCCGTCCATAAATCTACAGGCACACTCCGCAAATAGTCCGAGTATATATCAATTATATCTTGCTCATTAGACATGTCAAGCGCTTTCTTATCTTCAAGCGGTTTCACCCCATAAATATTTTTTTTAACATAATCATCTTCTCCCGTAAAAAAATCTACAGTTTCATAAACTAACTTCTTAGCAATATACTTTTTTGCTAAAGCTATTCCAGCTCTGGTTAAAATTGGCCACACCATATCATCTCTCCCCAAATAAGTTTACATTCCATTATTTTCCGCCGCCCCGTCAATCGCCCCAGACCTCAAGCGCTGAAACCAGACAGCCACCCCGTCAATCGCACCAGACCTCAAGCGCCGGAACCGGACAACCGCCCCGTCAATCGCCCCAGGCCTCGCGAACCAGAACCCAGCTGTTGTCGGGAATAAGTTCCGCGTCTTTGGCTATCTCGTTGTTGAGCTGCGCCT
>ERZ780212.2196-NODE-2196-length-12984-cov-3.050275_pt1 | contig 12984 bp, 6 predicted proteins | sample MGYA00511364_ERZ780212 | MGnify/ENA primary metagenome ERZ780212 (study PRJEB29588, sample SAMEA2147991) | human gut metagenome | biome: human gut; feature: human-associated habitat; material: faeces | place: Denmark | collected 2008/2010 ...
AAGCACGCATCTTTTCATACGGAAATCAGGTTGAAGTACTCAAACCTGAGTGGTTAAGACTGCAAATTGCTGAGAAAATTGAGAATTTATTGAAAAAATATTCAATAGTGCAGAAAGACTGCAACATAGAATGATAATTTTGCAAAAAAGAATAATGGCAGAAAAGAATACAACATATAGAATCTTTGAGCATATCAGTGATGTTGACATCTCTGAGCAAGACATCATGGACTACGACCCTGCAGTTCTTGACAAACTGCTCATTGACCACACCATGTCTGCAAAAGCCCGTGCAGAGGCTTCAGACCAGGAGAAGGTGGTTAACATCTTCTGGGCAACATCAGATTATGAAAACTCGATTCTTGATGAACATGGGAATTTCATAGAAGAAGGTTACCGATATGATGATGAGATCAAGCCTGAGCATATTACCGGACGGTTCCGTCGCATCGTAATGCCTCGTGTACTGAAAGACAAGCAGGCGCAGCTTGACCGAACCAAAGACAAGGCGGAGGTGTTTACTCCATCATGGGTATGTAATGCACAAAACAATCTCATCGATGAAAACTGGTTTGGCCGCAAAGATGTCTTCAATCGTGAAGTTACAAACGAAGACGGTACACATTCATGGATTCCTACAGAAGGAAAAATCCAGTTTCCGGAAGGTAACAAGCAAAAGACATGGAAAAAGTATGTTGTTGACAACTGCATGGAAATAACCTGTGGAGAAGCTCCTTATCTGGTTAGTCGTTACGACACCACAACAGGTCAGCCTATCCCAATCAGCCACCGTATTGGTATTCTCGACAGAAAGATGCGTGTCATCAACGAAAATGTCGAGACCGAAAAGGAATGGTACGATATGGCGGAAAAAGCCTTCAAACATACTTATGGTTATGAATGGCAGGGCGACAATCTGCTCTTAGCTCGTGAAGCCCTACTCTATACATATATAGAATACTTTATGGATAAGTTCAATCCAAAGGATGCAGATGGCAATTACATCAAAGATGCAGATGGTAACCTCCGGGTTCCAACAAGAAATAAAATCATCAATGCTGCCAGATGGATTTCATGGAATCTGTGGCAGATGGATGGTATCAAGATGGTTGTTCCTGACTCTTGCGATAAAGTATATGAAACCGATCTCTTTGGAGAAACTACCAAGAAGCAATGTCCAGCCTGCATAAAGGGCGAGACAAATGGCCACATCGGTGTAAAATGCATCATAAGAGACTGGAATCTGAAAAAGCCAAAAGATTGGCAACCATCGCCTGGCGAAGACCCAAAATCGCAGCCATGGCAAAAGATAGAGTTCCGTTCATTGTTCCGTAGCAATCAAAAAGAGACGGAAGATGACGAGATATAATATTTTAATGAATATTCTTAATATTACGATAAATGAGATACACTATAACCCAATCACGCCTCCTGTACGTGCTCAGCATCAACGACAGGAAGCACCAAGGACTTCTCAAAATTGGTGAGGTCTTTGTCGATAATGATATAGCCGATTCCCATAGCAGCCAGGAGTTGGGTAAGGCTGTTCGTGCTGTACTCGATGCTCGTCCTTACATGCAGGGAGTAGCATACCATATTGAATATGTGGAATGCACCACTTACGACCAGGACAAATGCTATAAGGCTGATGATGTCTATCGCACCCTGCGCGCCATGGACATTCATTCAAAGACTCTTGGTAAGTATAAGGATCCAACTACCGGACAGACTGAGGATGCAGACATTTGGTTTGCCTGCACCATCTTTGACATACATGATATTATCAGCAAGATAAAGCAAGGCAAGGGAGCTGGACATGGTGCCATCAAGTTCCGCCCGGAGCAGGAAAAGGCAATTCATGACACCGTGGAATACTTCCAGAAGGAGTTCAAAGACCCTAACAAGGGTAAGCACTATCTCTGGAATGCAAAAATGCGTTTTGGAAAGACCCTCTCTGGTCTTGAAGTAGCTAAGCGTTGTGGCTACCGCTCTACGCTCATCATCACACATCGACCTGTTGTTGATAAAGGATGGCATGATGACTTTGCGAAGATATTCCGTACCCCTGAAGCCCTTGCTGACTATCATGCAAAAGGACTTGAACCTGCTTACGGTCGCCGAATGATGGATGATAACGACTCTCAGGGTGACTTCTATACGCTTACAAACGAGGTGGATGCTGGCAAAAAGATACTCGTATTTTTTGTCAGCATGCAATATCTGCGCCTGTCACAATTTGTTGGTGGCAAGGAGCGCAATTTTGATCCATTGAAACGTGCTATTATGGAGTATGATTGGGACTTCGTAATGGTTGACGAGGCGCACGAAGGCATTGATGCTGCTGCCGGTGTGCGTGTAATGAACAAGTTGAAAAAGGAGAATACCCGAATTCTTTCACTTTCGGGAACACCTTTCAACCTGCTCGACAAATATGAGGAGAGTGAAATATATACTTGGGACTACGTGATGGAACAGCGTGCCAAGTTGTTCTGGGATGAGCATCATTATGGTGACCCTAACCCATACGCCGACCTGCCACGTATGCAGATACTCACCTTCACGTTGCCTAAGATGCTGCGTGACCAGGCTATTCAGAATAATGAGATTTTCAAGTTCCACGAGTTCTTCCGTGTATATACAGAGGAAGACAAGCTTCAGCTACAGAAGTTGATAGATAATGAGCCTAATGTTATAAAGAAGGCTGAATATCAGGCAGAATTGGCAAAGGTGAAAATTGACAAGTTCGTACACGAGGAGGCAATCAATCGCTTCCTCGATAAACTTGTAGAAAAATCCGACACCAGTCTCTATCCTTTCTCTTCAGATGTATTCCGTGAGCACTTTCGCCATACCTTCTGGCTCTTGCCTGGTGTAAAAGAAGCAGCTGCTCTCGAACAACTTTTGCGTAAGCATGATGTATTTGGTGAAGATAACGAAATGTTCCACATCATCAATGCAGCTGGTGATGGCAATATCGAGGATAAGAATGGTAGTGCATTAGCTGTTGTATTGGACAACATTCGTGGCAATGGCAAGAAAGATGTCACCAAGAAGGACTATACCATCACTCTCTCTTGTGGAAAGCTTACCACTGGTGTAAGTGTTCCAGAATGGACTGCTGTACTCTGTATGAAAGGCTCAGAGAATACTCCTGCAGCCAATTACATGCAGACTATTTTCCGTGTGCAGACTCATGCCGTACTCGAAGGCCGTCAGAAGTCCGACTGCTATGTGTTTGACTTTGCCCCAGACCGTGCCCTTACGGCTGTAGCTGAAACAGCAAAGATGGCTGTATATGCACAGACAGAAAAGGGAAAGAAGCAGATGAAGCTTACTAAGAAGAAGGAGGAAGAACATCTTGCTGCCTTTATCAAGCTCTGCCCTGTACTCTCAATGGACGAAGGCGAAATGGGCAAGCACTTCTCTGCAACTCAGATATTTGAGAAACTCTCTAATGTATATATCGAGCGTGCCGTGCGCAGTGGCTATGCCGACAACTCACTTTATAATCCTGATCAACTGATGAATCTTAGCCCTGAGCAGGAGAAGGCTCTTGGCGATGTACACGACCTTCTTGGTTCTATGCCAAATGCCTGGAAACCAGAAAAAATCAATGTCAACAAGAATGGCTTGGGGGATGCTGATGCAGAACAGATTAAGTACATTTACTATCTATCCAAAAGCGAAGTTCTACCTCCTCGCCCTTCAATGGCTGCTAAATTTGACGATAATGGTATGCCGACAACAGAAGATGAGGTATGGAGCGATGTAATGTGTGCTCCTGTAGAGTTATTCCCATATCTTTTCGTCAGCCATAGTCAGTTAGTAAATGGCGAATGGAGTTCATTTAGCAATCCTGTACTTTGGAAGAAATGGGAGAACAAAGAAAAGGATGATAAGACTGACGAGGCAAAGAAAAAACACGACGAAGAAAACAAGGAAAAGCGTGCCCGTATGTCTGTGCTCCGTGGTGTAGCCATCCGTATTCCTCTGCTTGTTTATGGCGCGGAAATTCTATTGGAATATGATGACCTCAGCGAAAAAGATTCAGAAGAGTTAAAAAAATGGGCAGAGAAAAAGGATATTGATCTTAATAACAAGAGCAAATTGTCTGCAAAAGAGAAAGAGGATATTCTAGATTGGTTGGTTGACGTGAAGCTATCACCAGATTATTTTACAAGTTTAATCGATGATGCTTCCTGGGAAGAGTTTATGCCTAAGGGATTTACCAAGGAAACGTTCAATATCCTGAAAGACTGCTTCGACCGCAGCATCTTCACAGGTGCAGCCAAGCGTATACGACAAATGGTGAAGGAGGCTGACAATCTCAATACAGAAGACCGTATTGCCAAGATTGCCACCATCTTCTCTTACTTCCATAATCCAGACAAGGAGACCGTGCTTACTCCATGGCGTGTGGTCAACATGCACATGAGCGATACTGTGGGTGGCTGGTGTTTCTGGGATGAGGATTTTGTTGCGCCTTATACAGAGGAGAATAAGTATGGGGAAAATGTCAATGCAGCAAGGCCAGTAGGTGTGACAGTGGATGACGACAATCAGTTGCATTTCACCAACGAGGTGACCAAGGATATTTTCGGTGATTACAATTCTCGCATTCTTGAGATCAACTCAAAAACAGGTCTCTATCCTCTCTATATGGCTTACTCTCTCTTCAAGGGAGCCAAGGAGCCAAACTATCGCAAAGTGCATCTTACCGGTGAGCGTGGCAAAAGCCTGAATGCGGAGCAATATTATCACCAGGCAGGCGATGACCTCGAAATTTGGAAGGATGTGTTGCAGGACAACATCTTTGTGGTTTGCCGTACCAAGATGGCTGTAAGTATCACCAAACGAACATTGGCTGGTTTCCGCAAGGATATCCGCATGAACATTCGTTGCTATGAGCATGATGTACCTGTAACCGACCTTGTGTCTGCTGGTGTGCTCAAAGCTGCAGACGAGCATGTAACCAAAGAGGGTAAGACATACTTCTTTAAAGGTCACGAGTCGTTGAACTGTGACATGATCAACGTGCTACGTGCAAAACCAGAACTGTTCCAAAACGACATCGTTCGTGGCAACGACTTCTGGCATGTATATAATTCAATTCCAAAATCAGAAAACGAAGATATAAATAATATGAAGTTTAAAGCGATTGTGGGTAATCCACCATATCAGATAGAGAACGAAAGTAATCGAAAAACACCTATTTATCATTTGTTTTATGATATATCTTTTAAACTTGCAGAGAAAGTTACGTTAATTACGCCTGCGAGATTTCTTTTCCGTGTTGGACAAACTCCTAGAGATTGGATGAAAAAGATATTGAATGATTCACACTTTATGGTTGTAAAATACTTTCAGAACTCATCAGAAATATTTGACAATGTAGAAATCAAGGGAGGAATTACATACACTTATTATGACAGAAAAAAGAATTACGCACCCATTGTGTTATTTTCAAACTATTCTGAATTAAGAAACATTACTAAGAAGGTTTGTACAACAGAAAATATGTGTCATGGTAATCTTTCAGATATTGTTTCAGCTCAAGGAATATACAAATTTTCAGAACTTGCTTTAGATAAATATCCAATTATAATGGATATACAAGGAAGAGGTACAGGTACAAAAATTACATCAAAAGTTTTTGAATCAATGCCAGAACTGTTTAATAATAATAATAATTCTTTCTCATACAAAATTCTCGGAATATGCAAAGGAAAAAGAGAATTTAGGTGGATTGATTCTAATTTTGTCGAGTTAACATACAATGTAAAAAAATATAAAGTTTTAGTTCCACAAGCAAATGGTTCTGGAAAATTAGGAGAATTATTAAGTCATCCTGTTGTAGCAGGGCCAAATGTAGGATACACGGATACTTTTCTTGGTATTGGTTGCTTTACATTTGAAGCAGAAGCTGTAGCATGCTTAAAATATGTAAAAACTAAGTTTGCACGCACAATGCTTGGAACATTAAAAATAACCCACAATACACCTTCAAGCGTTTGGGAAAATATTCCATTGCAAGACTTTACGTCTAAAAGTGATATAGACTGGAATCAAAGCATTGCAGACATAGATAAACAACTCTATCGTAAGTACAAACTTGACGACGACGAGATTGAATTTATCGAGAAGATGATTAAGCCGATGGATTAAGTTTCTATCGAACTCATCATAAAAAGGTGTCGGTATCAATAACAATGTAGATTATGCCAAAGAAAGAATATACGTCTTTACCGATAAACTATCCTGTATGTGAGCATAGCAGTTGCCCTATGGCAGCTACCTGCTTACATCAGGTAGCCTACTCCATGATGATGGAGCAGAATGCAGAGTATCTGCGTCTGATCAATCCGACCAGATGCAGCAAGGACGAGGCATGTACATACTATCGGGATAAGAAACCGGTGATATTCGCCAGAGGATTCACCAACTTCCAAAAGCGGATGTACCCACAGCAGTATGACAAGTTCATGACTACCCTCATCCTCCACTTCGGACGCAACCAATATTTCAAGCGTAGGCGTGGTGACATTCTTCTTCCACCTGAGGAGCAAGAAGTGATAAGACTAATGCTTGAAAAGGTAGGAGCAGACTCCAAAATGGACTTCGATAAATACGAGGAACACATCAATTGGAGTGCCTGATTCATGCCTTCAAAGTACCTTCTCAGTACCACATAAGTGTTACTAAGGTGTCAGTTACTTGATACTCCAGTACCACCTAAGATAAACTCCAGTACCAGTTAAGCGTTACTAAAAGCGGTACTGAGAGGCATAAAGTACAATTATAATATAAAGTAAATATGGACATAGCAAAATATATAGGTGAAACTACCGAATACGACAAAAAGCAAGAGGTAGAACGCCGTAAAGTGAAAAGTTGGCTGAAGAGCGTCAGCGCCTTTGCCAACGGAGGTGGCGGTTGCCTGTTGTTTGGTATTGCCGATGATGACACTATCACAGGTTTGGATAATGCCAAGGCTGACGCAGAATTTATCAGTCAGAAAATAAAGGAGCGTATAGACCCAATGCCTCAAATCGACTTGAAGATAGAGCGTGTAGAAGACAAAGAACTGCTCATTCTTCAAGTACATGGAGGTGAAGATACACCTTATTATTATATAGGCGACAGCGTTCTTGAAACCTTTGTGCGCATTGGCAACGAATCGGTTGTGGCTGATAGTACCGAACATAAGCGTCTGGTATTGAGAGGTCGCAACTCTTCATTCGACGCACGCCCAAGCGATGAAATGTTTGAAGATTATGCATTTTCAAAGCTTCGCAGCCGCTACTATGCCTGGAATGGTCTGAGCTTCGATAAAAAACTTTACCGTTCGTTTGGCTTGGTTGACAATAAGGGAATACTTACCTATGCCGGTCTGTTGATGGCAGACGAATGTCCATTGCGCCAAAGCCGTGTGTTCTGCACAAGATGGAACGGCAAGACAAAAGCAGGAGGAAGCATCGATGCTCTCGACAGCGCAGAGATTACAGGCGGACTTGTAACTCTTCTTGAAGACACCATGTCCTTCATCCGTCGCAATAACCGTACACTTTGGTACAAAGAACCGATGCAACGCATCGAGATTCCTGAATACATGGAACGTTGTGTGATGGAAGTAGTAGTGAATGCCTTGGCACATCGTGACTATCTGATTCAAGGCAGCGAGGTGCATGTAGATATGTATGACGACCGTATGGTGATATATTCTCCAGGTTCCATGCCAGAAGGAAGACTTATCCAAACAATGAACTTAGAAGACATTCCTTCAGTAAGACGCAATCCGGTTATCGCCGACATTTTTGCTCAGTTGGGTTATATGGAGCGTAAAGGTTCGGGAATGGGCAAGATTATTAATCCGATTAAAGCCCTTCCCTACTTTGAGGAAAAGATGCTTCCAACCTTCTTCTCTGATCGTGCCCAGTTTACTGTCACATTCCCTAATATGATCTTAGCTTGGCAGGAATCTCATCCAGGCATAGAGACAAATATTATGGAGAATGATGATGTCACTCAAGATGTCACTCAAGATGTCACTCAAGGTGTCACTCAAGATGTCACTCAAGGAAAAGATTTGGATGCTTGGATAGAGCGCCAAGTAGCTGTATATCCCCAAATATCTACAGAAGAATTGGCAGCCCAGTCTGGTTTGACATCAAGGACTATTAAACGTCACATCATAAAAATGCCACATATCGTATATGTTGGTAGCGGCTATAGTGGTCATTGGGAGGTTAAGAAAAAGCAGGAATAACTGATATTCAAAAATAGAAACAAAGTGGCAAACAAAAGTGATTTCACATACGAGCAACTTGGCAGAGTATTCCGAAGTTATCTATCGGAACGCTTTGATGGTGATGCCAAAGAAGTAAGTCTGACCGTTGAAACGGCAGAGCGTATTATACCCAATACGCTCAATGACTACTTTGGTACCAAGTACGAGTCGATCTACGATATTACAGAAATAGATGACGTAGAAGAATTTCGCAGGAAGATCAAGACGCACCCTATTTTGAAGAATCTCGACATGAGTGTGGAACCACGATACACAGAGGTTCTGAAATGGTACCGGCTATTCTTGAAAGCCCTGAATGCAAATGCTGTGCCGATGCCGGTCTATGGTGAATATGATGATACCAATCATTCTTCTGGAACGAAGACTGCTGAACCGCCTGTTACACCCAAGCCAACGGTGGAAACTACCATATACTTGGAGGGTGAAGCCGGCGAAGCACAACCAGCCGAAATCAGAAAGAGAAACATGATACTCCGACAAGCCTGCATCAACTATTATAAGGCTTTACATGGTGGTCACATTTTCTGCGAGTGTTGTGGTTTTGATTTTATCAGGGCATATGACATTGATGACGAATATATTGAGATTCACCATCTCAAACCATTCTCACAAACAGAAGGAGAACATCCAGTGAACTCTCAAACCGACCTTGTACCACTTTGTGCCAACTGCCATAGGATGATTCATCATGGACAGGGAGGCAAAGGTAACTGCATGAGTTTGGAAGAGTTAAAAAGAAAATATAAAGGAATACGTTATAAAAACGAATAAGGATTATGGCAACAACTCCATATACGGAAGAGGATAAAAAACTGCTGGCATGCTTACCTAAGTGTCAAGAGCAACTTAGAAAGCAAATAGACGTAAGTCGCCCCTACGTCTGGGAGCTCAGACTCTCTTTAGAGCAGTTCTATATCCTTGAAACGGCTATAGCAGACAGCATCTCCTCACATAGTAATGATTATCATCATCTGCTAAGTGAGGATTTCGCCGTTATATTAGTGATGTATCTGGCAGAGTGGTACAAACGCTTTTATAAGGGTGCAGACACCATGGATGACAACAAGGTTATAACCCTAAGCACAGAAGAATTGAAGAAGTTGTACCAACTTGCAAAGATTGATGCCAACACCTTCGTTTATAACGCATCAACTAATCCAGATAAGACCTCTTATCGATGGTTGGAATCTTTGCAGGTGTTGGGTGGACTGGCTGTACAAGCAGAGCTGAAACGAGATAAGAATGATGCTCTTCTACCCCAGCTTTGCAAGATCTTCCATGGCGAAGAAATAGAACTGGATGATTTGAAAGACCGTAACCGTGCTGTTGCCTTCCAAGAATCAATAGCACGCAAGCATAGTCTCTATGAATACCTGGACTGTATTCTCAGCAAGGAAAAAGAGGCTCCTTTTGCTAAGGAAGACATGAATCGTGAAGAAACCTGCATACCGCAGTTACTCCACAAGATTCTGGAAGCAGACGAGGTGGCAAAGAAAAATAAATTTGACTTTGAATGGGTGATTGCCTATACTGCAAGCAGAAACCAGATGGTTCGCCACCTGAGAGTGAAACTGAAGCCAGAAGAGATTGGTGGAGGTAAAAAACAATATATAGGCTACGACAGACTGCTTAAACCGGAATGGGGAATTGAACATCCTGAAGAAGTGGGTAGAATACGCTTTTATCTGCGATTCAAGGATAATGGTCGCTATGTACAGAAAATAGATAAAACAGAGGACCCTCTGTTTAAATATGATAATACAGGAAGTGAAAAGACTGGTTTCTTATCGGTAAACAAAATCGACGAGAATACCTATACCGATATTCCTGTATGCCATTTCGACAAGGTTGAGATGGTGATGAAGTACGACGAGAATCAGACAGACGGCACAAGTATTTCCGTGACAAGAGTTGTGCAGGAACTGCATGTAGCAGACTATATGCAGGTTTATGCCTTGCCTAAGACAAGCAACAAATTCAGCACGAGAAAGAATGCACAGGCAGCAACAGCCGTGATATTCTCTTCGGCCTATCATCTTGCAGAACCTTACAGAGAGTTGCCAGTGGTGTATGCGCATTATAGAAATGGAGAAGAATGCGGAAAAGACTATTGCTGGTGCCCTATTAATGATAAGGTAATCTTGGTTGGTCCGGATGGCAAGGAGATATTGCCACCCTTCTTCAACCGTAATGGACTATACCAGGTTGTTACAAAGAAATATCTGAAGACCATCAAGTATAAGGATAATGTCTTTGTGCTCTACAAGTATATCGATACAGACTACGATGACGAAGAAATGCAGGAAGATAATCTCCCTGTTCTTTTCGGACGCAGTGGTCTGGAAGTACGACATTATGCTACAGGTGCTTCAAAGGAAGGCGAACCTGTAACTGACTATGATCTGGAATGGCTGAAAGGAGCACGCTATGTGGATTGGAACGAAGAAGAACCAGAGCAAGGTGCAATTCGCCTAAGAGTGACGGTAAAAGGCATCGTATTCAAACCGCACGTGTATTATGTACCTTTCACTCCTGTCTCTGCCGGACAGCAACCTATCTGGCGAGATTTCGAACATATGCGTATCTGTACAGCTTTGGAAGGTGTAGATGACATACAAGATAACTTTGAAAAGTTGCTGGGTGTGCGTGAGCCTGATACCAAACAGCTGAAAATAGGAAATGACCGGGCACAAATATTGGTGGACGTATATCGTCCTATCATTATGCGTGAACTATCGCAGAAGGATAGCAATGGGAAAAGTCATATTGTGAGTTACGCTGGCAAAGAAGAGGATATACACATTCCTCTCATCAACTGCAACCAATTCTCTATAAGAGATTTCTCAGAAAATGGCGTGAAGGAATATCAAATCAAAAAGAACAGTAGAATGTTCTATGGTTTTCCTACCTTCAATGACCCTAACCTTTCTGTAGATAACTACAAACTGGAAATGCCGGTAGATGAACTTACTGAAGAGTTTCCTCTGGATTATCTGAAAGTATATATATCGAAGGCTATGGATGCACCGAAAGATTTATATGCATGGAACTACAAAACGGATCCTGTGGCTGTAGCTAACAGCAACGAACTATCAGGTGACGGCATCGTATTCCAAAGCATGAAATTCAATTCGTTTCCACGGCATTATGCCTTACCTTATATAAAAAAGGTAAAGTCTGGTTGGGGAGGTAAGAAATCGCAGATTGTAGTCGATGCGCTTTATTGCTTTGAGATTGTAGCTGAACACAAAACATACTTCTTCCTCTTCAATCCACTCATAAAAGTGGTGAAAGCAGGCAGACAAATTGGAGATATATTTCTCCCTCTTGTCAAGAAGCGTGGTTATCAGCTAACCGATACCGACATTGAAAATCTGTATCAGTTTGCCGTAGAGTTCCACTTCGACTGGATGCTTTTACCAAGAGAAACGTGGAGCAGGCAGATTGAAGATTTGTCAGAAGATGCTGGCGAGGTATGCAAGATAAAGGAAGCAGTAACTGCATTCTTTCTGAAGACGCCAAAATGTTCGGATGAACGAGAGGAGAGTTGTCTAAAAGAGTTTCTTAAAAGATACTGGACTTTTGATGTTTGGCCAAAGATAGAGGAAGTTGCAGATAAGGCTCTCAAACTCATACAAGATAACCCAGATGCTTTGGGAAAATATGAAAACTTGAAAGAGTTTCTGAAAGACTTTGATGAGTGCAGATATAAATTTAGCGAGATGAGTCACGCTATAGTTTCAAATGAAAATTAGAATATCGAGATATGAAGCAAAAATTCAGATTTGCAGAACTATATAAAAACAACCGCACAGCAGTAGAGAAAACTCTTGCAGCCATGTGGTGCGGTGAAGCAAGGAACGAAAGCCAAAAGGGATATATCAATCAGTTGAAGATGATAATCCCTGAGGTATTCGCTCCTAAGGATGCTATGCCATTGGTACAATGCATGAACAGCTACGAGACTGTTTATCCAGAATACGAAGCCGAGGCTAAAGAAATGGTGGGTACACTCTGGCAGAAATGTATGCCTAATGCAGATACTTACTATCCACCTTATGAGCACCAATATCAGTGCTGGAAGACTTTGTTGAAGGAGAAGACTCCTGATGGCAAGAATATGAGTATCGTTGTAACAACAGGAACAGGTTCGGGTAAGACTGAGTGTTTCATGCTCCCTCTTGTACAGGATCTGATAGAACATCATATACCTGAACAGGTACAGGCCATCTTCCTCTATCCTCTCAATGCACTGATGGAGGATCAGAAGGCACGTATGGAAAAACTGCTGGCAGGAACAAATCTCACTTTTGCTGTTTACAATGGTGATATGCCAGAGTTTCTGCCTAATGAAGAGGATAAGAACTACAAAAAAGTTCTCCGTAAGATTGATGCCATCCGTGGTATAACCAGGGATGAAGCTGGAAATGTCATTGAAGAAAAATACCCTCATGTCATAGCCACTCGTGCCGAATTGCGTCAACATCCAGCAAATATACTGTTGACAAACCCAACCATGCTTGAATATATCTTGCTGCGTGATAAGGATAGAAAGCTGATTCATGAAAAGCAGGAAGAGGAAGGCGAAGGCACACTAAGATGGATTGCTCTGGATGAGACTCACACCTATACTGGTGCTGGAGCCGCAGAAATTGCTATGCTTATCAGACGTGTGC
>ERZ780212.2207-NODE-2207-length-12945-cov-3.692242_pt1 | contig 12945 bp, 14 predicted proteins | sample MGYA00511364_ERZ780212 | MGnify/ENA primary metagenome ERZ780212 (study PRJEB29588, sample SAMEA2147991) | human gut metagenome | biome: human gut; feature: human-associated habitat; material: faeces | place: Denmark | collected 2008/2010 ...
CTTGCGGGCGCGGTCGCCGCCGAACATGGCGTGGACCTGCGGCAGGGTGACGTGGCTCTCGTCGATGAATGTTATGAAGTCCTTGGGGAAATAGTCTATCAGGCAGAACGGCCGTTGTCCCGCGCTGCGCCCGTCGAAGTATCTGGAATAATTCTCGATGCCGGGGCAGTAGCCCAGTTCCTTTATCATTTCCATGTCGTACTCGACCCTCTTCTTGAGGCGGTTGGCTTCGTGCTGCTTTCCGATGGAACTGAAATACTCGCACTGCTGCACCATGTCGTCCTGTATCATGCGGATGGCCTGGGCGGTGCGCTCCTTGGTGGTGACGAAGATGTTGGCCGGATAGATGGTGACTTCCTCCGGCTCCTCGATGGTCATGCCGGTAAGCGGATCTATCAGTTCCAGCTCCTCTATGGTGTCTCCGAAGAATACAATCCGGCAGCTGGTGTCGGAGTAGGCCAGATAGATGTCTATGGTGTCGCCCTTGACTCGGAATGAGCCGCGCTTGAACTCCACGTCACTGCGGGTGTAGAGGGCATCTACGAGGCGGTACATCAGCTTGTTGCGGCTGATGCGCATGCCTGTCCTGAGGACGATAGTGTTGTCGTGGAAGTCCTGCGGGTTGCCGATGCCGTAGAGGCAGGAGACGGAGGAAATCACAATCACGTCGCGGCGGCCCGAGAGCAGGGCGGAGGAAGCGGACAGGCGCAGTTTCTCTATCTCGTCGTTGATGCTCAGGTCCTTCTCTATGTAGGTGTCGGTCACGGGGAGGTATGCCTCAGGCTGGTAGTAGTCGTAGTAGGATACGAAATACTCTACGGCATTGTCCGGGAAAAAGGACTTGAACTCCCCGTAGAGCTGTGCTGCCAGGGTCTTGTTGTGGCTCAGGATCAGCGCCGGCCTCTGTAGCCGTTCGATGACATTGGCCATCGTGAACGTCTTGCCCGAGCCTGTGACTCCCAACAGGGTCACGGCGTCAGCTCCGGCATTGACGGCCTCGCATATCTCCTTGATGGCTTCCGGCTGGTCGCCGGTGGGACGGTAAGGTGACTGAATCTTGAACGGCATGGACTGGTTGAATTTGCTGCGAATATAACTTCCCGCCGCAAATTCTCAAAATATTTTGTCATGCCTGAGTATGGCGGGGTCAGAGCATCAGGGCCAGGTAGAAGATGAGGAGCGTGCGCTTTTTCATGACGGGGTAGGAGATGATGTCCGGGTCGTCGGTGGTCTTGTAGGTGTGGCGGTGGAAGCCGGAGGTGAAGATGAGGGAGGGGATGCCGGCTTCATGGAAGACGATCTGGTCGGAGAGCCTGTAGAACAGGTCAGTGAATTTCTCGCTGCCGTAGAAGGTGTGGTCGATGTCCAGGCCGAGACGATAGTAGCGGTTGCACATGTCGATGAGGCCGCGGTGCTTCTTGTGGAGGGTGTTCTCTCCGAGGACGATGACGAAATTCGTGTCGGCTTCGTGTACGGGTTCAAGTACGGTGCCTATCTGGTCTATATTGATGGCGCAGATAATCCGGTCTTTAGGAATGCCGGGAAAATCCTCCTCGAGGCTGCTGACTGAGTCTGCCCAGTCTGCTGCAGTGGATGCAGTCGGGTCTGTAGTGTATGAAGTCGTATAAGCTGTACTTTCTTCTTCTGACAGCAGCTTGTGGACAAGGGCTTTGGAACCGGCCATGTTGAGTTCCTTGGCATCCAGGGCGGCGAAGATGATGTTCTTGTCCGGCCCGGTCTTGGTTTTCCTCATCGTTCCGAACATGTCCGCGAGATTGAGCAGAACCGTGACTCCGGATGCGTTGTCGTCGGCTCCGTTGTAGATGTTGCCGTCGAGGACGCCGAGGTGGTCGTAGTGTGCGGTGATGAGCACATACTCGTCAGACGGCACCGCAGCTCTGATGACACCGACAACATTTCTTCCTGCAGTCGCGGCCGTATGTTCTTTGAAGTCAGTCGTGTCACTGTCTTCCGTCTCTGTCCGGACGCAGTCCTCATCTGTCAGAACAGGAAAGGGCTGAAAAAAACTGTCCCCGAACAGTGGGACCAGGCCGTATGTCCTGAATCTGTCGGCGATATACCATGCGGCTCTCTGGCAGTCTCTTGTCCCTGATGCCCTGCCTTTGTTCATGTCATCGGCCAGCCATGTCAGTATGCGTTGCTGCTTCGCTTTGTAGACAATCTGCTCGTACATCGTGTAAGGCCCCAGTGACTTCCTGCGTTCATGTGCCGTGTTTGCCTGAGGCTCATTTACGGCTGGAGGATTGAATGCGGCAATGCCTGGTATCGCAGTCATGCATGACAGGATCACGGCGGCCAGTATCTGAGCCTGTCTCCGTATCCAGACCGACTGCTTTCCCGTATACGTCATCATCTTTACAAGTATCAGTATGTATTTCGATCCTGTCACAGCTCTATCCTTCTTATAATCTTTGCGGGAACGCCGCCGACGATGCAGTTGGCAGGAACATCCTTTGTGACCACCGCTCCTGCGGCCACTATCGAATTGTCCCCGATGGTCACTCCCTTGGTGATGGTGGAGTTGGAGCCTATCCAGACCCTCTTGCCAAGGATGATAGGGGCAGGGTAGGTGTTGCGCCGGTCCTCGGGAGTGATGCCGTGGTCGAGGGTCGCGAAGACCACGTTGTGCCCTATCTGGCAGCCGTCCCCGATTACCACTCCGCCGTGGTCCTGGAAATGGCAGCAGGCATTGATGAACACATTCTTTCCTACAGTGATGTTCTTCCCGAAGTCAGCATACAGCGGCGGGAATACCTTGAATGTAGGATCTACCGGCTTCCCGAACAACCGCGAGAGCAGCTCCCGTACCTCGTCCGCCTCGTGATAGGAGCTGTTCAGCTCGAAGGTTATCTTCCGCGCCTCATCGCTCATCCTGTCCATAAATTCGTATATCTCGGGGGTGTTCAGTGCTTTCCCCGTCTTGACGAAATCCAAGAATTCTTTCAGTTCCATATCGTGTCTGATTGATCGTGCGAATATACAAACTTCTTTAGCAATTCCGACATATGACAATATGCGGCTTTGGAATGGCAAAGTGTCAAATTGTCGAATTGATGCAATTTAATATCCTGGATTTTATGATGGCGGCTGAATAGTGGCTATTTTTGCCTCATTCATTAATTATTATTTATTTCATGAAAAAACATTTTTATTTATTCCCGTTATTTGCTGCAACGGCAATGATATTATTTGGAGGATGTGAAAAGGAAAAGAATGAGGATACGCATCAGGATCCCGAATTGATTCCTGAGATAATTTTTGCAAATGACAGTGTCTTGACGCTTCCGGCGGAAGGAGGTACTGCGGACTTTCTTGTAGAAGTGCGGAATTCATATGAGGGTGGAGAGCTTTCCGCTGTGGCCCAAGGGGAGTGGATTTCGGAGGTCGTGTGCGTTGACGGTTCTGTAAGCTTTATAGCTGCTGCGAATACGGAGGAAGTGGAGAGAAATGCAGAGATAAAAGTTGTCTACAGGTATGACGGAGCAAAGACGGTGGAGCGCGCCATGAGTATTGTCCAGGAGGCGGCAGCGGCTGAACCGCCTGCGGAAGAGTATGACGTAGACATTGCAGCGGTATATGCCGATGCGTTGTATCAGTCTGACAGTGAGGGTCTGATGGATGCTAGAATGGTATTTACCGACATGGAGGTGGTCGGAGACAAAGTTACGCCTCCGGGAGCGATGCTCTATGTAGAGGCGCTTTTCACGCTCAATGAGGAGGGCCGTCTGGATATAGGAGACTACAGTGTGGCGCTTGAGAATGCTCCGTACACTGTGTTCCCTGGCCAGGTGGTGGATTATGCTGGAACCAATGTCACCATGGGAACTTATCTGGCTTTGTTTGACGAGGGCGGAATGAGGACGGAGCACCTTGTACTGGATGGGACGATGATCATAGGCGGTGACGCGCAGAGTTATAATATTGAATGCCGTTTCACGACAGAGGACGGGCTGAGTGTACGGTGCATATGGAACGGCCCGCTTGCAGTGAGGGATGTCCCGGGGCCGTTCTCGACACTGACAGACGACTATACTCTGGACCTGTCCAATGCCGTGTGCAGCGCCAAATATTTCGCCGATCTGTATGGGACCGGAGGCGCCAACTGGTTTATCGAGCTCAAGCCTGCTGACGGTGTGGCAGGAGATGCTGTCAATATGGATATCGTGTGTGAGGATCTTAGTTTCATCAGTGGGATAACGGCCGGAACATACCATGCGTCTTTGAACAGCACCCCTCTGCCAGGAGAGTATCTTACCGGTTCCATGTCATATAACAGCCTGTTGGGTACAGTTTATATGGGTGACTATGTCGACGGCTATCCTGAGTCGTATGCTCCGGCCACATCAGGAGACTTGGAGATTGTCCGCAATCAGGATGGAGGATATACGTTTAAATTCGTTTTTCAGGATGACAAAGGAAATGTCTGGGACGGGACATGGACAGGTCCTGTAGACATGGTTAATATGCGTCCATGACAGGTATTGGCATATGAACAATAGAACGACTCCCGCTGCAAGCATTTGCGACGGGAGTCGTTTTGATTTCAGAGTGGTATCTGTGTCAGTAATTGCAGTATTCCCTATACGCCTCCATGTAAAGCGGAAGGCAGGTCTCCCTGCACGCATTGAAAATCATTGCACCGTATGCCAGCCTGAGGGAGTCGTTGTCCTCAAATGCCTCTGAGGCATATTTTGTGGAAAGAACTCTCATCCTGTCAAGTATTTTCGAATATTGCTCGTTGGCAAAGGCGAAATACTCATCTTTATCCATATTGTCTTTATGGGCTCTTACCGAGTCACACATTTCTGCAGCTTGTGATACGCAATACTTCATCAGTTCTTCATATCTGAATTCGAAACTGTCTGATTTTGTGAACTTGGGTCCTTCTGGCGCCTTCCTGTCCGTGCTGTCGTAGGAAATGATCCATATGGCCGCTATTGCTGCGATAATGGACAACAATGATGCGGATATGATGTATATTCGTCCTTTTCCCCTGCCTTTATTCTTTTTCCTTTCTTTTTCCTGTTGTCCGCACCAGTCCTCCCAGCCCGCATAGCCGCAGTATCTGGCGAGAATGCTGAGAGTAGCCTTGCTTGGCTTACTGTCCGCTTTGACGTACCCGAATACTCTTTTTAAGGTAGTGCTGCTGATATGTGTCCCGGTCTTTTCCTGAATCGCTGACGCAAGGGAGTCGTAGTCCATGGGGGAGTCAAGGCTGCATCCGAATGTTTGAACGACGGCCTTTTTCAGTTTTTCAATGCAGGAACTGTTATTCATGTCGAGTCGCATTATGGTGCAAATATAGAGGAAAAACGCTGTTGTGGTATCCTGTGATCTTGTTTGGTACGGATTGAAACATATTGGACTGCGAATGATTTGGGAAAATCTTGCGGATGTAGTTCTTTTGCGCATGAAAAAACAGTCTGCACTTGAATTGTTGTATGAACTTTTCTATATTTGCACTGTCAGGTCGTAAGACCTGCGCAAATAGAAAATACTGATTGTGAATCTTAGGATTCCCGGGACAACAAAACCGCCAATTTTGAGCACACGGGGATAGTGAGCATCACGGTCTGCATACTTACAAGTGCGGACTGTTGTTTGTTATACGTGTGTAAGGTGCTTGGCGGTACCTGTTGTCCCGTATATAGGCAACAGTGCCGCATTTTTTATTGTAAATTGTAATAAGTACCGATATGTGTAAAAAACTATTATTTGGATTCTTATCGTTATTTGCAGGTCTTCCGTTTCTTGTTTCATGCGGAAGTGACACATCCTCTGAATGGTATTTTACGTCAGGAGGAATAAGGCTGTATGTGGAGGATTCCCTGAGTACATTGTTTACAAAACTTACCTATGAGTGGGATGGTGATGTCCTGTATGGGCTGGCCCACGGCAGAGGCAATCTTATCGCAGTGGATAAAAAGGGAGAGATACATTCGTCAAAAGAGACCGAAGCGTATTATGGATTGACTTCTCCCACAGAAATCAATACTTTGAAGACTCCAGGAAGCAGTGTCTATTACGGAGAGTCCCGAAAGGGGGAACCGCATGGCTTTGGTTTGAAAAAGCACTTGAGCAGACTGTATATAGGTGATTTTCATAAGGGACAAGGGGATGGGCATGTCTATATACTGGACGGAGACAAGCTGCGGTATGACGGCGAGTGGAAAAAAGGAATGCTGAACGGATATGGGGAGATGTATGCTGAGGACGGCTCTTTCACGTATAGTGGAGATTTCAAAAAAGACGAGTTCTCGGGTCATGGGACCAAACTGTATAGCGACAGTACGATGTATGTCGGGGATTTCAAGAATGGAGAATATTGCGGAAAAGGAGTGTTGTATGCCGGTGACGGCTCGGAAGTTTACAGAGGAAGATGGAAGGAAGGTCTTTACAACGGCAAGGGCACTCTGTCAGATACGGCTGCCGGAATGTATGCGGGAACGCATATATGGAAACGTGGAGAACTTCCGGAAAAGATAAAGGCCCTGTATGACAGGATTCCCGTGGATTCTGAGAATTATGCTCGGTATTATGCCGGGATTCAGAGATATGAGTTGTACAGAGGCTGGTTTATAACAGGGACTGTCGTGATTCTGCTGCTGATGGCGGTGCTGCTTATAAGAGTCAATGCAAGAAGTTGGCAGGCTGTTAAGACCAGAAAGGATCCTATGGCCGGCTCATCGGCTTATTGGCTGTTGGCTCTTGGCGGACTGTGGGGACTGCACCGGGCATATTTGGCCGTGGAAGAAAAAGAAAGAGGCATTAAAGTACTTTGCATGTCTCAGTATCTGTTGTTTGCCGTGCTCCTTGCTGTTAATATGCAAAATATAGCAATCTGCGGCCTGAGTCCTGTCTTGTGGGCACGGCTGTCAGATGTCTCTGTGCTGACAGTGGTGCTGCTTGTTATGGATGTCCTATGGTTCATCATGGATATTTTCTGGATACCTTACAGAATATATGTTCTGACAAGCCTTTATTACAGGCGTAGTCCGGAAGAGATGGATATATTGCAGGGCAATAAGACCAAGGTTGAGGAATTTTATGAGGAGTTGGGGCCGTATTTGGATAAATGCAATAACCGCATGCAGGAGATTCTTTCAGAAGCACATGAGGTGATGTCCAGAAATTTTGAATCAAAAGGGGTAGTGTCAAAATTAGCCAAGAAAGTGGCACGTGACGGCTCTCTGGAGTTTGAGCAGAAAAAACTGGAGGATCTTTCGGGCCTTGTGGAGCGTGCTGAAAGGCAGGTCAGTTGGGTGGAGGACAAGAACCTTGAACTTTACAGCTTTTTGCAGGATGCCCGTCTTGCAGCTTACCGCAATATGTATCTGGCTAAGGAACTGATTGCTCAGGTAAGGGAGTCCCGCGGTAAGGAGCAGACTCTTAGAACGGATATCTTTAAAGGTATGGATGATATCGATATCGAGATTGACTGGTCTGCCATGGGCGATGTCTCGTGGAATGTCGACGGGGCATTGAGCGATTTTACTTCAGTGTACAAGGGATTGACAAATCTTGGATTCGGAGGAAATAAAGGAGCATTGGTTGCCGGTGGTCTCGCCGTCCTCGGAGCTGTGCTGGAAAACATAGATGCAAGGAATGAGCAGAAAGACAAAGCGGTGAAAGCTCAGGGAAAGATAGTCGATGGATTGGAGAAGATTTCAAAGCAGATGTTGGAACTTTCGGGAGAAATACTGCGCAATGCCGAGAAGATGTCTGCCCTTTTTATGGCGAATAAGGCATTTGTCCAGGCTTATGCTCATCTGCGCGATACTGTTTTCGGAGAAGTTTCATTCCGCAACTGGAGGAAAGGGGTCAATAAGAAAAATCCAGTATTCGAGTCGACTCAGTTTGAGCAGGATATTCATCACCTTACCTTGGTATGCAGTGAGTACAATAAGATAAATAAGGCAAAATAGTTAAACATAATTTAAATTCTAAAGAAATGGAAACAAACAATGAGACTATGACGCAGCAGCAGGTCGGAACGCTGGATGTGAATGAGATGCTTGGTGCTGCGGAAAAAGGCATGGATATGATAAACAATGTGGCAAATGTCTATCAGCGGTCAAAGGAAATAGAAAGGGATATCTGCCTCATACAGTCAGCCAAAGAGGTGGAACTTAGGAGGATAGCGGCGCAATATGAGTTGTGCCGCGAAGTCCTTCAGGGGACTTTCGGACAGCGCCAGCAGGGTCTGGCCGCGCATTATCAGATCCTGGACAAGGCCCTGGAGTCCGATGATCGGGAAATGATTGTGGCAGCCTTGCAGGGTATCAGCAAGATAGTTGTCTCGAATCCTCTGGAGAGTTATTCCAAGTTCTTGGAGGCATGGAATGATAAGAGCAAACCGCTTGAACTTGATTTTTAATGAAGACATTCATCTCATGGCTTATCGCCAACTTTGAAACAGCTATGCTGGTACTGCTGATAGCAGTGTTCGCCCCTTTGTATCTCTCTACGGTGGATGACATCTCCGTCAGTGAGCTTGGTGTCAGCGGAGTCACTCTTGCTATTATTTTTTTCGGTGTGTTCATAGCACTGCCGGCGGTTTTCTCCACAAGGAGTTTCTCCACTTCAGTCACAGAGTTCCTGGTGCTTGTGGCATGTTACATTATCCTGTTGGTGTACAGAATCGATTTTTTTGACGGCATATTCAATGTGGAAGCTGTTACGGCCATGATTATCACTGCCGGTGTTACAAGTCTTGCTCTTGCGATTCCCATAGGCATCTATACGGCCAGAAACATGGACGAGGTGGTGTCCCGCCGTATGCTGTGGTCCAACAGCAATGTCTCAATGTTTGACATGACGTTGAAATACAGCCTGAACCGCTTTATGGTGGCCTTCGTGTATTTTACGTGGACATGGGTCTGTCTTGCGATTTATTTCATGTTCAGATAGATGGTTAACTTTAAATCAATATTTCACGATGCTTTACAATTCAACCAAAACAACTGCCGGCACGGTGATGCCGTTGCTGATGGGATGCACTCCTGCATCCAGGATAGAGGAATGCACGGATTCCATGGATTCGTACTACGATCCTGCTACTCAGAGGACTTATGATGCCAGAATTGTCGGTACTTACAGCCTTAAGACTTCCACCACAACAATTAAGAAAGGTAATGGACACAGCAATCTGACAGATAGAAAGAATCAGATAGACGACCAGAAGTCGGTTAATTAGATGGTGCTGATTTTCACCAACAAGGAAGACTCGCACCCCAACTTTGTGATAGAGCGATTGGCTGCATCCGGAGTTCCTGTCTTCCGCCTCAACACGGAGGCTCTGCTCACTGACTATGAATTCAGCTGGTGGGCGGATGCCTCCGGTTGTGATTTTACTATAAGGTGTAAGTCCAACGGATTGTCAGTCAGAGGGTCGGAGGTTACAGCCGTGTGGGACCGCAGGCCTGAGAAACCGGCGGAGCTTCCGATAGTTAGTACGGAGTCAGTCAACAGGCACAATCAGAAGGAGGCATTCGGATTCCTTTATTTCATAAGGTATTACCTTAAGGATGTCCCTTCCATAGGCAGCATTGCGAATGACCGTCCGGCCTCCTCCAAGATGCTCCAGATGAAGTATGCCCTGGAAGTTGGTTTCAACATACCTCCGACTTGTTTCTCCAATACCAAGGAGGCTGTTTCCGGATATGTCTCAGAGGGGAGGAACTACGTCCTCAAACCGATTGAGAACGACAGTCTCTGGGATGAGGAAGCCGGCACGCAATGGGTTTTCTTTGCCGCCAGGACGACGGCCGAGGATCTGCTTGGCGCGCCTGAAGATGCGTATTCGCAGACCGTGTCGTTCATCCAGGAGTATGTGGACAAGGCCTTTGAACTGCGTGTGACAGTCGTGGGGGACAAAGTGTTTGCCTGCAAGATAGACTCGCAGGCTCAGCAGGACGATACCGGCCGGATCGACTGGCGGCAGGGGTGCGATCATGGAATAAAATGGTCCAGGTTTGACATGCCCGAAAGTATCGCCGGGAAGTGCACCGCATTTCTCCGCCGGATGGGACTCAGCTTCGGTTGCTTCGACTTCATCGTCACCCCCTCCGGCGAGTACGTTTTCCTCGAGTGCAACCCCAACGGCCAGTGGCTGTGGGTCGAGCTTGAGACCGGGCTGCCTATATCTGAGGCGGTTGCGGAGTTTTTAATGAATGTGTAACGAAGATAACTAGTAATAAGAAATGGAAGAATTATTTATTATTCAAAATGCACAAATTGTGGAAGCTATTGTACCATGGTTTATCCCTTTTATAGTAATTGCTTCTGGAGGATGGCAATGGTGGTTAATTTATAAAATATGGACAAAGAATAATATCTCAATGGCCGTTTTGGGAATGCAACAATCAGGTAAGACATTATGGTATAATCATCTAAAATGGAATAGCGGGATTGAGGTTGATAGAATTTTAGAAGCACCAGGACAAGGTGGGCAGACTGTAGACGCTGAGACTGTAGAAAAGATAGTTCTTAAATTTCCAGATGGCAGACGACTTAAAATAAGAAAAGGAAAGGATATCGGCGGCAATGATGAAAATGTCAATACTTATTACAAGGCTATGATTGAGGAGAATGATCTTCTGCTCTTCTTTTTTAATTCGCATGAGTATATAAATGATATAATGTATCAAAGAAAAACGAACTCGCGACTGTGGCACATTCAAAATCATATTGGCGACAAAAGAATTATTTTAGTAATGTCGTATGCAGATCAATTGTTAGATAGGAACAAAGCCAGGGAGCAGATAATAAATACTTTAAAGCGAAGCAATCTCTTCGGTATATCGAAGATGAGTTTTATTGTTGATATGACCAATAAGGATGAAGTGGAGGAAATGAAGAAAATAGTGTTTAAGAAGAAGTGATATTTTATGATTGGAAAAATACAGACTGTTCTTTGGGTGCAGGGAAAATCTGTGGAAGAAGAGAATATAATGTCATGCAATGGTGTGCGGATAGGGAAAAGTGATGAATGTTATTATTCTTATTATTCTGAGTTGATAAAAAAAGATTCATTCCGTAAATTGAAGCAGATAAAAGGCCGGATTGTCTTATATAAAGAGAAAAAAAATAGACACATGCGGTACATTATTCATGGTCATTATGCGGAAATGGATGTAGTCGGTCGCTCAATCGGATTTATGGCAAGTGTTTGGACTGATGATGTTAACTTGGCAATTGAAGCCTTGATAAAAGAGTCAGAATTGTATGGGTACTCATTAACGGATGGGGATATTCGATTTTTAAAAAATACAAGAGAACCTAGAGGTTGCCGAAATAAGGTTGCTTCAGTTGTATGTGTTGTAGTAATAGTTATAATTATTTCAGTATTATGGATATAGAGAATTTAAAGGATGTAATTGTTATTGAAAAGGATGAATTGGCGTTAGGTTATCGGTATGAGCCAGAAGCAAGGGAACTTAACGGAATCACCGTATGCTCTTATGAGTATGATTTGCCGGATTTATTGAAAAAATACACGTTCTTCCCATGTAATCCTCAGATAGGAGATGTGTATGCAAAGAGTCCGTTTTATGAGAATGTTTATATTTCAATCTGTGATTATCGGGCTCATGTTGTGCAAAGTAAGTCTAGATGTATGAGTAATGTGGCAAGATTATTAGGTGCGACTTCCTATCATTCTAAAATAGTGCTTGGAAAATTTACTGAAAGGAAATGGACGGTGGGAGTTGGTGTTGAATATAAATCGGTCGAAGGGGGAGTTGATATCACGCAAGAAATTCAGGATAGCTTGAAGATAAAATCTGAAGTCAATATGACTTATGAGACGAAAGGAGTGACGCAGGCGGATTATGATGACGCACGACAGCAAGCAGAGCAATACAGATTATCAACCAATCCGAATATTGTAACATTGTTGGAACAAAGAAATCCACAAAGCAGTTCTCTTCTTAAAAGCATGAATGTAAATGTCTCGTTGTCAGAAGAAGTGAACAGAAGCCTTGATGTGGCATTTAGATTAAATGCAATGGCTGGAGTCTTTAAATTGAGTTCTGATTTTAATCTTAGTCTTAAGAAACGATATGATATAACGGAAATGATAGAAATAAACTTTTAAAATTAGGCATAATGGATAAAAAAGAACAATTAATACTACTGCTGGCGGAACTTGGAGCATTTTTCTCAAAATGTGACGGTGATTATGATGAAAGAGAAAGTGACTTTATTTTAAGATTCCTTTCGTCCCTACAGGCAAATGATGCAGTTGATGAGACCCTCAGGCAGTCCTTGGAGGAAATGGTGGGACAGGAGTTTTCGATTGAACAGATTCTGTCTGATACGAGATCATTTATTAAAGTCCTGGATAAAGATGAGGTTGCAGAATGTATGTCTGCAATAGAAGGTTTTATTGAACAACTGATTCATGCAGACGGAGCTGTGCATCCACAGGAAGAGCGGTATTTTGATGAATGGAGGAAATCTGTATCATCGTGTTTTTTTAATGGTGTTAATAACAATACTTCGGTAAATTTTACCGAGCTAAAAAATTAAACATCGGAGGCGGTCAAGCCGACTCCACAACATACAAGTTCATTGAAATATTGTCAATACTGACTGCTCAGCAGTGGCTTGAAATATGTCGGAGAATGCCTGAAAAAGATGCGTAATTTGTTGAAAATAAAACAAGAAAAGTGTTGCGTAAGTCATTGGTTTTTAGTAACTTAGAGTATTCCACCACTTTAAGTTATGAATACAGACAACCTGCTCATGCAATACCAATCCGAGGCCTTGGAGGCACTCAAATCAATGACAAATTTAGGCAAACCTTTTGAAAAAGTCATCATGGATGTACTGAAACTTTTCATGGCAATACCGGACAAGATTAGAAACTGTTTAAATTTTATTCAAAAATAATTTTATGGCAGCGATATGCATCATGGCTTC
>ERZ780212.2222-NODE-2222-length-12874-cov-2.452999_pt1 | contig 12874 bp, 10 predicted proteins | sample MGYA00511364_ERZ780212 | MGnify/ENA primary metagenome ERZ780212 (study PRJEB29588, sample SAMEA2147991) | human gut metagenome | biome: human gut; feature: human-associated habitat; material: faeces | place: Denmark | collected 2008/2010 ...
GTTTGACCGTCAAATCCGGCAGCCCCGCCAGCCGCGCAACGTGAATGCCGTACGACCGGTCTGCCGCTCCGGGAATAACCTCGTGCATAAACACGACATCGCCGTTAAATTCCTTGATTTTCATACAATGCAGGCTCAGCCCTTTTAACCGGTTGTTAAGCTTGGTCAGTTCGTGGTAATGCGTCGCAAAAATTGTCCGGCACTTGTTGACTTCCGACAACTGCTCCACCACCGCCCAGGCAATAGACAGCCCGTCAAACGTCGCCGTTCCGCGCCCGATTTCATCGAGAATGACAAACGACCGTTCGTCCGCCCGGTTCAAAATCGCTGCCGTTTCCACCATCTCAACCATAAACGTCGACCGCCCGCGCGCCAGATCGTCGCTCGCGCCGACCCGTGAAAACACCTTGTCGATAATGCCGATAACCGCGCTTTTCGCCGGCACGAACGACCCGGCCTGCGCCATAACCGCAATCAGCGCATTCTGTCTGAGAAATGTCGATTTGCCCGCCATGTTCGGCCCTGTCAACAGCCAGATACGGTCGTCGTCATGTTTCAGTACGCAGTCATTGCCGACAAAACCGTTTCCGCCTTCGCGCCGCAAAACCGCCTCGACCACCGGATGCCGCCCGTCAATAATTTCAAAATCCAGGCTGTCGTTCAAAACCGGACGCACATAATTGTATTCGGCCGCCAGTTCCGCCAATCCCGCTGCCACATCAAGCTGCGCCATAATTTCCGCCGATTTCGCAATCATATCAGCCTGCGCCAGCGCATGGTGCGTCAGCTCTTCAAAAATCTGCAGTTCCATCGCCAGCGCCCGTTCGTCCGCCGACAAGACCTCGCTTTCCAGCCGGCACAGTTCGTCGGTCGTGAATCTGACCGCGTTAAGCACCGACTGCCGGTGGATAAACTTTTTGTTTTCCAGCAGCTTGTCCGCAAACTTGGACGGTACTTCGACATAATATCCGATAACCGAATTGTTTTTGACCTTCAAAACATTGACACCCGTTTCCTCAGCGTACTGCTGCCGCAGTACTTCGCACTGTTTCGTGCTTTCCTCTCTGAGATTGCGCAGATGGTCAAGCGGCGGACACGCATCTTTTTTAATAAATCCGCCGTTCCGCGCCAGTACCGGCAAATCCTCGCGCTTGTCCAGAAGCATCCGCTCAATGTCCGACAACAACGCGGAATGGTCAAAAAAGCTGTTGGCTAGTTTGGCCAGCGCCAGCGGCGGCTGGCTGTATACGCTGTCGGTCTGGTAATGCTGGAAACTAAGCACCGCGTCTTTGAGCGCCGGAATCATTTTCAGCGTCGCCGCCAGATCATACAGGTCTTTCGGCCCGCCGCGCCCCAGGCTCAGCCGCTGTACTGCCCGTTTCATGTCCAGACAGTGCCGGAGCGCCTCGCGCAGAACGCGCCGCACTTCAGGATTGTCCGCAAAAAAAGACACTGCATCCAGCCTGTCGTTGATTTCGCGGATATCAAGCGACGGTGCCGCCAGCCTCTCCGCCAGCAGCCGCCCGCCGACGCCGGTAACCGTCCGGTCCATCACCCGCAGCAGGCTGACGCCCCCTGCCGTCGATGGATTAAGCAGTTCCAGGCTCTTGCGCGTCGACGCGTCGATTTCCATAATTTCGTTTTCATACACGCGCCGCGGCGCTTCAATTCGCGGCAAACGCCCCTTTTGCGTATTTTCGACATATTCAAAAAGCGTTCCCGCCGCCACGACTTCCGGTTTGGAAAAATCGCCGAACACGTCCAGCGACTTCACCTGATACGCTTTCAGCAGCGTTGCCAGCGCGCTTTCAATGTTGAACCGGGCTTTCGGCCAGACGGACAAACGCTCGCGATATTCAGAAAACAGGCCGAAGAAATCAGGCAATTCCAAAAGCCGGTCGGAAATCAGCACTTCCGACGGGTCAAGCCGCGCCAGCGCAGTTGCCAGAACCGCATGCGCCGGCACGTTTCCGGCTTTCAGCGTTTGCAAAAAAAACGCCCCGGTTGAGATGTCCAGCCATGCCAGCCCGACATCCGCCCCGCGTACATAGGCGCAGGCAATGAAATTGTCGCGCTTGGCATCCAGCAGCGTATCCTCAGTCAGCGTGCCCGGCGTAACCAGCCGCACCACCTCGCGCTTAACGATTGATTTATAACCGCGCTTTTTGGCTTCCTTCGGATCTTCGGTCTGTTCGCATATAGCCACCTTGTAGCCAAGCTTTATCAGCCGGGCAAGATAGATTTCGTATGCGTGAAACGGTACGCCGCACATCGGAATTTCCTTGCCGCTCGCCGACCGGCTCCGGCTTGTCAGCGTCAGCCCCAGCGCACCGGAAACCGTAACTGCGTCTTCAAAGAACAACTCGTAAAAATCGCCCATACGATAAAACAGCAGATATTCGGGATGCTCGCGCTTGATTTCCAGATACTGCCCCATCGCCGGCGTCATCGTCTGGCTCTCCATATCCCGTATCGTAGCCATGCCGTTCTTCTGCATTTTCGCCCGGCTTTCCTCTTTGCACGCACAGGCCCCGCCGGAAACAGCTTCCGCCGCAGCCGCTCCGTTTTCTTCCCCGTGCGTCCGCTCCGCCACGCGGGAAACGTCATCCTTTGCGCTCTTTACGGCCGATTCCGCCGTACCGGCCGCTGCCTGCCGCCCTGCAGCGTTTCCTCCGCCAATTGATGCTGCATTTCCGCCGTCAATCGGTTCTGCAGTCCCCGCCGTACCGGCCGCCGTCATTTTCTCCCCCTCTGCCGCTTTATTCTCGTCCATCGTTTCTGTTCTTTCGTAAATTAACCAAATCTAAACCTGAAATAAAGCATAATAAAATCTGCCCCGTTAGTCCACGATAATTTTAGAGATATACTAATGATAAATCAGGAAGAAGAATTTTTAGGTGTTGACAAAAACTCAGGCTTCGCCCTGCGCGTGCTTATCCTTTCCGTGCCGGCCGGCCTTATCTTTCTGATTCTCGGGCTGTTCGACATTCTCTCTACGCCGCTCGCCGCTTTGTCGTACATCTGCATTTTGTTTTTCAACACCGTTTTCCTGATGCCTATCTCCATTGAGCTCCAACAGATAAAGAAATATATCTTAAGCCTGTCGTCGGGCGCCAACGAAGAAAAGCTTTTAAGCAACCTGACCGAAAAGGAAACCCGAGACCTCACCGAAGCCATCAACTCCATGCACAAGTTCTGGGTCGACAAAACCGGCATGCTTGAAAACCGCACCCTTTCCGATGCCGCGGTTCTGGATACGCTGCCCGATCCGCTGCTGATGATAAACAAGCAGGGAGCCGTCATCGGTGCTAACCTCGCTGCCCGCACTTTGTTTGAAACCGGGCTGAACGGCCGCGAAATCAGGGAGTTTATCCCCGATGCCAACTTCAATGCCACGCTCTCCAAAGTCCTGGCCGGGCAAAGCCGGCATGAAGAAATGAACCTCTGCCTCGCCGACCGCCGCGATAAGCCGAAATTCTATCTCCGTATCAGCACGATTCCGTGGTTTGCCAAAGGCGAAGTCATCGCCGTCATCTCGTTTTACGACCTGCACAAAGCCCTGCAGCTGGAACAAATGCAGCAGGACTTCGTTACCAATGCCAGCCACGAACTGCGCACGCCGCTTTCCATTATCGCCGGCTTTATCGAAACGCTGCAGACCACAGCCCGAGACGACGAAAAAGCGCGCGAAAAATTCCTTCGCATTATGCAGGAACAGACTTCCTATATGTCCGCTTTGATAGAAAACCTGCTTTCGCTGTCCAAAATCGAACTGACTGTCAATACGCCGCCGCAGGATAAAGTCAGCGTCAACGCCGTTATCCGCGAAATTAAAAGCGCCCTCGAAATCAAGCTCAAAGGGCAGCGCCTCGCCCTCTCTTCCCGTTTTGCCCGCCTGCCCCGGATAAGTGCCGACGAGCACCAGATTACCCAGGTATTGCAAAACCTGCTTGACAACGCCGTAAAATATGCCGCTCCCGACAGCGTCATAACCGTCGTTACCGCCAAAGCGCCCGCCGTTCCCAAACACAAATATTATGAAGTGGCCGAAGGCGAAGCGGTTGAAATCAGCATTTCCAATACCGGCGTAACGATTCCGGCTGAAGATTTGGAGCGCCTGACCGAACGGTTCTACCGCCTCCAGGAACATAAAAACAAAAATATCAAAGGCACCGGCCTCGGCCTGTCCATTGCCGCCCAGATTATCAAACGCCACCGCGGCAACCTCGTCATCACTTCACAGAACGGTCTGACCACCTTTGCCGTATATCTCCCCGTCGCATTATAACAGCCCTGCTGTCCTTTCCGTCCCTTTACCCGCAAACAACAAAAAGGGCGCCCTTAAGACGCCCTCTGAACCCGAAAATGGATAACCGCTTTCCCGGATAAACCGCTTTTCAGATAACGCTTTCAGCACTGTTCTGCACCGCCGCATACTATTCCAACGCTGCAACCGTGCGGATAACCGCTTTCAGCACTGTTCTGCACCGCCGCGTTGCTGCGTTTTTTTCCTGCGCAGTTTTTCCCGTCCCGCCCAGAAAGGCAGGATAACGCCGCCGCTGACCAGAAGCAGCCCCCAGTAAAGCCCGACGGTCTTCAGAAAAATCTCGGGATAAATCTGCGCCTTTTTCAGCGTCGCCTCGTTAAAACTGCTGCGGCTCAAAAAGATATTTTCGCGAATTCCCGAACGGTGCTTGCCGTAACGATAGACATTGACCGCCTTTCCGGCCTCAAGCATTTCGCCGTTGAAAACGTCTTTTGGCGAAGAAAGGTAATAAATCGTCTTGCCGTCCAGCGTAAACCGCTTTTTCTCCACGCCGGTAATAACGCCGCTGCCGACTTTTTCAAGCTTGCGCCCCGGAGCCATCCACGCAACCGCGGCAGCCGTCGTTGCCAAAATCAGCACAAAGCCGACACCGATGCATTTGCCGCTGTTCGGACTGAACAGCCAGAACGCCATTGTCGCCAGCGCCATTAAAACACAGACAATCAGCCGTTCCGATATCAGAAGCTCTTTCCAATACTGCCGGCATAACGCCCGGTTAATCCTTTGTGCGTCTGCAACCGAAACTTTCGAGATGACCGGCTTGTCGCCACCGTCATAAACATAACATTTATCGCCAACGGCAAGGCTGTCTGCGTAACAAATGCCCCAAACGCTCAAACCGTCCCTCATCGTCTCTGGAAACCATTCCCGGCAGACGCCGTCCCTGTTGCTCGCGATACCAATCTTCCCTTCGACATTATCAATCTCAGCAACGGTACCGCTGTCCAAAAGCTCATAGTCTTTCGTAACAATCCGGCTGCACGACGCAAATGTCAATACCGCCAGCAAAAAAATAATTCTGTTCATACTAATTTATTTTTGGTAAAACATAAAAATTCTTGTCTGCTCTGACTTTATAGGCAAAAAAGATTTAAAGCAAGCGTTTTATCTCCGGATACCGCGCCCGCCCCGTACCTGCCGCACTGTCCGCCCCCGCCCGGAACATCCACGCAAAAAATAATAGGCAGACACACCGGCGTGCGTCTGCCCTTGGCTTCATAATGCCCGAAAACAAAATCGTCTGTTCCGGTCAAGAACTATTTTTTGGAAGAGCTTTTCTTGCTGCCGCTTCTGCTTTCCTTGCGTTCCGAACCCGAAGATGAAGACGACGAGGACGAAGACGAACCGCGCTCCGAACCCGACATCAGTTTCTTGTGGTCCTTTTTCAATTCATCAATTTCATTTTGCAGTTTATCGATACAATCAGACATTTTTTCCTCCATAATAAAGTTAAAACACCTGTAATATAAATTCTGCCCTGCCTTTTGCAACGGTATATAACCGCATTGACACATCAGCCCCGGTACACGCAACAGCCGCCAGCCGTTCTCCCCACGAGTACGGCATCGTTTGCCCGGTTAAAGATACCGCCGCAGCAAAATCAATCCCGCCCGGTTAAAGATACCGCCGCGGATTAGCCTTGTATGTGCCGAGAAAATGGATTCCCTCCGAATAGAACTTCAACTCGTCAAACGCCAGTTTAAACGCCTGCGATTCGGGATGCGCCTCAATCTCGACATAAAACTGCGCCGATACGAAATTTCCGCCCACAACATAACTTTCCAGCTTGATAAGGTTTACCCCGTTGGTCGCAAAACCGCCCAGCGCCTTATACAGTGCTGCCGGAATGTTCTTAACGTGAAACACCAGCGACGTGATGAATTTTGAACCGTCGTCCGCCGGCATCGCCTTGTGCCTGCTCATCACCAAAAACCGCGTCGTATTGTTCGCCTCGTTTTCAATGTTTGATGCCAGAATGTCAAGCCCGTAAATCTCCGCCGCCAGTTTGGACGCAATCGCCGCCCGCGTCTTGTCCTGCATCTCGACAATACGCTCGCACGACTTCGCCGTGTCAATGCGCGACAAGGCCTTAATGGCGTGTTTTTTCAAAAACTCCGAACACTGCGCCAGAGCCTGCGGATGCGATGCCGCCGCCTCAATCTCCTCCAGTTTTGCCCCCGGCAGCGCCAGCAGTTGGTGCTCCACGCGCAGAAAATGCTCGCCGACAATCGTCAAATCCGTTTTCGGCAACAGAAAGTGCACGTCCGACACTCGTCCCGCATTGGAATTTTCCACCGGTATCACCGCAAAGTCCGCCTCGCCGTTGTCCACCAGTTCCATCGCCTGTTCAAACGTATCGGAGGCAATATAGTCTGCCCCTGGAAAAAGTTCCTTGCAGGCAATGTGCGAATAAGCGCCCGGCGCGCCCTGAAACGTGATTTTTTGCATTTTTATTTTTCTCCCGATAAAACCAACCGCTAAAGCATACAAAAAAATGCCAAACTGTCAAGCCGGATATGCGGCTCGCCTGCACTTCTCCCACTCTTCAAAAAAAAGCGGCAAAAGAAACTTGACAAAAAGCACAAAAAATGATACATTGGCTCTTGAGAAGTTATCATTATGTCTAACCAAAAAATTCTATTATCATGAAGAATTTTTTCGCAATTGCAGCCCTTGTTGCTGTAATGAGTGTATTAAGCGCATTTACCGCTAATGCGCAAGTGATTAACCCTCAGGCTCAGTCTGGCGCTGAGATTCAAAACCCGAAATGGTTTTGGGTCGGTGATACTTTCTTTGAATGGACCGATGAACTGCTCATTGTTACCTCCATTCAGAGCAAAGATGCGCCTGTAAGGCTTTCTCAGCCCGTGCTGCAAAAAGACGGTTCTTTCACCGACACTCCGCCGAGAAACATTTTCACCCACGTTTACAACCCTGTAACCGGATGGGAAAATGAAAGACCGATAGTTATCGGCGGCAGCGGAAGACCTGAATCGTACATGGTGGCAGAAAAGACGTATACCGAATACGTTAATAATGCCATCAACAGCGGCGATTACTATGAAGTTCCCAATAAAAACGGCTTCATAGATACAGCCATAGACTATCTGGTCTATGACGTAAAGGTCGAGAAGGGAAAGGTCTCGCTCCGCATTCATAGCGTCACTTACACTGATGGCAAAGAAACCGGAGACAAAACCTTGTTCGAGCACACCTATGTTCTCGAAACCAACCGTTGAAATCCGTCTTGGAAATCAGCGGCTTAACCTCAAAAAAAGTTCCCCCTGCAAAGGAGGAACTTTTTTTTTTTATAAAAAGAAACTTTTTACTCTGCTGCTCAGCCTGTACCCAATAGGCAATACGCTGATATTTCTCCGAAAAAGAACCCGCAGCGCCAAGTGCCCAGCTTCCCCCACACCACAAAAGCATCTTTTCCCTTTACTTTCAGATTTTTTTCGTTAACATAAACGGTGGATTGGGCAAAAACCCGTCTGGGGCGTGGAAACCTCACATCAAACGCGTCTGTGTAAAGACGATAATTTTGCACGCTTTCTGGTCAAAGACTGGAAGGCGGCAAAATAAGCCGTACAAAATATGGCACATATATACACTGGTGATATATGGCTCATTTGGCTAATATGTCGCGCTATTTCGTTTGAGTAGTTTCCAACTTCCAGTCGCCTTAATCCGGCGGCTTTTTTGTTGTAACATTTATGGTAAAAGGAAGTTGTAAATATGTCAGAAAAAATCAACCAGAACGGGCGCTCAATACCGGAAATGCTCGGCGTCCTCGCAATTGTCGGCATTCTTTCCGTCGGCGGCATTGCCGGCTACGGCAGGGCGATGATGAAATATAAGCTCAATAAACAGCTCGCCCAGTACACCGCAATCATCACCGGTTCCTACCAGCTTGCGCAGCTCCGTGACGCCGCCGGAAACAAAAACGTCAACATAACCCGTTTTATGATAAACAGCGACGTCGTCCCCTCAGAAATGATAAAGCCGGGATTTTCCAACTACATCTGGGACGCCATGGGCAATCAAATCTACATTGGCATCGAATCCCTGTATTTTTTCAAAATAACAATTTCACCGTCAGGAAAAACAGACGTTCTGACCTGCCGCAACATCCTGTCTTTAAGCAAAGAACTAAGCCCGATGCTGTGGCAGACTCATTTTGTACACCGGGCGGAAGATGCCCCTTCTTCAAATTACGACAACAGGTTTTACGGCGACAATTATTGTACCCGCAGCGCCAGCTGCCTCAAAAATCTGACACCGCTGCAAATAATGGAAATCTGCGATTCATTCGGCAGCGATAAGGAACTGAGTATGCGTATCCTGTGGAAATAGCGCCGCGTTATAACGCCTCTGTTTTAGCTGCTATTGATTTGGAGTCTTATCCCCCTCCTCACACAAAGAACCACCGCACACTTTCAGTGTTCCGTCCCGATTATACGCCCGAAAGTCCCCAGTTTCCCGTCCGGCATCCATAATCCGCACACCCCGCAGCGACCCGTCGGGATAATACATTTTAAACGCCCCGTGCATCACGCCGTCCGCATAAGAAATCTCTCCTTTCTTGCGCCCAGCCTTATCATACAGAACAGTTTCGCCGTCCTGCCTGCCAGCCTTATACCGGCTGACGCTTCTGAGTACGCCGCCAAAAGAATAATAGCGCATTTCCCCGTTAAATTTCCCTTCCGCCAACTCGACTGTAAACATCAGCCGTCCGAAAGGGTAAAACATCTTAAACACGCCGGTAACCGGTTCTCCGTTCTTATTGTAATAAAGCCCTTTCTCGCCTAAAAAATCCCCGGTTTCGCTAAAAATGCCGCGCTCTGCATCAATATTGTGCAACGTATAATATCCGGCACGGGACGCTTTTTCCTGTGCATAATATACCGACAGCACCGCCGCAATAAAAACGGCAACAGCTGCGCCGGCCAATACTGCAATCCCCAAAAGCGCTTTTCTCATATTCTCTCCCCGCCTGTCGCAACAGCTCTAATATTTTCCCTCCGCGGCAAATTTCTCCTGCCACGCCTTCATCACCGCGACCGCCTCTTCACGGCACTCCGGTATTGCCGTGCCGTAAACGCCGTCTTTAAGCATTTGGTAAAGCTCATCGTCCCTGAAGCCGATTGCTGCCGCGTCTTCTCTGGTCGCGGCAAAATAAATTCTGCCGATATTCGCCCATTTCGCCGTCATCAAACACATCGGGCACGGCTCGCAGCTCGTATAAAGCACGCAGCCCGATAAGTCCCAAGTTCCCAAAGCCTTGCACGCCGCCCGGATGGTATAAACCTCGCCGTGCGCCGACGGATCGTTATCCGCCAAAACATGGTTGCACCCGCCGGCAACCTTTTTGCCGTCTTTATAGATAACCGCGCCGAACGGCCCGCCCATCGGTTCTTCTCCGGCCGCAGCATTTTGCAGCGCCGTCGCCGATAACGCGATTGCCTCTTTCATCGCCGCCACGTCCGCCGCACCGTAATCACGCCTCTTTCCGTCAGCAGCCTCCGCGGCAGCGTCATGTTCCGTATAAGCTTCCATTATTGCTATTCCTTAAAAAACTTGTTGCTCTTCGGAAACCCGAACGGCACCAGCCGCCCGACCTGCGCCCGGTGTCCGAGCCACGTCAGCAGTTCCTTTTCATTTGCCACGCCGCCGGAACGGTTATAGCAAAAGCCTTCTTCTTCCTTAAATATCTGCATATCGCTCAGCTTCCCGCCAGCCTGGTATTTTTGCAGCCCGACCCCGCGGCCGCGCGCCATCGTCGGGATTTCCTCCAGCTTAAAAATGAGCAGCTTGCGGTTTTCACCGACCACAGCGACCATGTCGCCGGTAATTTTTTGCAAAACGCCGCGACTTCGCCGTCTGCCAGATTCATAATCTTACGCCCGTTGCGCGTCTGCGCCAGAATATGGCTCTCATCAATCACAAAACCATGTCCGCAATCGGAAGAAACGACGTATTTTGCTCCTTTTTCAAACGCAAACATCGCACACACGTTATCATTGACGCCCAAGTCCGCCATCAGCCGCACCGGCTGCCCGAACCCGCGCCCCGACGGAATCTCGTTGGCATTGATGTTAAAGAACTTGCCCGACGTATCGAACAAAATAATCTTGTCGGTCGTATAGGCGTGAATGGCAAATTGCAGCGCATCGTCTTCCTTAAACTTAAACTCGTCGGTCAGCGGCACATAGCCTTTCATGCTCCGAATCCACCCCTTCTGCGACAAAATAACCGTAATCGGCTCCTTCTCGACCATCGCCTCAATCGGCACGTCCACGTCTTCCGGCATATCTGCAAACTGGCTGCGCCGGCGTCCGAGCGGCGTCTTTTTGCCGAACTTTTCTTTCATCTGGTCGATTTCCTCGGCCAGCCGCGCAAAACGCAGTTCCTCGCTGCCCAGCAGCTGTTCCAGCCCGTTCTTTTCTTCCGTCAGTTCGTCAAATTCGCCGCGGATTTCCTCTTCCTCCAGCTTGCGCAGATTGCGCAGTTTCATATTGAGAATGGCCTCCGCCTGATTGTCCGTCAGCCCGAACTTCGCCATTAACGCCGCCTTGGCGTCTTCTTCTTCGCGGATAATGCGGATAACCTCGTCCAAGTTCAGATACGCCACCAGATATCCGGAGAGGATTTCCAGCCTTGCCATAATCTTGTCCAATCGGTACTGCGACTTGCGAATAAGCACCTTATGCCGGTGGTTCAGATATTCTTTCAAAACCTCTTTCAGGCTCATGACCCGCGGCACGCAGTCAGACGACAGCACGTTCATATTCATCGCAAACCGGATTTCCAGTTCCGTCTGCTTAAACAGGTGCTCCATCAAAAGGTTCGCGTCAACCGAACGGTTCTTCGGCTCCAGCACAATCCGCACGTCATGCGCCGATTCATCGCGCACGTCCGCCAGCAGCGGCAGTTTTTTGTCTTCCAGCAGCTGCGCGATTTTTTCAATCAGCTTGGATTTGATAACCTGATACGGAATTTCCGTTACCACAATCTGATACTGTCCCTTGCCGAGGTCTTCCTTTTCCCACTTGGCACGGATGCGGAAATACCCTTTACCAAACGTATAAGCGTCGATAATTGCTTTCTGGTCGGCGATAATCAGCCCGCCGGTCGGAAAATCCGGCCCTTTGACAAACTTAACCAAATCGGCAATTTCGCATTCGGGATTTTTAATCAGATACAGCAGCGCATCCGCAACCTCGCCCAGATTGTGCGGCGGAATGTTCGTCGCCATGCCGACCGCAATCCCCGCCGACCCGTTGCACAAAAGGTTCGGCACCGCCGCCGGCATGACTACCGGCTCCTGTTCCTCGCCGTCGTAGGTGTCCATAAAGTCAACCGCGTTTTCGTTCAACCCTTCCATCAGGGCGATTGCAAACTCGGTCAGCCGCGCCTCGGTATATCGCATCGCCGCCGCGCCGTCCCCGTCGATGTTGCCGAAGTTGCCCTGCCCGTCCACCAGCGGATAACGCACCGAAAAGTCCTGTGCCAGACGCACCATCGCGCCGTACACCGCGCTGTCGCCGTGCGGATGGTATTTACCGATAACGTCGCCGACCACGCGCGCACACTTCTTAAAACCGGACTTTGGGTCCAGTTTCAGCTGCCGCATCGCATACAGCAGGCGGCGGTGCACCGGCTTCAGCCCGTCGCGCACGTCCGGCAGCGACCGCGCCACAATCGTTGACATCGCATAAGAAAGATAGCGTTTGCTTAATTCTTCTTTTAATTTGACGTCATGCACTCTTTCTTCAACAATCTCTTCTTCTTCCATCGTTACCTCAAATCATTCGCACGCAGTCCGTTCCGACAGCCTCGCTCTCCCGCATATTGCAGCAGACAGCCGCCCGTTCCGACACAGCCTCCCTCTGCAACACATCGCAACAAATTACCATTCGTTCCGACACAGTCTCACTCCGCCGCATATTGCAGCAGGCTTTCATCCGCCCCGGCGCGCTTTTCTCCCGTGCCGTCAAAATAACGCCGCAGAGTCTCGCGCCCCAAAGGCACGGGCAGGTTATGAAACTTAAAAAAGTGTTCTTTTAAGAAAAACCCGGTCATTTTTAGCACATTAAAAATCTCCGCATAAGTCGCATCATAGCGGTTATCCACAACAAAATGCGGATATAAGAACAGCCGGTCGTGATACGGCGCCCCGACCTCACGGCATACAGCCTTGCCTGTTTTCGGCGAAACGTATGTCAGCCCCTCGGTCTGCCCCGTTACCGCACAGCAGTCCAAAGACAAACCGAGCCCCAGATATTCCAGTGCATAAAACTCAAAATAAGCGTAATATGTCAGCATTTCCCTAATGTCCGCCGCCGCAAAAAAACGCCCCGCCACATCATACAGCAGCGGTACATCCTCATTTTCGTTCAGCAAAACGGTAAACATCGGCAACAGCGACGTCATCAGCTCCAGCCGTCGTATGTCGCTCATCATCAGCACCGCGTTCGGCTCCAGAAGTTCCAGCCGGAACAGCCGCCGCATATTCTCCTCCAGCCGCGCCGACGCCTCAAAAAACAG
>ERZ780212.2239-NODE-2239-length-12794-cov-6.026376_pt1 | contig 12794 bp, 10 predicted proteins | sample MGYA00511364_ERZ780212 | MGnify/ENA primary metagenome ERZ780212 (study PRJEB29588, sample SAMEA2147991) | human gut metagenome | biome: human gut; feature: human-associated habitat; material: faeces | place: Denmark | collected 2008/2010 ...
CGACGCTGAAATAACCGTGCCCGGCCACGGCGTATATATCGTAAAGACCGGCGGTAAGACCGTAAAAGTTGCGTTGTAATATACGCCGAAAACATATCAAGCAACACTCGCGCCTCTGCAAAAACTAAAAATATTCCCATGAAAGAGCGTCATATTTGGATGAAAAATGCTATCTTTGTGGCAGACAGAGCTATGTAGATAGTCTGTAAAGGGAAGCGTTTTTACTTTCATCCTAAGGAACAAAATCGCCAAAAACAACCGGAAGGATGAAAGGACATGACGCTCATCCGTTTTTGAGTATGCACGTGCGGTCGCGCCGCATCAGCATATCAAGACGGCGTGGGAATATTGTTACCTGTTCATCTCCGGTAAGGCGTTTGGCGATGCCTGTTTCTTGGTGGGCGGCAACAAGTCCTCACGCCTTTTCTTGTTTATTAACCTGAATGATGCCGGATTAGGAGGGCTTGCCGACAAGGAACTTAACTAAAAACGATATGCCTATGAAAACTTTACTGAAAAAACTCTGCCTAGCGGCAGTCTGCCTGCTAGCGGCAAACACGGCAACGGCCTACGACTTCAAGTCTGAAGGCTGTTATTTCAATGTCATCTCGGAAACCGACAAGACGTGCGGGATAACGTATAAAGAATATTCCCAACCGACCTACAGTGGCGATTTCATCATACCCTTTTTGGTAAAAGACCCTCTCGGAATATATTATGAAGTGGTGGGTATTGATGAGTGGGCATTTTACAACTGCACAAACCTTACCAGCGTGACTATCCCCGAATCGGTGACGGACATAGGAATAGAAGCATTTAGGAACTGTACAAGTCTTACGAACGTGACAATTCCCCAATCGGTGACATATATCAGTGACTTTACATTTTATGGCTGCACAAGTCTTACCAGCGTGACTATCCCCGAATCGGTGACGAAAATCTGTTTGTTAGCATTTAGTAACTGCACAAGTCTTACGAACGTGACAATTCCCCAATCGGTGACATATATCAGTGATTTTGCATTTGAGAACTGCACAAGTCTTACCAACGTGACTGTCCCCGAATCGGTGACGACTTTCTGTTTGAGCGCATTTAGCGGCTGCGAAAATATAAAAGATTTTTATATAGAAGATGGTCTTATTCCAATGGAAATAAAACAAGGAGGAACAAATGTGATGAACTTTTTTAAGGAATTGTACATTGGAAGGAGCCTGATTCCCTGTTTATTTTATAATCCTTCTGCCGACCAAAGTTTTATCAATGAGCACACTGGTTTGGAGAAAGTCACATTCAGCCAATTCGTGACATCTGTTGCCGACATCGGTATGTACAATGCAAAGAATTTGAAGACTGTGGTAGTACGCGGAGGAACACCGCCGACGATAACTGACGATTTCTTCTCATTTGACCAGTACAACAACGCCACGCTTTACGTGCCCGAAGGCACGACTGACACGTATGCGAAAGCCACGGGCTGGCGGTATTTCTACAACATCGTTGAAGGAATGCCTACGGGCGTATCGCAAGTGGAAAGCCCGGCAAAGACGACAGTAACGGCGGGCGACGGTTGCATAATGGTAAGCAACGCCAAGGGCGCTATACAGGTTTACACACCGGCCGGCACGCTGGTAAAAAGCGCGACGGCAAGCGGCGACGCTGAAATAACCGTGCCCGGCCACGGCGTATATATCGTAAAGACCGGCGGTGAGACCGTAAAAGTATCTTTATAAATTCATCTACAGACATTATTATCATATTCAAAAAAACAAATTATTATGAAAGACTTTATTTCTGAATTCGGCTTGACCTTCGAGCAAAGTTTGCTTTTGTTCAGTTTGGAACGGCAAATAGTCAAAATGGATATTATCCACAGTCAAGCTGAAGGAAAACAAGAGGAGGCCGCGAGGAAGCAGGAATGGCTAAACTCATGGGACAGCCATATCAACGACTTCCTGAACAATCTGGACGGCGACTCTGGAGAACGGAAATCTTTGGACATAGCAAAGATAGACAGCAAGGCTCTGTATGAGAAAATACGCAATGAGGAGACAACAAACAAAATCAAGGCGTGGCGTTACCTGATATTGTTGGAATGTACATTGTTCACCCCGTATTTCCCGTTTGACATTTCATCTGATGAGGAAGAGGGCCTAATCGACAAGGTGAAAAAGATTTTCAACAAGCTGTCGTTGAACAAAGACAGCCAGAAGACAAGCCTTGTGCAAATAGCGTTGCTGCTTGAGCTTGAACCAAAATATGTGGATATTTTCAGGAAACGTTATGAGGAAGCGATAAAGTCATTGTCTGGTTTCTGGAAGAAGGTGTTGATTTCCGGAGGTATCGGTATTATTGCCGCATTAGCCATAGTCGCAGTGTTCCTTACACCTATCGCCGTGGCATTTGCAGCTCCCGGTTTATACGGTGCGGCAGCTTTCAGCGCTGGAATGGCGGCATTGGGTGGCGGCGCCATTGCAGCCGGAGGATTTGGAATGGCCGGAGGATTTGCCGTATTGGTAGGAGGTGCAATTATCTTAGGTGGAAGCACCGGCGCAGGTATCGGTACGCTGGCTTCGTCTTCTCCTAAATTAGTGTTGACCGAGTTGGCCAAGATAGAAGTTGTGTTGCGCGAAATAATCATGGGAATGCAGCATGACACGAAACTGCTACAAGACATCATTCTGCAACTCGGCAACAACATGAATGAGATGCAGACGGAGCTTGCTAAATTGAAGTTTGAGGAAAAGAAGAACAAGGAAAAAATCAAGAACCTTGAGGAAGCAATAGAATACATGAAGAAAGCCATGGATGAATTTACAAAAATGAAGTAATTTATGGAGTTTTGTGATTTTGACAAGGAAACGTCTACCTTACAGCACGAACTGGATGATTTCTGTACACAAGCCGAGCAAATACGCCAAGAGCAAACAAATGATTCGGAACATTTGGATAAACTGCTGCATGAGACAAACGTGTTGGCAAAGAAACTTGGCGTACAAAAGTTCAAGTTTAACAACAACATTACAACTGCCGACTTGAATGTATGCATAAAAAGGATTTTTCCCAACGGTGGAACGAAAACCGACATCGACAAGCAGCTAGACATGCATGGCATCGATTACCTTGTAGCTGCTTTAAGCGGCGGCCTTGCTGTAATAACAGACGCTTTTCTTGTCAAAATCCCCAAAGACATGACCATTATACGTGACGGAAATAGAATCTTACAAGAAGGCAGTCCGTTAACCGGCTTGTTCAGGAACATAGGCATTGATGAAAACGGCAAAGCGTCAAAATGGGTCGAGACATTGGAAAAATGGTTTAAGGTTGGATATGACAAATCTATTGACCCGAATGTGCTTGGCCTGAATCCACGTTCGCACAGACTACATAGCCTGGCGCATGACCCTTCTCTGCTTGGTTTGGTGTTCGCCATAAAAGATACGATTACAGGGACGTTTACCTGCATTGACAGGAATGGCTGCTTTATTGTTGAAAAAATAGCCGATACAGACTTTGCAAAACTTCTTACCGTGCCTATCTTATGGCTGGGGCATCTTCTGTCAGATGTTTTCACTAAGATGGGAATACCTATTCCGGGATGGAGCTATTTACAATTATTGCAGTTTGGAAGTTTTGGTGAAAAACAACGCACAATATCAGACGTTGCAAGGTTCATGTATCTTAACGGGTATGATTTACGCCATTTCGCATCCATGTCAGCAGCAAATGCTGTAATAGAACTTGTTATTAGAATTTATTATTTTCTTGTTTGTAAGAAAAAAGCCGATGACTTTTCTTTAGAAGCTGAAAAAGAATATGTGGAAATAAAAAACAAAATAAAGCTTCATGATATGCTTTTTGTCTCTTATGCAGTTGCTTCATGTGGAAACATAGCAAAGATATGCGCATATCAAGGGAATCCCACTGCCTTTAATCTTCCATTATGGCTTGGAATGACAAAAGAAGCTATAACAAAAGCAGAAATAACAACAAGAAATTCCAAATATTATGAAAAAGCAATAGAAAACAGACATGTCATAGATGAGAATTTCAGAATTTTATGTACAAGTTTGCTTAGCCATGACTAATAAAACCTCAATGATATAAAACCTTTTATTGCACATTAAAAACATGACAACGCATCAAGACCTACACTTGGTGCGTTTTTTATTACCTGAAAAAATGATATTTTGCGCTTTTGCCGCAATCCAACCAAGTTCCGCAGCCTCGCAAGCCCCTAAAAACGCATGAAAAAAGAAAAGTGCCAACCGCCTGATTTATAAGCGATTAGCACTTCTTTAATCCAGCGCTTCAAGATGGGCTTGAACCAACGACCCCCTGATTAACAGTCAGGTGCTCTAACCAACTGAGCTATTGAAGCAAAGTGCTATCTCTGTCAACAAGTTAATGAACACTCACCGAGGATTTGCCTTCCCTTATCAGTCAACAATAAGTCAACATCCATCCTCTTTGCAAATATACTAAAATCCTGCGAAAGCACAATGTAATCCCTTTACTTTATGACTATTGACACATAGAAAACCGAAGGCAGACTTAACAATAAACTATCTGCTCAACGGCGCAGGGCCTACAACCAACGAAAGAAAAGAAAGGTGCAGCTTTTTTTCATAAAATCAGGGATGATACTTATATATATACCATATTAGGAGAAAAAAAATCCTGCATCCTGTTTTCTGTGAATTGGAAGAATTGCAGGATTTTCTTTTTACAAGTATGGGTGGTATGACATTTGACAATTTCAATATTACAACCTTTTTGTCAATATTACACATTTCACCTTTCAAGTCAAAAGTGTTTATTTCTCACACAAGCCAATAACATCCTACAGCGACAACAACAATCTTATCTTGTCATTGCCATATACCTTCATTCTTCATTTTTATATGCTTTTTACTTAAATATGTACACAATGATGCTGATAGATAAACCATCAATTCCGCTTCCTCAAAAGAAGGCTCACGCCCTTCACGTAAATGCCGTCCTTGCTCAGAAGAAAATCCCCAAATCTTTTTAATAGCATCATTTAACGGCGATGGCACAATATCTGGATATTTACTAATCAAAGTTCCTAATGTATCTTTTTCGTCGCCACTGACTTCCCTACAAACACATTCCAATGCTGCTATTGAATGTTGGATAGCGCCTGTAATTTCGGTATCAGGTCTTCTTGACAAATCTTTTACAGCCTCTTTAATTTCATTACGTGATGTGTTAAGTTCCTTTTCACCTAATTCCTTTTCAACCTCTTTTAATACCGTTTCAAGAGTATCTTCACCCCGTATGACAATCTTCCCTTTCTCGAGTTTCCATCCAATACCTTTTTCTGTGAAATAATCATTTATCTCTTGACTGAAACTTTCTTGACAATTCAAGTCTAAATTATGATAGAAGAGTTCCATAATATCGTAAACACGTGACCAATGACAAATTTCTATAACAGTTTGTATCTCGCTTCTCATAAATTCATTTTCATTCCAATTGCTCGGGTCTGGACTTTCTTTTGTCGCAAGACAAACGATTTTACGAATCGTTTTCAATCCAAAATACTGTTCCATTAGCAACAACAAATAGTTACGTAATTCTAACGGTGCCTCATATCTGATTTTTATGTCTGTTGATGAGAGATTTATTCCCATCCTTTTTGAAAACAACTCATTCATAATTGTTGAATTTTATACTTATTACGCGATTGTATAATTAAAAATCATTACCTAAAATCTATTACCTTTGGTAGCTTTGGTAGTTGCCCTTTCGGATATTTGAACTTAAAAATAGTCCAAACACCCAAAATATCATAAAGGAACTCATAAGTGGAGAAGTTATAATTCTTCACTCTCTTTTATTTACAAATTTCACACATTTACGTGTGTTGAAACACTGCTAAAACATAATTATTATCTGATTCGTTGGGCATTATCTAGTCGTCGATGACAATATGAAATGATTCCTAAAATATCAAGAGCATCTTGTTCTGAAATGCTCCAATCTATTTTTGGTTCATGAGCAGTTGGATTCCTAAACATTGAACATAATCCCTTTGAAATGTTACAAAATCCATTATGCTCATTCTGTTCTGAAGAAGTCTGGTAATTATTGATTATTAGAATAGGATTTTTACTAAAAACTTCTTCAATAAGATTTATACCATCTTTTTGAATGGTAGATAAATCTCTAATCCTTTGAAATAGACCTTTATTAGCCTCCAATACCGAATGAAAATAATTATTTTGAAGTAATTCAGCAGTGCAGTACTTAAAAATCTCTCGATGAGCTTTCCTTTTTTCCAATTCTTGCCTTAAGTTTGTAACTTTAATTTCAACATCTGAAATCGTACTTGCTTGCTCTACAACTCTGTACTTTCCATTTTCCTGCAATTCATAGCCGACAAACGCAAGTTGTTGATTTATGGATGCTCTTAATTCATTAAATTTTATATGATTATTGACAAATCTTGATGGAGCTAATACCAATCCAATAAAATTGAGAATTTGATTAGAACATTTATGTTTATTTTGTTCATTGGCTAATGCATTATACAATCTATACCTTTTGGTATTAGTTTGATCTATATCATCAATATTAGCTTGCAACAAGAATTTATGTATTTCTGTTCCTGTAAGTCCGTCTTTTGTATCACCTAAAATGTTACTAACCATTTCTAGTACATTAACAGGAAGACATTTTCTTAGTATTGTCATAATTTTTAAATTCTATTTCCTACCTTCAAAAAGCATAAACTTGTAAATTCGTGGTAATTCAAGTTTTACACAAAACCATTATGAACAACAATGTTTGGTTTATTCGCAATTCTGTTGTATAATTTTTTGTTGATTAACTTAGTTATAAACTCTATTAATAATTCAACCCAAACGCCCAAAGAGGAATAACGTTTGCATATCCGCTCTCTATGTCATCTTTCACGATATAGCCCTCATCAGCACCTTCAATCTGCTTCTGCCCTTTCTTCCTTCCTCCTATTTCAAACACTTTTCCGTTAATCTCGAAGTCGGAAATGGCGGAACTTGTAACGTCGTTCATCACCCTCGTCTGGTTCATAAAGAATGTTTCCCTTATGTTGCCGATGTCCCCACGTTCAGGAGCTAAGGCATATATCAGGTTCGTGTTGTCAAGATACAACTTTTCCACTTTCCCCAATCCACGAATGCCTCCTGTTGAATCGCGGAGCTGTGTTATCATTCCTGCGCGCTCCATATAGAAAAGGTAGTTTGCAATGTCGTTCCTGCTTATTCCCGTAGCCTCTGCCAGCCTTTGCATTACTGGCTTGAACGGAACGCTCTTCGCCACAACCATCAAGAGGCTTTTCAGCTTCTTACCCAATGACACGTTGGCCTGCAAATGCGTGGGTATGTCAACTTCCATCGTTTGGTTGATTACTTGCAGCAGCTCCATTTCAAACTCCTCATCACGCCCGAAAGGATAATATCCCCTGCGGAGATAGTCCTTGAACAAAGGCAAAGGATGCTTCACGTCATTCAGCACGGCCTTATGGCTCAATATTTCGTCAAGGCTGAACACCGGCGCGTCAATGTCATGGAATAATTTAAGATACTCACGAAACGAAAGTCCTTGCATCTCGTAAATCGGGAACCTACGGCTCAAGTCGGCCATTCCTTTGTATATGTCGAGGATTGACGAGCCGGAAATTACTATCTGCAACTCATCATAGCTGTCATAAATCTGCTTCACCTCCCTTGACCAGCCTTCGTACTTGTGTATTTCGTCGATAAAGAGGTGCCTCCCTCCCATCTTGACAAAGTAATCTGCCAAGTCTACAAGACTGTGTTCCGAGAAATATAAGTGGTCAGCCGATACATACAGCGTATCCGTCACGTCCAAGTTAAGCTTGATATGCTGCAAAATCATTGTAGACTTGCCAACTCCTCTCGGCCCTACAATACCGAACGCCCTGCCATCCCATTTTATCCTGTCATACTTGTACCTGAGAAAGTCCGTGGGAGTGCTTTTCAGCTTCCTGTTGAAAAACTCATATAACTGTTCCATCCGAATTTTGCATTAGTTGTCAGCGCAAATATAATAATTTTGCACGAAATAAATGCAATATTCACAAATAACATCACTAAAACAATGCAATTCTCTTTTGCCTTATATATATTCTTTTTCAGGATATGGCTAAATCACAAGAGATAATGAAAAGCAAATGCCATAATATCAAGTATATTTTTTTCGTGTCTTTCTTTTATGCCACCGTTTTAGATATTACAGCACGTTACCCAACAAAAGAAGTCAACATTGTAAGTGAGTCCAGTCAATATGTTGTTTTATTAAATAATTTAGCTACCTTTTCTAAAAAACACAAAAACCCGGATTCATCACCAGTAACTGAAAGCTGGGAGAGGAACGCCCGGGACTGCATTGCAAAATTACGAAAAATATGGGATGCTACAAATAACGAAAAGAAAAAAAGGACAGCCCGTCTCATTTGAGCCGTCCTTTCGTTGATTGGTGATTAAATCCAGTCTGTTTCTCGTCCATTCTCATACCAATAAATGTTCAATGTCTCGGTTGTCATCCATTGGCAGTTGTCGAGCTTGAAACCGTATTTGTCTTCAAGGGTTGACAGAAAGGTCTCGAAGTCATCGTAGTTTTCGGATTCTAGCAGATCTTCCTGGGTTAGCTTGATGATGTTCAAAGCACCGACGCAAAAGTCGAGGATTATAACATACTTCGGTTCCATATCCTTTCCGCTCTTATAAGGGTTATCTTACTTGCCATAGGATAAGTCCTTTTTACTTTTCCGTAGGCGGAGACTGCATTATTGGCGTTCACGTTAACCTTGAATTTTACGCCTTGATTGTCAGCATGTTACATCGCAATTTAATTAGTCAACAATCAGTCAACAAATAGCGAAATTGCAACAATATCAAGTGCTTTGCAAGGGTTCGGAAACATAAAAACGCCGATAAAAGAAAAAGTGCCAACCGCCTGATTTATAAGCGATTAGCACTTCTTTAATCCAGCGCTTCAAGATGGGCTTGAACCAACGACCCCCTGATTAACAGTCAGGTGCTCTAACCAACTGAGCTATTGAAGCAGTGAAGCATTATGTCTCAAATGCGATGCAAAGGTAATGCGTTTTCCCGAAACCGCCAAACTTTTTCGCCAAAAAATTGAATTTTCGGATAAAATACAATAAATTTCCGTAGAAAAACGATATTTTACGCTTATAATCCTTTATCTTTGCACTATATATATGGCTATATATCACGATATATGAAACAACTGACAGCTAAGATTAAGACATTGACATTACTGTCGGCCTTGCTGCTCTTGCCGGCCTTCACGGCGCAGGCCGCAAGCGATGACGGCGACCACAATTTCAATGTAGCAAAGAACATACAGGTGTTCAATGAAATTTACAACTACCTTGACCTGATGTATGTCGACACGCTCGATGCCGACGAAACAGTCGGCACGGCAATCAACTCTATGCTGCGCTCGCTCGACCCTTACACTGTTTACTACCCCGAGAGCGAGGTGAACAAGCTGCGCACGATGATGACGGGCCGCTATGTCGGTATTGGTTCTATCATACGTTACAACACTAAGCTGAAGCGCGTGGTCATCGACGAGCCTTTCGCCGGCACGCCTGCCGCAGAGGCCGGGCTGAAAAAGGGCGACATCATACTGAGCATCGACGACTCTCTGATGACCGACAAGGACGTACAGTACGTAAGTTCGCGGCTGAAGGGCGACGCCGGCACTACGTTCGTGCTTAAGATAAAGCGCCCGTCAACGGACAAGGAGATGCAAATGCGCATAACACGCCGCGCCGTAGAGACACCTACGATAGCCTACTACGGCCTGCAAGGCGACGGCATCGGCTACCTTAACCTTACCAGTTTCACCGAAGGATGCGCCAAGGAGGTGCGCAGGGCGTTCTTAGACATGAAGCAGAAGGGCATGAAGGGCTTCGTGCTCGACCTGCGCGGCAACGGCGGAGGCTCGCTTGACGAGGCGGTGCAGATTGTCAATATGTTCGTGCCGAAAGGGCTTACTCTGGTCAAAACGCGCGGAAAGTTGAAACGTGCCAACAAGGACTACGTTACCACCGTCGACCCTATCGACACGGTAATGCCGGTAGTCGTGCTCGTCAACGGTGAGACGGCGAGCGCAAGCGAGATTACAGGCGGCAGCCTGCAAGACCTCGACCGCGCCGTAATCCTCGGCACGCGCACTTACGGCAAGGGTCTCGTGCAGCTGCCAGTAGACCTGTCGTACAACACGCAACTTAAGCTCACAACGGGCAAATACTACATTCCCAGCGGCCGATGCATACAGGCCATCAACTACCGCCACGCCCGCGGCGGCTACACCGAGCACATTCCTGACAGCCTGACCAAGGTGTTCCACACGGCCGGAGGGCGCGAGGTGCGCGACGGAGGCGGCATCAAGCCCGACCTCGTGGTGCGTCCCGACTCGCTGCCGAACATCGCTTATTACCTGACGGTGACGGGGCTCGACTCCACCGAGGTGCTGCTCGACTATGAGATTGACTACATCGCCAAGCATCCTACAATAGCAGCGGCGGCCAAATTCGAGATTTCCGATGCCGATTACGATGACTTCAAGCGTCGTGTCATCGAGAGCGGTTTTACATACGACCCCGAAAGTGAACGGGCATTGAAAACGTTGAAGAAGATAGTGAAGTTCGAAGGTTATTACGATGATGCCAAGGCCGAATTCGACGCGCTTGAGAAAAAGCTCAAGCACAACATAGCGCGCGACCTTGACATGCACCGCGACGTGCTCAAGCAAATAATATCAAGCGACATCGTGGCGGCATATTACTTCCAAGCCGGAGCCGTGGAGAACAGCCTGAAGCACGACAAGCAGGTGAACGAGGCGTTCAGCCTTATTAACGACCAAACCCGCTACAAGGCCATACTCAACGGTACTTATAAGCCGGAGACCGACGATGACGGTAAAGATGACGGCGGCGAAGACGAAGAAGAAGAATGAGGCGGCAGGGCCGAGGCCGTAACATCCACGACACTCCCAGCTTTTACTGTCCTCCGAATAATAACAATTAAAAGAAAGGAACAAGATTATGACAAACCGTAAAGAAGTCTACCGCTGCACAGTGTGCGGCAACATCGTGGAAGTGTTACATCCCGCAGGAGGCGAACTGGTATGCTGCGGCCAGCCCATGAAACTGCTGAAAGAGAACAGTGTAGACGCCGCCACAGAGAAACATGTGCCCGTAATCGAGAAAATCGACGGCGGCTACCGCGTAACCGTGGGCAGCGTGGAGCACCCGATGCTCGACAATCATTACATTGAATGGATCGAGCTGGTGGAAGGCGACAAGACACAGCGCCGCTACCTCAGCCCCGGCGAAAAGCCCGAGGCTGTGTTCATGACCGACGCAACCGACGTTTACGCCCGCGAATACTGCAATCTGCACGGGCAGTGGAGGTCGAAATAAAAACTGCGCAAACACTCTATAAATCCGGAAATGCCGCGTATTGCAAGTCAATATGCGGCATTTCCATTTATAAAAAAACTTATTTTCATATTACCTTTTGACTGGGCACGGCACCCCTACGCGGGCCATACCGCCAAGACCGCCGTATCCGTTGACTGCCTGTATGCCGTATTCAACGCCTTCATCATACTTGCACGAGGTGTCCTTCGTAAACAAGTCCACCCGTCCGCCCTTAGTCACCACATAGCCTATTGCGCGCGGCACGGCCTGCCACGTTATCTTACCGCCTGCCTTGTCAATTACGGACGCTGGCGCTGCACATTCTTCCGTCATAATCTCCGGCCGCCAGTCGTCGCTGCCGCGCAACACGTTTTCCAGCGTGTATTGCGCCGCTTCCTCGGCCGTCAGCGACTTCTTGGCGCGGCCTTCCACCTTCTTGCCGTCGTCGCCCATGTACCAATAGTAGTCGCGCCGCCGCGACAGGTCCAGCGGACGGCCGTCGGCGTCAACGGTGTTATAGTCGGCAAACACCGCCGGTATGCCGCCCATGCGCTCAAACCAGCCCTCGGGCGGAATGTTTACCTCGGCCTTCGTGTTGATGAATACTGTCTTCGGGCTGTTGTGCCAAGGGCGCCCGAGCCACACCGTAGTCTCCAGCGGGTTGCCAGGAGCCGTTATGGTGGTGTTCACGAACACGTAGCCCCACTTTGTCTTTTCCGTATGCTGCGGAGCCACTATGTAGCCCTTGTTCTTGCGCACGATGTTCAGCGTGCATCCGTCAAAGAAGTATTCGCCGCGGTTATATATGAAGTCTACCGCCCCTTCGATGAAGCACTGCCTCACGTAGGCCCGGCAGGTGTCCTTCTTCGGGGTTTTCCACGTGTCCTGATAGCTGTACATTCCGCACTTGTTGAACACCATGCGGTCGCCGTTGGTGTTTAGAGCGAGGGCCTGCGGGCCGGTCTTCTTTTCGACACCATACGAGTTGACGAAACTTATCCCCTCGAAATACAGGTCGGAAGAACGTGTCACGAACGTGGCTCCCACGTCCGTCCTAAGCGCGTTTTCGCCGCCGCACAGTTTGTCGTCGCTTATCCTCACCTTGTCGCGTCCTTGGCCTATGAAGTGCAGGCGGGGCTTGTTCACGGGCACGTCTACGTGCTCCCTGTACGTTCCCTCCTTGATGAATATCAGCCACGGCGTGGCCGCGTTCTCTGGCGCGGCGTCCACGGCGGCCTGCACCGAGGCGTAGTCGCCCGTGCCGTCTTGCGCCACCACTGCGTCATACAAGCGCGCGCCGCCGTCGGCG
>ERZ780212.2242-NODE-2242-length-12785-cov-3.887353_pt1 | contig 12785 bp, 4 predicted proteins | sample MGYA00511364_ERZ780212 | MGnify/ENA primary metagenome ERZ780212 (study PRJEB29588, sample SAMEA2147991) | human gut metagenome | biome: human gut; feature: human-associated habitat; material: faeces | place: Denmark | collected 2008/2010 ...
CCGCAAGTTCCGCTTTGCTCCACATGCGGTTAAGCATAGTTGGACCTCTTTGAGGACCTATTACCACGAATGCCAATACACATAAACTGCGGATGAACCCCTTTTGCAATCAGTCCGCAGTTCAGGTGTATGTCCGTTCGCGTCAACAGGGCGGTTTGATGTTTCATTGTTAATGGTTGATTTCCGCAAAGCTGGCATACGTATTCAATGCCGGGCTGCCTGCTGCCAATGTTGCGGGTGGTGTATTTTGCGCACTTAAACATGGGCGACCGAAAAATTCCGCTACGGATTTTATTGCATGGCGGACAACAATTTACGAATTAACATCATTTAGCTTTCGGGGGGGGGTAATTTTAAAATATCTTTATATATTTGCAACGGCTTTATAAGCACGCCGCCATTCAGGGTCTGATGCAGGCCGCATGGCAGTCAAGCGCAAGCGTAGTGAAAACCAACATACCAATATATAAAGTTACAGCAACTGATATGTAACGACAATCCTTCATGCAAAGCCCCGACTGCCGGTGTGCGGCAGTCGGGGCTTTATCGTAAAAAGTGTGCGGTAGTGGGCGTGGCGATGCGGCTTGCCGCCATGATTGTAACCGCATGGTTTACATTTGTTGACGGTTTTATAAGTTATTTTACTAAATACGGGCTGATTTAAAATACATTAACTCTAAATGCGCTTTGCAGTCAACGCTTTTTCATAAATTTGCACATCAAAATAAAAGTAAACGTAACCAACATAACTATACATATATAAATAGGTGTAAGGTGAGGGTCTGCCTGTTTTCTACAAACAGTACATTTATCAACACATAATATTTAGTATCAACAACATGAATTACAATCGTTTCAAGAAATTGTTCCTGCCGTGCGTCGCATTGGCGGGTGCTTTCGCGTTGGCTGGTTGTACCGATAACGACTATGACCTTAACGAGGTCGACGCGACAATGGGCTTCGGCGGCGACGGACTGTCGTTGCCGGTGAGCTCTACCGACACAATCAAGCTGGCTGACGTGCTCGAACTTGACGGCTCTGACTGCGTGGTGGAGAAAGAGAACGGCGACTACGTGTTCGAGCAGAAAGGCAATAAGCCTGCCCCGTCGCGTCCGTCTATCGACCCTATCCGCGTGGCTTGCGGCACGCCGGTACATGGCGACATCGTCATCAGCGCGCCAGTTGTGCCCGGAGTGTCGACAGTAGAGATAACGGCCGATGGCGGAGCGCAGACCTTCACGTATGAAGGCGACGTGCCCGACGAGGTGGTAGAGCTTACACACGTAGGTTGCAACAGCAGCCTTACGTTCAACGTAGTGTTCCCGCAGAACCTCGCGCAGGCCGTAAGCAGCATAAGGACGCTTAATGTTACGATGCCGTCGTTCATGGAGTTTACCGTCGACGGCAACGCTCCGGCACACACGAGAGAGGGCAATACGCTGCGTTTCACCAACGTGCCGACAAACCGCAACCTGAACATATCTGTCACAATGACCGGCTTTAACATTACAAACAACAAGAGCCGGCAGGGCGGTGCCGTTGTAAGTGGCGGCAAGATAAACATCGAGGGAACTATAAACATAGACGTGGCGGCCACGGCCAACGTTGCCGATGCGCAAGGACTTGACGGCCAGCGCATAACCAGTACGCTCAATATAAGCGAGATAGCCATGACGAGCGCCCGCGGAAGGTTCAACCCCGAGATTGACATCAAGGACTTCGGCGAGGTGGAAGTGACGGGCGTGCCCGACTTCCTGACCGACGGCGACGTGCGTGTAGACCTGTATAACCCTATTATCAACCTTGTGATAAACAACAACATGCCTCTCGGCGGAAAGATAACCTCAGCCACGATAACCGCCTACAGGGACGGCAACACCGAGACAGCGGAGGTAAGCGACATTGACATCAAGGCTTCAGGCACAACCAACGTGCTACTCTGCCGCACTGCCGACGGCATCAACGCCGAACCCGGAACTACAGTGAAGACCGTGCCCGGCATAGAGAACCTTATCATGCGCATACCCGACCGCATAACGTTCGACGCGCATGTTGAGGCCGACGCCGCTACGGAGTGTGAGTTCCTGTTCGGCAATCAGGGCTACGAGGTGCAGCCGGAATACTCGTTCGAGGCTCCGATTGCCTTTGCCGAGAACGCCAATATAGTATATAAGGACACGCTTGACGGCTGGAACGAAGACATTGAGGACTTCGACCTGTCGGAAGGAGCGTACGTTAACATCGACGCGACGATAGAAAACCGTATGCCCGCATACCTCAACCTGAGCGTTGTGCCGGTAGACGTTGAAGGCAACGAGATCAGCTCCGCAGACATGACCGTCGAGGTAACTGGCACCGTGCTGGCGTCGGGAAAGGAAGACGAGCCAGCGTACACGCCCATTAACGTGAAGCTGACGCAGAACAGCGAGGGCGCGCTGAAGCGCCTTGACGGCCTTGCCTTCAAGGTGGAGGCCAGCGCGTCGGAGGACGGGCACGAGTCGATAACCGGCCAGACACTCAACGCGCGCAAGCATTTCCTTATAGCCCGCGACCTTAAAGTGAAAGTGGTGGGCAAGATAATCGGCGACTTCAACTAAACCAACAAACATCACACAACAATGAAACTGATACGAATAAAATATGCCGCAGCCGCCGTTATGCTTGCCATGGCCGGCGGAGCGGCCGCCCAAGGGCTTAACTCAGCCTACTTTACTGACGATTACAAGTTCCGCCACGACATGAACCCGGCCTTCGGCAACGACCAGAACTACGTGTCGATACCGGCCCTCGGCAACATCAACGTAAACCTGCACGGCAACTTCGGCTACGGAGACGTGGTGATGCACAACCCTATGTATCCCCATGAAAGCGGCAAGCGGATGACAACTTTCATGAATCCTTACATTTCGGCGGGCGACGCTCTCGACGGATTCAGCAAGGGAAACAACCGCATTGTGGGCGACGTTGGCATCGCGATACTGTCTGCCGGCTTCAAGGCTTTTGGCGGATATAACACCATAGAGATAAACTCCAAGACATCGTTCGGCATGTCGTTGCCTTACGAACTGTTTGAGTTCGCCAAGAACACTGGCAACAAAACCTACGACATAGGCGACATCAACGCCCACGCAATGTCGTATGCCGAACTGGCTTTCGGCCACTCCCGCCAGATAAACGACAAGCTGCGTGTAGGCGCTAAGCTGAAATTCCTGTTCGGACTGGGCCGCGCCGACCTTAAGATGAGCGACGTAAAGGCCGACCTTTCCGCCAACGACAAGTGGACGGTTTCAGGCAAGGCGACGGCCGACGTGTCGGTAAAGGGCTTCAAGTTCGAGTCGAAAACCGACGAGTATAACGACCCGGAGAAGGGCGGGTATGACAAGATTGACGATGTTGACATCGACGGATTCGGCCTCGGAGGCTTCGGAATGGCCATCGACCTTGGCGCCGTTTACCAGATAAACGAGGACTGGAGGGTGAGCGCCTCGGTGCTCGACCTCGGCTTCATAAGCTGGAGCGATAACGCGCAGGCAGTGAACCGCGCGGACAAGTTCGAGTTCGACGGCTTCCATGACATATCCGTCAACGACGGCGCGGGCGTGTCGTTTGACGACCAAGCCGACCGTTACGAAGACCAGATAACCGACTTTGTAAACCTGAGGGACAATGGCGATCAGGGCGGACGCACCACAGGCATAGGCGCGACGCTCAACTTCGGAGCCGAATACAACCTGCCGGTTTACCGCAAGATTACGTTCGGCGTGCTGAGCAGCACCCGCATAAAGGGTGCCTATACGTGGACGGAAGGCCGACTGAGCGCCAACTGGACTCCGCTGAAATGGCTCGACGGAGGCGTAAACTTCGCCGTTAACAGCTTTACGGCAAGCATGGGCTGGGTGTTGAACATCCATCCGAAAGGCTATAACTTCTTCATCGGCATGGACCATTTGCTCGGCAAGACCAGCAAGGAGTTCATCCCGCTAAGTTCCAATGCGAGCCTGAACATAGGCATGAGCGTTACTTGGTGATGCGCGGGATGCCGCGCTTGTTGCGGCCGGTCTGGCTTATCGGGCATATTTGACCTATCAGGCTAATTGGGCATAATAAGCCTAATACGACAAGATTGGAACGCATATAGCAACTTACTGATAATCAACGGCTTTATAAAAGGCCGCCTTTTGCACTGCGAAAGGCGGCCTTTTACGTTGCGTTTGACGGCCTTTTGGACAACAAAAAGCCACCCTTTGTGCAATAAAAACGTTTGAGGCTCGTTTTAATTAAGGTGTAATTTTAATTTTTTCAAACATGATAGAATATGTAAGGGGAGAATTGGCCGAGCTTACTCCGGCATACGCTGTGGTTGAGACCGCGGGAGTAGGTTACGGACTGAACATCACTCTTAATACATATACGGCCATTCAAGGTAAGAAGGACGTGCGCCTGTACGTGTTCGAGAGCATCCGTGAAGACGCTTACACGCTGTACGGCTTCGCTTCGAAAGAGGAGAGGGAAATGTTCCTGATGCTCATTACGGTGTCTGGAGTGGGCGCGAACACGGCGCGGATGATACTCTCGGAGCTGACGCCGGGCGAGCTTTGCAACGTGATTTCGTCGGGCAACGAGAAGATATTGAAGACCGTCAAGGGCATCGGCCTGCGCACGGCCCAGCGAATAATAGTAGACTTGAAGGATAAGATTGCCGTTCTCGGCATTGCCGACGAGCAGCCCGTGCCTGCCGGTCAGCCACAGCCTCAGGTGGACAAAGAGGTGAAAGACGAGGCCGTAGGCGCGCTTACGATGCTCGGTTTCGCTCCGGCACCATCGGCGAAGGTGGTAATCGCCATATTGAAAGAGCAGCCTTCGCTGCCTGTGGAGCAGGTGGTGAAGCTTGCGCTGAAACAGATAAAATAAGTGAAAAGTTAAAAGTGAAAAACGAAAAATCCAAATGTCTCATGGCAGGAGATGGATTTTTCACTTTCCGTTTTTCACTTTTAGCTTGGATATTCATTTCATACGCATTGCGAATAAAAAGTAACATATACGGACTTCTGTTGGTGTTGCTTGCCGTAAGCGCGGCAAGCTACGCATTGTCCGTGCCTTACCGGCAGGATGACAGGACGCGCCAGCGCGCCCGCCAGACGGCGGCCGGCGACTCGACTGCACGCCGGGACACGGCCGCAAGGCGCGTGACGGCGCAGCCAATGGTGATGATAGAGGAGGACACCATACCTGACTCGCTGCTGCATCCGCGCTGGAAGATACAGCGCATAACGCCCGTGACACAAGACGACCTAGACTCTTACGCCGCCGACCTGTCGTTCCCTGACAACATAAAGCAGGAAGTTGTGTACAATGACTCGCTCGACCGTTACGTGATAGGCTCGAAGATGGGCGACGGCTACTTGTCGACACCTATTGTTATGACGCCAGACGAGTATCGAAAATGGAGCGAGAAACGCGAGTTTGACCGTTTTTTCCGCGAGAAGAACGACACAATGATAAAGGAGGGGGGCAAGGATAAGTTCTCGTTCGCCGACATGCACTTCGACCTCGGGCCAGCCGAGAAGATATTCGGGCCTGGCGGCGTGCGCATAAAAACCCAAGGTACGGCCGAGCTACGCTTCGGAGCCACGCTGAAAAACATCGACAACCCGTCGCTACCGATACGCAACCGCAAGACGACGACGATGGACTTTGACGAGAAAATCAACCTTAGCGTCAACGGAAAGGTGGGCGACAAGGTGAACATGAACCTCAACTACAACACCGACGCGACGTTCGACTTCGACTCGCAGAACCTGAAACTCAAATACGAGGGCAAGGAAGACGAGATAATCAAGCTCGTTGAGGGCGGCAACGTGTCGTTTCCCAGCAATTCGTCGCTGGTCAACGGGGCTTCGTCCTTGTTCGGTATACGCACCGACCTTCAGTTTGGCAAGTTGTCGCTGCAGGCCGTAGTGTCGCAGAAAAAGTCGTCATCAAAGAGCGTATCGTCGAAAGGCGGCACCCAGCTTACGCCGTTCGAGTTCGATGTTACAGACTATGAGGAGAACCGCCACTTTTTCCTGTCGCGCTATTTCCGCGACAAATATGACGAAGCAATGTCGCGGTTGCCTAACATTACGACGGGAGTGACCATAAACAGGGTGGAGATATGGGTCACCAACAAAACCGGAACAACCACCAACTCGCGCGACATCGTGGCGTTGACCGACCTTGGCGAAAACTCTGTGGTAAGCAACCCGATGTGGGGAGTGACAGGACAGCCTGTTCCGTCGAACACAGCCAACAGCGAGTATAGCACAATGGTGAACAGCTACGCGGCGGCGCGTGACATCAACCAGACAAGTTCCGTGCTCGATGCCGTGCCCGGATTCGTTGGCGGAGCCGACTACGAGAAACTCGAAAGCGCGCGCCTGCTCAACAGTTCGGAATACACCGTGAATTCCGCCTTGGGTTACGTGTCCCTGAAAACGTCGTTGCAGACCGACCAAGTGCTGGCCGTAGCTTACGAATACACTTACGGCGGGGTTACTTATCAGGTGGGCGAGTTTGCCTCGGACATACAGGATGTCAACCAAGCCTTGTTCGTCAAGTCGCTCAAGAATACCAGCAACAACCCTCAGCAAGGCAACTGGGACCTGATGATGAAGAACGTGTATTACCTTGCTTCGTCGATAGAGAAAGACAGGTTCCGCCTCGACGTGAAGTACCAGAGCGACACAACAGGCGTATACCTTTCTTATATACCGGAGCAGCAGGTTAAAGACCAGCCTATAATCCGCCTCATAGGGGCCGACCGTTTGGACAATAACAACAAGGCAAACAGCAACGGCTATTTCGACTATGTTGACGGTTATACGGTAAGTAACGGCCGTGTGTTCTTTCCGAAGGTTGAACCGTTCGGCCAATATATGTACACCGCGCTGACAAACCGCGGCATAGCGGCCGCCGTAGCTGAACGTTACAGCTATACGGAGTTGTACGACTCGACCAAGACGGTGGCGAAGCAGATAGCCGAAAAGAACAAATACCAGATAAGCGGACAGTTCCGAGGTACGTTGGCTAATGTCATTTCACTCGGCGCATACAATGTTCCGCAAGGCTCTGTAGTCGTTACGGCAGGCGGAGTGACGCTGACGGAAGGTTCGGACTACACTGTTGACTATTCGGCCGGCGAGGTTACGATACTTAACCAAAGTATCATCGACGCGGGAACTACCGTCAACGTGTCGCTTGAAAGTAACACCGATTACGCTCAGGAGCGCAAGACTTTTTTCGGATTGAACTGGCAGTACGACTTTTCTAAGAACTTCCAGTTGAGCGGAACGATACAACACTTGTCTGAACAGGCGCTGACATCGAAAGTAACAATGGGTTCGGAACCGCTTAACAACACCCTTTGGGGCTTGAACATAAACTGGAAACACGAGAGCCAGTGGCTCACCAACATGCTTGACAAGCTGCCATTCCTGCACTGTACGCAGCCTTCGCAGATTTCGTTTACCGGCGAGTTCGCCCAGCTTATAGCCGGACAGGCCAAGGGTGTGCAGGACAACGCGTCGTACATTGACGACTTCGAGAACACTGAAAACTCTATCGACGTGTCCACACCTACTTCATGGGTGCTGTCAAGCGTGCCTTCCATGTTCCCCGAACAGAGCGACAAGACTACTTTGCGGAGCGGTTATAACCGCGCGCTGCTGGCATGGTACAACATTGACCCGCTGTTTACACGCCGTAGTTCGTCGCTTACGCCGTCTCACATAAAGAGCGATGTCGACCAATTAAGTAATTATTATGTACGTGAAGTGTATGTTAGGGAATTGTTCCCTAACCGCAACGACAATACCTACAGCGGTGCGTCGTCGACTATTCCTATCCTTAACCTTGCTTATTATCCTGACGAGCGCGGCCCGTACAACTTCAATCCTAACCTTAATTATGACGGAACGCTGCAAAATCCGGAACAACATTGGGGCGGAATGATGAGAAGGCTCGACACGAGCGACTTTGAGACGGCCAACATCGAATATATCGAGTTTTGGCTGCTTGACCCGTTCATCTATTCAAATGAGCAGCCTGACGCCAACCAGTACGGTGGCGACTTGTATATAAACCTTGGCGAAGTGAGCGAAGACATACTTCGCGACGGCCGCAAGTTTTACGAGAGCGGCATGCCTGTAGACGGCTCGCAGAGCTTCACCACCACCCAATGGGGTAAGATACCGACGCAACCTACGGTGACATACGCCTTTGCCACGACCGAAGGTTCACGTGAGTTGCAGGACGTAGGATACAATGGCTTGACCGATGCGGAGGAACGTGAGTTCGCCCCTTACCAAGAGTTTCTTGCCTCGATACAAGGAAAGGTGTCGCCGGCGCAGCTCGATTCGATAATGAACGACCCTGCCAATGATAATTACCACTACTTCCGCGGTTCTGATTTCGACCGTATCGAGGCTCCAATCTTATACCGTTATAAGCGCATAAACAATCCGCAGGGAAACTCGCCGGACAGCAACAACCGCACGGAAAGTTATGATACGTCTTACAAAACCACGCCCGACGTTGAGGATATAAACCAAGATTACACCCTCAACGAGTACGAAAACTACTATCAGTACCGCATAAGTATGCGCCCTGAAGATTTTGTCGTGGGACAGAATTACATCGTTGACAAGCGTGAGACTTCCCCGTCGCTGCGCAACGGACAGCGAGGCCATGCCACATGGTACCAGTTCCGCATACCGCTTGACGATTATGAAGACCGTGTCGGTTCTATCAGCGACTTCACTTCGATACGTTTCATGCGCATGTTCCTTACTTCTTTTAAGAAACCTATCGTGCTGCGATTCGCCAATTTAGACCTTGTGCGCGGTGAATGGCGTGTGTATGAGCAGCCGTTGAGCAATACTTCAAGCGAAAGCGGAAGCATGTCAGTGAGCGCGGTGAACATTGAGGAAAACAACGAAAAGACTCCGGTGAACTACATTCTGCCTCCGGGCATTAGCCGCGGACAAGACCCTACGCAGCCGCAGTTGTCAGAAGAGAACGAACAGGCGTTGAGTTTCGTTGTCAACAACTTCTCTACGGGCGAGTCGAAGGCAGTATATAAGAACCTTACCCTTGACATCCGTCAGTATAAGCGGTTGCAGATGTTCATCCATGCGAATGCCTTTGAGCAGAATACGACTAACCTTGCCGACAATCAGTTGGCGTTGTTCATCCGCCTTGGCAGTGACTACAGGAACAATTATTACGAGTATGAGATACCTCTGTCGCTTACGCTTCCCGGCATTTACAGCCGTTATTCGGTCGAGGACGCGCGTGCCGTATGGCCTGAAGAAAACATGCTCGACGTGCCTCTCAGCGTATTCACCGATATAAAGAAGGCGCGCAACGTAGCCAAGTCGCAAGGTTTGGCCTCGTTCAGCCAGGTATACAGCGCTTATGATGAAGACAAACCTAATAATAAGATAAGCATAGTAGGTAATCCGACGCTTGGCGAGGTGAAGACGATGATGATAGGCGTGCGCAACCTTTCGGGCGAAATCAAGTCCGGCGAGGTGTGGGTCAACGAGTTGAGGCTTCGTGAGTATAACAATAAAGGAGGCTGGGCGGCGCAAGGCGCGCTTAACGTACAGTTGTCAGACATCGGCTCGCTTAACGCTTCGGGAAAGATTGTTACCGACGGTTTCGGCGGCATCGAGGACGGAGTGGCCGAGCGCGCGCAGGACAATTACAAGACTTACAGCTTCACGGCCAATATTGAGCTGGGCCGGTTCTTCCCCGACAAGGCCAAGGTTACGGCTCCACTGTATTACTCGATAACGCAGGAGGAGACACGGCCTAAGTACAACCCGCTTGACACCGACTTGCTTCTTGACGAGTCGCTCGACGCAATCGGCGACAAGCACGAGCGTGATTCGGTGGAGCGCATAGCCGTGACAAAGACCAAGAATACCAACTTCTCGCTTTCCAATGTGCGCTTCGGCATACAGACGAAACGCCACCCGATGCCATACGACCCGGCCAACTTTACGTTCAGCTACAGCCACAGCCATCGTTACACAAGCGGCGAGACGACCGTCTACGAGAAGGAAGACAACTGGCGCGGAGCCTTGAACTACAGTTACACGCCGGTTTACAAGCCGTTTGAACCGTTCCGTAAACTCATAAAGAGCAAGAGCAAATGGTATGACATCCTGAAGCGTTTCGGACTTAACTGGTTGCCGCAGAACATCACGTTCGACACGGAGATGATACGCAATTACTACGAATTGCAGGAGCGTGACATGGAAAGCACCGAGGGCAACATGCTCCCGCTGACGTTCAGCGAGCAGTTCCTGTGGAACAGGGAGTTCTCAATACGTTGGGACTTGACGAAGAACCTGCACATGAATTTCAACAGCGCAACCCACGCCGAGATAGAAGAACCTTACACGCCGGTGAACAAGGACCTTTACCCCGACCAGTATTCGGCGTGGAAAGACTCCGTGTGGACGAGCATAAAGCATTTCGGACGGCCGCTTGATTACAACCAGACGTTCAACGCTTCTTACCAGCTGCCGCTCAACCTCATACCTATATTCGACTGGGTGAACGCTGACGCCACTTACAACGCCACTTACAACTGGACTCGCGGAACGGAACTTGAGGACGGAACGTCGCTCGGCAACTCTATAACAATGAACCGGTCGTATAACATCAACGGCACGTTCAACCTTGAGCGGCTTTATAATCATATACCGTTCTTGAAGAAAGCCAACGACCGTTTCAACCGCACGGTGCGTCCGAGGCGTACCGCAAACTCGCGTACTGTCAACCAGCGGGCCATACGCAACGCCGCCGCAAAAGGCAAAGGCGGGAAAGACGACGACAAGGAAAGCAAGGCACTGCCAAAGAACAAGCGCAGTTTCGAGAAAGAGATTGTGCTCTTGCCCGACACGTCTATCGTCATATCCCACGGCAAGAACAGCCGCCGCATCACCGTAGGCGCCAAGACCAAGGACGGCAAGGCTTTCCGCCTGAAGTACAAGAGGCTTGATAACAACCGCATACGCATAACCTCCAAGGTAGATACGGCCACCACGGTGAAGCTTACCGTGACGCCGCGTCCGCCTCTTGATGAGACCAAGTGGTATAAGGCCGCCCAGTGCATAGCCCGCGGACTGATGCTCGTTCGCAACGTCAGCTTCTCTTACCGCAACCAGTACAGCATGTACCTGCCCGGCTTCATGCCTGAGGTTGGCGACATGTTCGGCCAGCGCAGCGGCGACATCATGTCGCCGGGGCTTGGCTTCGCTTTCGGTTTCGAGGACGATAATTACATCAACAAGGCGGCCGACCGCGGCTGGTTGCTTATGGCCGACAGCATCGCCACCCCGGCCACTACGAGCCTTACGGAAGACTTCCAGCTGCGCATGACGCTCGAGCCGGTGAAGAATCTTAAGATAGACCTCAACGCCAGCCGCACCGAGACCAAGTCGAAGAGCATACAATACATGTACACGGGTATGCCTACCACTCAGAGCGGCACGCTCACCATGACCACCATAAGCCTAGGCAGCGCGTTCGAGAGCATGGGCGATGCCACTACCGGCTACCATTCGCCTACGTTTGAAAAGTTCTGCCGCTCGCTCGACGGTTTCCGCGACCGTGTCGAAGCGCAGTATGCCAACGCAACGTATCCGGCCGGGACGGCCTTGGCCGGCCAGAAGTTCGACCCCGCCAACGGGTCCGTAAGCAAGTACAGCGCCGACGTGATGGTGCCGGCGTTCCTCTCGGCCTACACATCCATGGGCGGAAATTCGCTCTCTATCTTCCCCACGCTGGCGCGTCTGCTGCCGAACTGGACGGTGCGTTACAGCGGCCTTGTGCAGTTGCCGTGGTTCCGCGACGTGTTCAAGAGCTTCAACATCAACCACGCTTACAAGAGCATCTACGCCGTAGGGTCATACAACTCTTACAGTTCTTACATGGAATACATGAACGGCCTCGGCTTCATCAACGACGCCACTACGGGCAGCCCAGTGCCAAGCAGCATGTACAACGTAAGCACCGTGAGCATCAACGAGGCTTTCTCGCCGCTCTTGGGCATAGACATGACGTTCAAGAACAATCTTACATGCAAGGTGGAATACCGCAAGACGCGCGTGCTCAGCCTGAGTATGACGAGTATCCAAATCAACGAAGCCACCAGCAACGACTGGGTTGTGGGCATGGGTTATAAGATAAACAACTTCAAGCTGTTCGGCGGACGCCGCCGCAGGCGGGTGCGTTCGTCCAACCGGGACAACGACAACAGCACGAACACCTCGCGCTCCTCGTCGTCGCGTTCGTCGGGATTTAACACCGACCTCAACCTCCGTCTCGACCTGTCTTACAGGAAGCAGGCGTCAATCTGCCGCGACATTGCCTCGATGACCAGTTCGGCCAGCAGCGGCAATACGGCTTTCAAACTGTCGTTCTCGGCTGATTATACAATGTCGCGCTTGCTTACACTGAGCTTCTATTATGACCGCCAGACCAACACGCCGCTGCTTTCGTCGAGCAGTTACCCGACGACTACGCAGGACTTCGGACTCAGCCTGAAGTTCTCGCTCACGCGGTAAAGGCGTAAATCCGTAGCCCATATTGCAGGTATTCCTCATCTGTCGGCATTGCTGTTTTGCCTTGTTTATTGCCGTATGATGTGGCTTTTGTAACTGCTTGATAATCAGTACCCTTATAAAAGGCCGTCTTTTGCCTTGCGAAAGGTGGCCTTTCATCGTGCAAAAGAC
>ERZ780212.2263-NODE-2263-length-12649-cov-5.335239_pt1 | contig 12649 bp, 13 predicted proteins | sample MGYA00511364_ERZ780212 | MGnify/ENA primary metagenome ERZ780212 (study PRJEB29588, sample SAMEA2147991) | human gut metagenome | biome: human gut; feature: human-associated habitat; material: faeces | place: Denmark | collected 2008/2010 ...
TGAGACTCCATGTTCCGAACAGTTTATAAGAAGGCTGCTCTGTCGCAATCACATTGATACGGCACAGCAGCTTTTGTCATATAAAGGCTCGTTGGAAACGGAAATGTCTGAGCTGACCGCAAAGCGCAAGGAGCTTTACTCCCAATCCCGTAAAGCATCGGGGAAAGAAAAAGAGGCGGTCAAAGCAAAGCTGTCCGAGATTTCCAAACGATTGAGCGTTATCCGAAAGGAGGTCAAGCTATGCGAGGGTATCGCTGCCCGTAGCGATATACTTCAAGAAAAATTAAAGGCTATACGGGCTGAGAAGCAAGAAAAGCAAAGAAAGGAGTTGATGAGGAATGAACACAGGCGGTGATGCGGCTGAACAGATTGTCCGTATGAGCTTGGAGGGCATTGAGGTCGCCGCTAAAATCACAGGTGCAGGAGCGAAAAACATCGCTGTCCTACTGTATTCCATTCTGAAAGAGGAACAGAAAACCAAAGGCAAAGCAAGGCTTACGAATATGCTCCGTTCTGGCAAGCCGTTAAAGGTGTTTACCTTGAAAAACGAAGATTTGCGTAAGTTTACGCAGGAAGCCAAAAAGTACGGCGTTCTCTACTGCGTTTTGGCAGACCGTAAAAACAAAGACCCCAATGCGGAGGTCGATGTAATCGCCCGAATGGAGGACTCATCGAAAATCAGCCGTATTGTGGAACGCTTCCATCTTGCGACAGTCGATACGGCTACCATTGTCAACGAAGCGGAAAAATCCAAAGACAGTAAAACCGATATTCCAGAGCCAGACATCGGCGTACAGGAAAAGGCTGAAAAGGATAAGCTTTTGGACGCTCTTATGGGAAAGCCGACACAGAAAGAGGAAAATGCCCCAAACCCCTCGGTGGCAAAGACAGAAAAATCCCCTCTGTCCGAGCCTTCCTCAGAGAAGCCAAGCAAGTTCGCAGAGGGGGCTACTATGACTAAGGAGGATAAACCCTCAGTCAGAGAAGAACTGCGAAAAATTAAGGAGAGCCGCAAGGAACAGGAAAAGGACAGCAGCTCTGCCCTGGACAAAAGCTCCGCTTCCGACAGGGCTAAACCTGCCGTTCAAAAAACGGAGCATAAGCAGCCCTCAACCAGAAAGAAAAAGAAATCCAAAGAAACGAGGTAATGTAAATGAGCATTTACGATGTATTTAACAGCAGCAAGCCATTTAACAAAGAGGAATGGGCTGCTCAGAAGCAGGCACAGCGCAAGGAAGCCTATGAGCTGATTGACAGTACCTGCTCTGAAATGATGGCAAGCGGCGATAGCTTTCGTCAGTATCTTGATGTGCAGGGGCGGTTTGACCGCTATTCTGTCAACAACGCCATTTTGGTATCGGCGCAGATGCCCGAAGCTACCCTCTTAAAAGACAGGGCTGCTTGGAAATCCAACCGTGTCTATGTAAATAAGGACGCACAGCCCGTTACCATTCTCGAGCCGAGCAAGGAGTACACCCGTGACGATGGCACAAAGGCGGTATCCTATAACGCAAAGGCAGTTTATGATATTGCCGAAACCTCTGCCGCCGAAAGACAGCAGTCGCAGGAGCAGAAAGAAATGCGGGAGCTTGTATCGGCTCTCATTGATGCAAGCCCTGTACCTTTTCAACCCGTCGATGAGCTTGAAGTTCCCGCTTACTATGACGGCGAACAGCAGACTATTTTTATTAAAACAGGGCTTACCGAAGAACAGCTCTTTGTGAGTATGTCAAAGGAGGTTTCGGCGGCGGTCTTTGATTTCAAACACAACGAGAGCCGTGATGCTTCTGATTTCAAAGCCTTCTGCGTTGCCTATATGGTCAGCTCCAGATACGGCGTTGATACAAAGGGCTTCCGTTTTGATAATCTCCCCAGAGAGTTTGCGGATATGGAAACGCAGGACTTTAAGAGCGAGCTGAACTCTATGCGTGATGTCCTCGGAGAAATCCAGAGCGAGATGTATAAAAGTATGGAAAAAAACAAGCCTGCCAAATCCAAAGAACAGGCTCGATAATCGGAGGTGGCGTTTATGAAGGAGGAACGATACCATATCGCTCTTGATAAATACGATAAAAATATCGTAATCAATGCTTTGAATACCTTGCGTACACAGCAGTTGCAGGAAAAGCGCCCCACTGAGCCTGTTGACGAGTTGATAAGCAAGGTCGCTTACGCTCCCACACGAAAGGTACGGCGGTTGCCTTGCAGGTGTAATGAGGAGCGATGACAACAAAACGGGCTTAATTCTTTCCGTATGCGGCATTATTCCTGTCGTGTGGCTTGCTTTAATGGTCGCCCCTTTCGTCAAAGGCGGCTTGGTAGAAATTATCCAAGCCCTACCGTTGGCGATGAACAATCCGTTTGCAATAACAATGTGTGAGGACAGTTTGAAAACTGTTCTTCTTTTTTTGCTTGCTTACGGTATGGGCATCGGCATTTATTTTTCCACACGCAGGAATTACCGCAAGCGGGAGGAACACGGCTCTGCAAAATGGGGCAATGCAAATATGCTGAATAAAAAGTACCGTGCCGCCGACCCGTCGGAGAATAAGCTGCTTACTCAGAATGTTCGTATCGGGCTTGACGGAAAAAAACATCGCCGTAATCTTAATATTTTAGTCTGCGGCGGCTCTGGAGCAGGAAAAACAAGGTTCTTTTGCAAACCAAACGCTATGCAATGCAACACCTCAATGATTATTTTAGACCCCAAAGGAGAAATCCTGCGAGATGTAGGCGGTCTGCTTGAAGCAAAAGGCTATGAGGTGAGAGTTCTTGACCTTATCAATATGCAGCGCAGCCATTGTTATAACCCGTTTGTCTATCTGCAAAACGACAATGATGTGCAGCGTTTGGTAACAAACCTGTTCAAATCCACCACGCCCAAGGGCGCACAGTCGCAAGACCCGTTTTGGGATACGGCGGCAAGTATGCTGCTTTTGTCTTTGGTGTTCTATCTGAAATATGAAGCACCGCCAGACGAGCAAAACTTTCCGATGGTAATGGAGCTGCTTCGTGCAGGAGAAGTCAAAGAAGATGACGACAGCTATATCAGCCCTCTTGATGAGCTGTTTGACCGTTTGGAAATGACTAACCCAGAGCATATTGCGCTCAAATATTACAGGGATTATCACTCTGGCTCGGCAAAGACCTTGAAAAGTATTCAAATCACTTTGGCGGCACGGCTTGAAAAGTTCAATCTGGAAAGCCTTGCAGGGCTTACCGCTACCGATGAACTTGACTTGTCCTCAATGGGCGAAAAGAAAGTCGCCCTGTTTGCTTTGATACCTGATAACGATACGAGCTTTAATTTTCTTGTCAGTATCCTATACACGCAGCTTTTTCAACAGCTTTTCTATATTGCAGACCACAAATACGGCGGCAGCTTACCCGTTCATTGTCATTTTCTGATGGACGAGTTTGCCAATGTGAGCTTGCCCGATGACTTCGATAAAATTTTGAGCGTTATGCGTTCAAGAGGCGTATCAGTATCCATTATCCTGCAAAATCTGGCGCAGCTCAAAGCCCTCTTTGAAAAGCAGTGGGAAAGCATCGTGGGAAACTGCGATGAGTTTTTGTATCTGGGCGGCAACGAACAGAGTACCCACAAATATGTGTCGGAACTTTTAGGAAAAGAAACTATCGACACCAACACCTACGGGAAAAGCTCTGGGCGCAGCGGTAACTATTCAACCAATTATCAGATTTCTGGGCGTGAGCTGATGACACCCGATGAAGTGCGTATGCTTGATAACCGCTACGCACTTCTTTTTGTTCGTGGCGAACGCCCCGTAATGGATTTTAAGTATGACATCTTAAAACACCCAAATGTTTCCCTAACCACAGATGGCGGTAAGCCGCCGTATATGCACGGAGAGCCGACACAGGCTGTCGCTACCATTCTGTTTGACAGAAATATTCCAAAGGACGCCGTGCGCTTACAGGCTGTTCGCACATCTTACGAGCTTCTGTCCAATGAGGACTTGGAAGAAATATTCAACATCTAAAGGAGGATTATTCTATGAAGTTTTTTAACAAAAAGGATACCCAGAAAAATGAAAGCCGCAAGCTGCCTATTGAGGGCAAGGTCAAGAGGGGCTTCCGCTATTACTGCGTGGCGGTTATGGCTGTTACAATGGTGCTTGGCACTTCGATGACCGCTTTTGCCGCAAACGACCCTATTACCGTAGTCAACAACCTTTCCGACTTTATCTTCGGCTTGGTAAGAGCCGTCGGTATGATTATGCTCGGCTTTGGTATTGTGCAGGTGGGCTTGTCCCTCAAATCACACGACCCCTCTCAGAGAGCCAACGGCTTTTTGACCCTTGCAGGAGGCGTTGTCATTACCTTTGCAAAGGAAATCCTTACCCTTATTACTGGCTAATAAGGAACTGACACAAGATACGATAACGGGAGTATATCCGCATAGCGGATTGCTCCCGTTATCCAATGATTTAAGGAGGTGGTCAAATGTCGGATAATTGGATTGTGCAGAACTTGGAGAACGCTCTCAACACTTGGAATGAAAAGTTAGCGGAGATATGGCAGCTTATAACCCAATCTCCCGAGAGCTTTAAGGGCGGCACAATTTGGAATGTAATTGTTGATATACACGGTGCAGTACAGGCTATCGGGCTTGCTCTGCTCGTATTGTTCTTTGTAGTCGGCGTGATGAAAACCTGCGGCAGCTTTGCAGAGGTTAAGAAGCCCGAACACGCCCTAAAACTGTTTATTCGCTTTGCTCTTGCCAAAGGTGTTGTAACTTATGGCTTGGAACTGATGATGGCTCTGTTTAAGATTGTGCAGGGGCTAATCTCCACCATAATGAACGCCGCAGGCTTCGGAACGGCGGCACAGACGATATTGCCGCAGGAAATTGTCACGGCGGTTGAGGATTGCGGATTTTTCGAGAGTATTCCTCTCTGGGCGGTCACGCTCATCGGCGGTCTGTTCATCACGGTGCTGTCGTTCATTATGATAATGTCGGTGTACGGCAGATTTTTTAAGCTCTACCTTTACACCGCTATCGCTCCCGTTCCGTTATCGACCTTTGCAGGAGAGCCGAGCCAGAGCGTGGGCAAGAGCTTTATCAAGTCTTATGCCGCCGTTTGCTTGGAGGGCGCAATCATCGTGCTTGCCTGTATCATCTTTTCACTCTTTGCAGCCACGCCGCCTGTCGTTGACCCCAATGCTGCGGCAGTTTCAATGGTATGGAGCTATGTAGGCGAATTGGTATTCAATATGCTCATTTTGGTCGGTGCGGTTAAAATGGCTGACCGTGTTGTCCGTGAAATGATGGGCTTATAAAGGAGGAAGCAATGACACGATTTTATGTTTTTAAGGACGGAACAATGCAAGGAAGTACGCCGACGAAAGAGGAAGCCATTGAACTAATCCGTCAACGGCAAAAACGAGAAACGCACCCAATCCTGCGTTCTGAATACAGCATCATTGAGGGAAAGGAAGAATTTATACCCTATCCGTCCCAAAAGAAAACGCCTAAGACAAAGAGCGATATAGTGCGATAAGGAGGTGTGAATGATTGGAAGTCAAGATAAATAAAGAAATCCGTAATTATACGGAAAGTATGTTTTTTGGACTGTCGCTGCGGCAGTTCATTTTTTCTGTCCTTGCCTGCGGCGTGGCTGTTGGTTTGTATTTTCTGCTTCGACCACGGTTCGGCACGGAAACGCTCAGTTGGATATGTATTCTGGGAGCCTTTCCATTTGCGGCGATGGGCTTTATTAAATATAACGGAATGACCGCAGAACGATTTGTATGGGCGTGGATTAAGTCGGAGTTTTTGATGCCTAAAAAGCTGATGTTCAACCCCGACAATCTCTACTATGAAACGCTGAAAGCCGCCATTCAAAACCACGAAAAAGGTATCAGCCCCGTGTCTAAAAAGGCTAAAAAATCAAAACGCAGCAAGGAGGTAAACAATGCTGAAAACTCTTAAAAATCTATTTAAGCAGGACAGGGAAAAGTTTGTCGTACCAAAATCGGTGCAGGCTGTTATCCCGATTAAGACCATCTGGGAGGACGGTATTTTTCTTGTCGGCAACAATAAATACGCAAAGACCTTTAAGTTTGAGGATATAAACTATGCCGTGGCAAGCCGTGAGGACAAGGAAGCAATGTTTCTGGAATACTCGGAGCTGCTCAACGCTCTTGACAGCGGAGCTACCACGAAAATCACTATCAATAACCGCCGTTTGAATAAAACGGATTTTGAGCAGACCATTTTAATTCCTATGGCGGAGGACGGCTTAGATAAGTACCGCAAGGAATATAACAAGATGCTGCTTGATAAAGCAACAGGCGCAAACTCTATTGTGCAGGACAAATATGTGACGATTTCCGTTTGCAAGAAAAATATTGAGGAAGCCCGCAATTATTTTGCCCGTGTGGGAGCAGACCTCATTACGCACTTTTCTCGTCTTGGCTCTCGGTGCGTTGAGCTTGATACAGAAGAAAAGCTCCGTATCTTTCACGATTTCTACCGTACAGGCGAGGAAACGGCTTTCCGTTTCGATATGTTCCAGACGATGCGTAAAGGTCACGACTTTAAGGATTTTATCTGCCCCGACACCTTTGAATTTGAAAAGGACTATTTTCGCATTGGCGACAGGTATGGGCGTGTGATTTTTCTCAGAGAATATGCGGCATATATTAAGGATAGTATGGTAGCGGAGCTTTGTGAGCTTAACCGTAATATGATGATGTCCGTTGACATTATCCCTATTCCTACAGATGAAGCCGTGCGTGAGGTTGAAAACAGATTGCTCGGCGTGGAAACGAATATCACGAATTGGCAGCGCAAGCAAAACCAGAACAACAATTTTTCGGCGGTCATTCCTTACGACCTTGAACAGCAGCGCAAAGAGAGCAAGGAGTTTTTAGATGACCTAACGACCCGTGACCAGAGAATGATGTTTGCCGTTTTGACTATGGTGCATACGGCGGACACCAAAGAACAGCTTGACAGCGATACCGAAGCCCTGCTCACGACTGCAAGAAAACACCTTTGTCAGTTTGCTGTACTGAAATATCAGCAGATGGACGGTCTGAACACCGCCCTGCCGTTCGGTGTTCGCAAGATTGATGCGATGCGTACTCTTACCACGGAGAGCCTTGCCGTATTCATTCCTTTCAGAGTACAAGAAATCCAACACGAAAACGGCGTTTACTATGGGCAAAACTCTATCAGTAAAAATATGATTATCGCAGACAGGCGGCAGCTTCTCAACGGTAACTCTTTTATCCTCGGCGTATCGGGCAGCGGAAAATCCTTTACCGCTAAAAGCGAAATTGTTTCCACCGTTTTGCGTGACCCCAATACCGATGTAATTATCATCGACCCAGAACGGGAAGAAAGCCGACTTGTGAAAGCGTTAGGCGGCGAGGTTGTCTATATTTCCGCTACAAGTGAAAACCATATCAACGCTATGGATATGAACTCCGATTACGGCGACGGTGCAAACCCTGTCATTCTGAAATCGGAGTTTATTTTATCTCTTTGCGAACAGCTCATCGGCGGCAATAGCTTAGGTGCGAAACAGAAATCCATTATTGACCGTTGTACGGCTTCCGTGTATCGCAGCTATCAGCAGGCGGATTATATGGGAACGCCGCCTACCTTGCAGGACTTCCGTGCGGAGCTTCTGAAGCAGGACGAGCCAGAAGCAAAGGAAATTGCCCTTGCTATCGAGCTGTTTACAAACGGCTCTCTCAACACCTTTGCCAAGCATACCAATGTAGATACCCATAGCCGCCTTATCTGCTATGACATTCTGGATTTAGGCAAGCAGCTACAGCCTATCGGTATGCTCGTGGTACTTGACAGTATATTAAACCGTATCACGCAGAACAGGGCAAAAGGAAGAAATACCTTTATTTTCATTGACGAGATTTACTTGCTCTTTCAACACGAATACTCCGCAAACTTCCTCTTTACCTTGTGGAAGCGAGTAAGAAAATACGGGGCGTATTGCACAGGTATTACCCAGAATGTGGACGACCTCTTGCAGAGCCATACGGCGAGGACGATGCTTGCTAACTCGGAGTTTATCATTATGCTCAATCAAGCGTCCACGGACAGGCTTGAGCTTGCCAAGCTCCTCAATATTTCAGACCTTCAGATGGGATATATCACGAATGTCGGCGTAGGCGAAGGACTTTTGAAGGTGGGCAGCTCTCTCGTTCCCTTTATCAACAAGTTTCCTAAAAACACTGAGCTTTACAAGCTGATGACAACCAAATTTGGGGAGGTGTAAGATATGGCAGATATTAAATTCAAGAGTGCGGCTCATCGTGATTTCTTTCTGGAAAATATGATGAAATGCAAGGTCAACGACAGCTATCACAGGGCATTTTTCTATGTAATGGGGATTGCCGATGAAACACGCAAAAACATTAACAAGATGTTTGATTTTAAGAATGACTGTATCGAGCCAGAAGGTATGCACGGCGGGTGGCAGACAAGCGGAACGGTCAAGGTTTGCCACCTTGCTTTTAACCTTTGGAACGGCTATACAGAGGAAACCAGAGAACATCTTTTTACACCAGACGAATTGTTTTGCTGCGAGTTCGCCCCTTACTTTATGGAGGGTATTAAGGTCAGGTATCCCGAATATTGCAGGGATTTACCCACGCCTAAGAAGCAGACCGAGCCTGCACGATAAAACGGAATATCGGAAATCAAAGAAAGGATACGCCTATGAAATTGAAAAAATACAAGTCTATTATCTGTACTGTTGCCGCCGTCTGCCTTTTAGGGACGGCGGCTTTTAGCTGCTACCATATCTATTCTCATTATGCTCACGAAGCGGAGCAAACCGAGGCTTTTGAGGATATTGCAGACAAGGTACAGCAGGCAGATGAAAACGCCCCTACTGTTCCTCTAACGGAAAATGAAAACATCTTACCAGAGTACGGGGAGCTATTCTTGCAAAATCCCGATATGGTGGGCTGGATTTCTATTGCAGGCACAGAGGTCAATTATCCTGTAATGCAGACAACGGATAATCCGAACTTTTATCTGCGAAAAAACTTTGAGAAAGAGTACAGCACTTTAGGTACGCCTTATGTGCAGGAAAATTGTGATATGAAAGAGAGCGACAACCTCATTATCTACGGTCATCATATCAACGGCGGCAAGATGTTCGGTGCTTTGGAAAGTTACAAGGACAAGGGCTTTTATGAAAAGCACAAGACCATTCCGTTTGACACCTTAACGAAGCGTGGCAAATATGAGATAGTCGCTGTTTTTAAGACCGTGGCATACAGTTCGCAGGGCTTCCGCTATTACGATTTTGTCAATGCGGAAAATGAGGAGGACTTTAACGCCTATATTGAAAAGTGCAAGGAGCTTGCCCTATATGATACAGGCGTGACCGCCGAATACGGCGATAAGCTCATTTCGCTCTCCACTTGTGAATACTCCGCAGCCAATGGCAGGCTCGTGGTTGTAGCGAAAAATGTAAACTGAGCCGCCAAGCTTCTGAGAAAGGAGGTTTTTTGTGGCTGATATTAAAACAAGAGATGCGGTCAAGGGAACTATTAAGACCATAGATAAAGCCGCAGTTGCTTCCGAGCGAATGAAATCCGCCTATGCCAAGACAAAGAATAGCGCAGAAAAAAGCTATTATGCAGATGAAAACTCTGCGACGGAATATGCCGCCGATAGGATTTCGGGGGCTACCGAGCGTATCAAGGACGAGGGCGTTCATCAGTTTAATAAGCAAGGGCAAAAGGCAGTTAAAACGACTAAGGACAATGTAGTTAAGGCAAAAGATAAAATTGCCGATTTTAAGCAAAAGCGAGCTGCCAAAGCTGCCGAACAGCGTATATCTGGGAACGGACGGCAAATCCATCACAGAGCCGCAAGCCGTTCAGCAGATAAGGCGTATAATGGTGTAAGGCAATCGGAAAAAGCCGTAAAGCAGACTGCCCGAAGCGGTCAGAAAACAGTTAAAACAGCCGCTAAAGGTACGGTAAAGACTACACAAAAATCCGTTAAAACCGCACAGGCAACCTCAAAGGCGGCAATTAAAACCGCCGAGCATACTGCCAAAGCGACACAGGCGGCTGCAAAGGCGTCGGTTAAGACAGCTCAGAGGGCTGCACAGGCGGCAAAGGCGACAGCTAAAGCTACGGTTGCGGCGGTTAAAGCGGCTGCGAAGGCTACCGCTGCCGCAATTAAGGCAATCATCGCAGGAACAAAGGCTTTGATAGCCGCCATCGCCGCAGGCGGTTGGATAGCCGTGGTAGCGATTATTATCATCTGCCTTATTGGGTTACTCGTCAGCTCTGTTTTTGGGATTTTCTTTTCGGGCGAGGATAGCGGCAACGGAATGACGATGCAAACCGTGGTAAGAGAAATCAATACGGAATATGACAGCCGCCTTGATGAAATTAAGGATAGTACAGCCCACGATGTTCTGGAAATGTCGGGCAGCCGTGCGGTTTGGAAAGAGGTACTTGCGGTCTATTCGGTAAAGACAACTACCGACCCAGATAATCCGCAGGAGGTCGCCACGATGGACGAGGGTAAAAAACAGCTTCTTACGGATATATTTTGGGAAATGAATGAGATAAGCTCCCGAACGGAAACCAAGACCGAAACCGTGATAACCGAAACCGATGACGGACACGGGAACATTGTGCAAACCGAAACCACCGTCACGCACACCTATTTATATATCACGGTGGCTCACAAGACCGCCGAGGAAATGGCGGACAAATACGGCTTCAACGAGGAACAGCGACAAATGCTCTCCGAGCTGCTTGCCGAAGAAAACAATTCGCTATGGTCGCAGGTGCTTTACGGCATTACCATCGGGGACGGCGAAATCGTAAGCGTGGCTCTGTCGCAGGTCGGCAATGTAGGCGGTCAGCCCTATTGGTCGTGGTACGGCTTCAACGGGCGTGTGGAATGGTGCGCTTGCTTTGTATCGTGGTGCGCTAACGAGTGCGGCTATCTTGATGCAGGCATTATTCCCAAGTTTGCAGGCTGCATACAAGGCTCTGAGTGGTTTATGGACAGAGGACAATGGCAGGACGGCAGCTTTACGCCAGAAGCGGGACACATCATCTTCTTTGACTGGGAAGGTGACGGTCTTACAGACCATGTAGGTATTGTTGAGCGTGTAGAAAACGGCACGGTCTACACCATCGAGGGTAACTCTGGCGACGCCTGTAGGCAGAACAGCTACTCTATCGGCAGCAGCGTTATCTATGGTTATGGTATTCCTGCCTACTAAAAGCGGGCAAAAGAAAACCAGAGGATTATTCCTCTGGCTCTTTTGCCTTACATAGACCGTTTACGGTTGCTTCTACTACCGATAGCTCTCTATCATCTAAGAGGTCAAGCCTTGCGTCTATGCGTCTGCGGACGGAACTTTTTTCGACTTTCCTGTTAGGGAATATATACTCGTCAACCGACACATCGAACATTGTCACAAGCTGAATAAAAAGCTCTATGCTCGGATATTTGCCCTCGTTCTCGATAGACTGAATGTGTCTGGGAGCATAACCGATTATTTCAGAAAGCTGCTCTCTTGTCATTCCTCTGGCTTCACGAGCTTTCTTAATTGCCTGTCCTATCGGCATAAAATCGAAGTCGAAGCTGTTATTTCTCTCGTCCATAAGCTCACCACCTATTCTCTGAAAATGCTACTATTATATTTTACAGAGATGTGAGTTCTTATTAAACGATGTGAAAATGCCTACTACAAGATGTTTCACTTCTTGTAGTAGGAGGTCAAACAGCATTAATTTAAAGAAGAACGGTTGAATTGTATAACAAAACTAAATATGTTCAAAATAATGACTTTGAACATATTTCAACATATTACTGTCATCAAAGAGCCAGACGCATAGACGCAGAGCCGATGACCTTGTGAGTAATCATAGTCATCGGCTCTTTATATTTTGTATTGAAATTAAATCGACTATAAGGGTAAATCTATTTCGACTTCAAGTCCACCATATTCGCTATGTCTTATTTCTACTGTTCCTTTGTGGGCAGCAGCGATTTGTTTCACAAGCAGCAAACCTAAGCCGTGGCGTTGCTCTGATGTATTTTCATCACAAACCATATAGTGCGGTGAATGATTTAATTTGTCGATTTGCTCATCTGTAGCTCCAACACCATTATCTGAAACAACAATATTGCTGCTTCTGTTGCACTCTTTAACAGCGACATAGATTGTACAGCCGTCTGCATTATGGTTTATGCTGTTTTGTATCAAATTACTGACAGCTCTTTTTATCAAGTCTTTATCTGCATTTATGATAAGGGTATTTAAGCCGCTGTCAGTGAGCCATTCAATAGGATATTTACCGCTAATATCCAAGTTGATGAAATCTACCACTACTTGCCGAACGGTAGAAATAACATTCACTTGTTCAATATGTGTTGGCTGCATATTATATTCCAACTTTGAAGCAAGGTTCAAGTCATTTATAAGATTTTTCATTCGTTGACTTTGTTTAACGATAACCGCAGCTTTTTGCCGTTCCTCTTCTGGTAATTGTTTGCTGCTTTCCAACTGACCTGCATAACCCATAACCATTGAAAGAGGTGTGCGTATGTCGTGGGATACTCCTGCAATCCAATTTGCTCTTGCTGTTTCTTTTTTCTTAAGCT
>ERZ780212.2265-NODE-2265-length-12646-cov-5.259074_pt1 | contig 12646 bp, 13 predicted proteins | sample MGYA00511364_ERZ780212 | MGnify/ENA primary metagenome ERZ780212 (study PRJEB29588, sample SAMEA2147991) | human gut metagenome | biome: human gut; feature: human-associated habitat; material: faeces | place: Denmark | collected 2008/2010 ...
AAGCGGGGAAATCGCTATCTGCGTAAGACCGGGTACGAAGTCATGCAGAGCTATGTGATGCACAAACCGGCAAACGATCCGATTTTTACGTTCATTGAGAAAAAACGCAGTGAAGGGAAATGCGGTAAACTTGCCATGGTGGCAGGCTTGAATAAGTTCCTCCGGATCTATTATGGCAAGGTCACAGAGCTCTACCGCAGCTTGCCGGCAATAGAATGAGCTGAGATCTCCAATGCTTTATTTGAGGCGGCCAAGTGTTCCGTTTTGCCGCCTCTGCTTTGCTATACTCTTTTCCTGCCGATAACTTTTCTTTGAATTAGGACTTGACTTTTTAGCAGGTTTACAGCAGCGCAAAATGTACACGAGTTTTGAACTGCCTTTAGCGTTTGTTAGGTCAACGGAGTGCCATTGTAAATCATTTGAAAATGTGTTATCTTCTTCGCAGAAGTGTCCATACAGAATTCTACATTTTTCACACAAAGGGGCTTTTTATGAGTAAGGTCAAATCTTGGTGTCGCGCCAATGCCATGCTGGTCATTTCATTACTGGCCGCAGTTGTAACGGCATTTTTTGTTCCGCCTGATAGGGACTACTTAGGTTATTATGACCTCAAGACGCTTGCTTGCCTGTTTTGTGTGCTGGCAGTGGTGGGTGCTTTGCGGGATCTGCATATCTTTTCCGCTCTTTCCCAGCGGATGGTACACACCTTTTCCACTGTCCGGGGCGTGTGTACGGCGCTGGTGGTTATCACCATGTTCGGCTCTATGCTCCTGACCAATGATACCGCCTTGTTGACTTTTCTGCCGCTTGGCTGGTTTGTTCTTTCCTCCACTGGACAGGAAAAGTACACGGCGCTCCTGTTCATTCTGCAAAACTGTGCCGCCAACCTCTGCGGAATGATCACGCCCTTCGGCAATCCGCAGAATCTCTATCTTTTCAGCTATTACGGTCTTTCCACGAAAACGTTCTTTTCGGCAATGCTGCCGCCATTCATCCTGTCTACTGTTCTCATTCTCCTGTGCTGCTTAGTGTTTCCAAAAGAACAGCTTTCCGTGCCGGAAGCACAGGTCACGGTAGACTCATGCCGAGCCGTTATCTATGGTGGACTATTCTGTTTAGCCGTTGCCATGGTGCTGCGGCTGGTACCCTATGTCCTTGGTTTGACGGTCATTGTTCTGGCGCTCTGGTTTCTGGACCGGCATGCGCTGAAAACTGTAGATTGGGGATTGTTGGCCACCTTCGCCGCTTTTTTCACCTTTTCCGGCAACCTTGCTCGAATGGAAGCTGTCCACATACTGTTCGCTCGCCTTTTGTCCCACGGGACCATGCTGGTCTCCGCGCTTACCTGCCAGATCATCAGCAATGTTCCTGCCGCCATTTTACTCAGCCGCTTCACGCAGGATGCCTGCGGGCTTCTGGTTGGCGTCAATGTGGGCGGCGCAGGAACGCTGGTAGCTTCTCTGGCAAGCCTCATTACCTTTCGGGAATATACTCACCATGTTCCTAATGGTGGAAAACAGTTCCTTTTTCTTTTTTCTGGGATCAGCTTTGCCTTTTTGACGATTCTTTTGGCTGCCATGTCATTCCTGAACGGATGAGCCTTTATTGCCAGCATCTTTGGGAAAAATCCTTAAATAATTGTGTTGACGTAAGCTGTATGTCGATTAATAACCCATTCTAACGCACTTTCGTTTTCGCGCTTCACTTCTTTAAGGCTTCCTGTTCATCCACAGCTTCGCCCTCTTTCGGATATCCATTTAACGACCCGCCATCTTTAATATTGCGGAACACGGTCATTTGGTTTCATAATTTTTCTTTTTTGCGTAAGATTTATCTGTATGGCATTACTACATTTTAGGTTTATTTCTTACAACATACAAACCTACAAACGCGAAATAAAATACTAAATCGGCCTTTTCTATAACATCTGTCAGCGGCTTGTATTGGCCGTCAAAATAAGATAAAATAAATACCCTAATGGTCAAACGAGTGGGGAGGGACACGGCTGTGCGGATAGACAAGAGAACAGCTACGGGCATTAGCTGTCTTGTGACGATCGGTATTGTGCTCGCGTTGATGATCGTGACCTTTCACGCCATTGCGCGCGGTGATGTTCCGGAAAATCCGCTCACGCCGGTCGGTGTGGTACTGGAACTCGTCTGCGCCATCCTGACGACCTCGACCTATGCAAGCGTGGTCTTTGGCAGTCATTCGCGCAGGCGCTTTCGCTCCTATTTCCTCTGGATGCTGGCGATCAACACCATTGGGCTTTTGAGCGATGTGATCTATTGGGGGATCGGGCTTGATTTTCTTCCTGCCCTTCCGCGGCTTCGCGAGACCTGCTATTTTGTCTGCTACGCCTCGGCATTTCCACTGCTCATTTTTTACAGCACCTATCTCATCAGTTACATCAATGAAGACTCGAAGGAATTGCAGCGATATACCGTTTTGATGACCGGCCTCAGCGCGGATGGATTTCTGCTCGTGATGATCTCTGTCATCACGTCGCGCTCTCAGAATGCCCCGTGGCATCTGTCGGATCACCCGTGGCTTTACTTCTTCTTTTTGGCCATGCCGATGGTGGTCAACATCGGCATCATTCTGAACTTCAGGAGGATGCTGACCAACCGCAAGGCGATCTCTTTCCTTTTCTATGAGCTGCTGGTGGCTGCCGCGGTAGTGGTTGACACGGTCATCGGGGAGATCACACTGGCTCATGTCGTTGTGGCGTTTTGTCTCATCCAGATATATATCACTGTGCAGATCGAATACGAAAAGCAGCAGGAAGAGCAGCTCTTGCAGCAGCGTATCTCCATTATGATCAGCCAGATACAGCCGCACTTTCTTTACAATGTGCTCACCAGCATTCGCGCGCTCTGCCGCATTGACGCGCGCGAGGCTGAGAGCGCGCTGACGGATTTTACCCTCTACCTGCGAGGGAATCTCGATTCGTTGAGCAATACCGGCTGCATTCCTTTTTTGCAGGAACTACAGCATACCAAACACTATGTTGATCTGGAAAAAATGCGCTTTGGCCGGGATCTGACCGTCCTTTTCAACACGCCGGTCACGCAATTCTCCCTGCCGCCGCTCACATTGGAGCCGATCGTCGAAAACGCGGTGCGCCACGGCGTGATGCAGCGGCTTCAGGGCGGGACGGTGATCATCTCTACAAGCGAGACCGAGTCGGATTTCGTCGTGACTGTTTCGGATGACGGCATCGGGTTTGATGCAGAGCAGCTTGCGGCGGGCGGCAAGCATATCGGCTTGTGGAACGTCCGTGAGCGCCTTGCCGCGGTGTGCGGTGGGCACATGGAGATCGAAAGCGGGATCGACAAGGGAACAAATGTGACGATGTGCATCCCCAAATATCGAAAGGAGGGCGAATGATGGAACTTTGCTTGTTGGCTGTTGACGATGAATCTTTGGCGCTGAGCGATCTGACAGCGGCGCTGCAAGCTGCCGAGCCGGCAGCAGCGGTTCACGCCTATACCGATCCGACGAAAGCGCTTGAGGCGGTGAGAACGGGGGAGATCCTTCCGGATATCGCCTTCCTGGACATTCAGATGCGCGGTTGGACGGGACTGGACCTTGCACTGGAATTGAAAAAGACGATCCCGGCGCTCGAGATCATTTTTGTTACGGCTTATTCGCAGTATGCGCTGGAATCCTATTCCCTCCATGCACGCGGCTACCTGATGAAGCCTGTTACGGCCGAGGCAATCGAGGAGGAACTTCGTAATATCGGCCTGACCACAGTGCCTGTGAGGAAGGAGCTTTCCCTGCGTGTCCAGTGCTTCGGCAATTTTGAAGTGTTTTATGAGGGAAAACCGCTCGAATTTGCCCGCGCAAAGAGCAAGGAGCTGTTTGCGTATCTGGTATTTCGCCGCGGTTCGGCCTGCAGCATCCGGGAATGTGCGGCCATTCTCTATGAGGACCGGGAATACGGCAGCGCGCTGAAAAATCAGATCGAAACCTTTAAGTCTGATATGATGCGCACCTTGCGAAAGGTGGATTGCGAAGATGCGGTCATCAAGGGGCGGAATCAACTCAGCGTGGATACAGAAAAGTTTTCCTGTGATTATTATCAGTTTCTCAACGGCGAATCTTCGGCGATCAATGCTTTTGTCGGAGAGTTTATGACGCAGTATAGCTGGGCGGAGATCACGACGGCATCGCTACAGGGCAAGATGACTGAAATCATTCGCTAAAAACTATCAAAAACGGCGAAAATGCAGAGGTGATCGAAATGCTCTGCATTTTTGTTGTCTTTTTGTTGTCCTTGATCCGGTAAAATGAATCACAAGAGGAGCGAGGCTGCAAAACCTATCTCCCAACGTTTTAGGAGGAAAGCTCAATGGAAGAAAAAAACCTGCACGTCGAAGAAGGCGCGCTCAAGGTAACAAAGCTCACGCTTTATGAGGCGGTAGCGATCATCGTGGGTGCCAATGTCGGTTCCGGTATACTCGGCCTTGCATATTCTTCCCGCCTTGCGGGATGGCCGATCCTGGTGCTCTGGCTGGCGGTGGCCGGTCTGTTCACCACGTTCTCCATGCTCTATGTGGCGGAGTCCGCACTGCGTACAAAAAAGCCCCTGCAGCTGCCCGGCCTTGCGGAAAAATATGTCGGTAAGGTCGGCTCGGTCCTGATCTTCATCTCTGTCTGCGCGAACTCCATCGGCTGCATGGTCGCCTACACGACAGGTTCCGGCAACATCCTCTGCACACTGCTCGGTCTCCCCAACTGGGCGGGCAGCCTGCTGTTCACCGTTCCCTGTGTGCTGGTCGTCTGGTTCGGCCTCAAAGCCACCGGCCTTTGGGAGAAATTCATGTCCACGGGCATGGTCGTGCTGCTCGGCATCATTGTGATCGCATCCTTCCTCTCCGGCAAGGCGGATGTTTCCCGCGCCGTATACGCAAACTGGACCTATGCCGTTCCCCTTCTCAGCAGCGCTATTTTCTGCTACATCGCGCAGTATGCCGTGCCTGAGCTGGCGCGCGGTATGCGCCACACGCCCAAGAAGCTCCCGGTTGCCATCATTCTCGGTATGTTCATCACCGGCGTGCTGCTGGCCGTTGTTCCCCTTGCCGTTCTCTCTCTGACCGGCGCGGAGGAGGTCACACAGGTCGCTACGCTCGCCTGGGGTCAGGCACTCGGTACCTGGGCGCTCTATACCGCCAACATTTTTGCCCTCTGCGCCATGATGACCTCTTATTGGGCGGTCGGCGGTTCCATGCTCACGAACATCGTCGATATGTTCAAGCTCAAGGATGAGAAGGACACCAAGACCCGTCTCATCGCCATCGCCTGCACGGTGCTTCCCCCGTTCATCCTTGCCTACGCCGGTCTTGTCAGCTTTGTTGACGCCATTGGCTGGGCCGGTACCTTCGGCGGCGTGATTATGTCGATCGTTCCCGTTCTGATGCTCAACAACGCCCGCAAGAAGGGCGATATCGAGCCGGAGTGGAAGTGCGGTTGGTACGCGCATCCCGCAGTGCAGGGCATGATCATCGTGATCTTCAGCCTTGCGGCCATCTACTTCATCTGCTCCATGATCGGCATCCTGCCGGCAGGTTGGTAAGGGAAAGGAAGGACAGATGTCATGCGTGTGATCCCGAAAGATAAAGTGATCTTCCACTTCAACCCGACAAATCCCGCAAACTATACCGTCGAGGACGGAGAGACCTTCTGGGTCGAGTGCGACGACTGCTACAGCGGTCAGATCACCGACGAAAGCGTCAAGCGCCCGGATATTGACATCGGCATCATGGACTGCGCCGTAGGCCCGATCGCGATCAGCGGTGCGCACCCCGGCGATACCCTTTGCGTGGAGGTTATGGCGATCGACCTTGCGCCGCAGGGCGTGATGGTCACATCGGTCGGACTCGGCGTGCTGGGTGATCATATCACGGAGCCGAACACCAAGATCATTCCCGTGCACGATGGCTTCGCACATTTTTCCGATGATATCAAGCTGCCCCTGACGCCGATGATCGGCGTGATGGGTGTCGCCACGAAAAGCGGCGAGATCCACTGCGCGGTGCCTGAGGACCACGGCGCCAACATGGACACCAAGCTCATCTGTGTCGGCTCGCGCGTATACTTCCCGGTCAATGCCGAGGGCGCGGGCTTGGCTGTGGGCGATATGCACGCCTGCATGGGCGACGGCGAGCTCTCCGGCACGGGCATCGAGATCGCGGGGCGTATGTGCCTGCGCGTCACGGTCTACCACGACCGTCCCATTGAGCGCCCTGTCATCGAGACGGCAGACAGCTTGTATTTTCTTGCCTCCCGGCCCACGCTGGATGAGAGCATCAAGCTCGGCACCGAGGATACGGTGAAGTTCCTGATGAAGAAATTTGATATCAACTTTCCCGACGCCTACCGTCTGCTCAGCGCGACCTGTGATGTGCAGATCAGTGAGGTCGTGGATGATAACGTGACCATCCGCATTCGCGTGCCGAAATTTGATAACCGTGTACGCACGCTGTAAGAGATTTGAAGATTTGAAAAAGAGCCGCTGCTTCTGAACTGCACCCCACATGTTAGACAGTATGATATACTACCTAACAAGTGGGGTGTTTTGTTATGCCAAAAAGAGTGCCAAACAAGAAATACACACCAGAATTCAAGAAGCTGGTGGTAGAAACAATGCTGAAAGGAAAACTTGGGTATAGTGAGCCAACGGGCCACAGAGAATGAGCGGCTTGCTGAAAAGCTCGAACAGCTCCACGGGGAAAGCCCGGATAAGGGATACCGGCGGCTCAACGACGATCTGCGCCATGACTGCGGTATCCATGTCAATGACAAACGGGTGCTCCGCATCTGTCGGATCAGAGATATACGCTCTACCGTGAAATATAACAACCGTGGCTGCACCAGACAGGCGAAGAACCCACAGTATCTTGCTGAGAATCTTTTAGACAGGCAATTTTATGCCGCAAAGCCAAACGAAAAGTGGCTCATCGATGTGACAGAATTCAAGTGGTACGAGGGAAGCGAGATCCACAAGCTCTATCTGAGCGCCATCTTAGATCTTTGTGACCGGCGTATTGTGCCCTATGTACTCAGCGAACGCAACGATAATCCGTTGGTTTTCAAAACCTTCGACAAAGCGGTGCAGGCCAATCCGGACGCACAGCCCCTGTTTCATAGCGACAGAGGGGTCTAGTACACCAACCGCACTTTCCACCACAAGCTCGTACAGGCAGGCATGACGCAGAGTATGTCCCGTGTGGCGCATTGTATTGACAACGGTCCGATGGAGGGCTTCTGGGGCATTCTGAAGCGGGAACGCTATTACGGCAGACGGTTTACCAGCAAACACGAGCTTGTCCAGATGATCCAGCAGGATAGGACGTACCTCCCGCAATATACCGAGCGGAAAGGCTCCAAAATCCCTGAAAACCGTCAAATGGAGTGCCCGGATACACTTCGTAATCAGCAGGTCATGTGTTCGAGTCACACCACCAGCTCCAAAAAAGCATCGAAAACTTCGGTTTTCGGTGCTTTTTTGTTGTCAAAATACGGAAACGGTGATTTGGCCAGCTTTCGACCGCCGGCGCCGCTGTTGTAGCCTACTTCGCTACTTCCTGCGATGGAAGGTATTCGATGAACTTCTGCACGGCGGGTGTCGGGTGGGCCTGCTTCTTCATAGCAAGGCCGATTGGGTGGTAATAGGGCTGCTGCAGGAGCGGATTTCGATTTTGTACGGGATGCGCTGCAAGATCAGGCCTGGCAGGATGCTGACGCCGAGACCCCTTTCCACCATCGCCGTGATGGCAAAATCCTCCCAGGCGGTGAAGTGGGTGTCCGACTGCACATGAGCGCGCTCCAGCAAGTCGGAGACCTCGGTTTTTCCGCTGTGCTCCAGCAGCAAAAACGGCCTGACCGGCTCCCCAGCGGAGGTCAGGCAGACGCCGCTTTTACTGCGCTCCAGCAGCGTCATGCCCCATTTTTGCTCCAGATCGGCAAGCATCTTTGATGGGGGACTGCACAGAATCTATCTCCCATGCTGTGCGCATCCAACGCTCCCGATGCTGTACCATGCGTTCCCTCTTTCATGGGCCGCGACGATTTTGCTGGTGAACCTCGGCAGCTTGCTGATTCTCCGTTTTTGGAGCCGCTGAAAAAATGACACCGCACGGCAGAAATAACTCTGCCGTGCGGTGCGTTTTTACTTTAATTTGGTTCGTCAGGCATGGGGGACGAGCGCGCCCTTCCGGCTCGAGCGGATGACCATGCCGATCGCAAAGCCGACGAGTGCAGGCAGCAGCCAGCCGAGGTTCTTGTCGAACAACGGCAGATATTTTTCCGCAAAGGCGATAGGCACATCGAGGCGGAGCGAAGTCTGCACCGACGCGGGCAGCGTCTTCATGCAGTCGAAAATAGCGGCTGCCCATGTACCGATCATCGTTGCGACATACACGGCACGGTCATGAGCGAAGAACTTGCCGATAAAGGCCAGCAGGATAAGCGCAATGGCCGGGGGATAGATGAGCATGAGCATCGGGACGGAATACTCGATGATGGCACTCAGTCCAATGTTGGAAACGGCAAACGAAAACACCGTGAAGAGGATCGCCCAGGTGCGGTAGGAAATTTTGCCGTTCGTCATCTTGACAAACGTTTCCGAGCAGGCCGTGACAAGGCCGATGGAGGTCTTGAGGCAGGCAAAGGTGATGGTGAAGGCAAGGATAAACTGGCCCACGCCGCCAAGGTAATGACCCGCGATCTGCGTGAGGGCGATGCCGCCATTTTCGGACAGCTCGAAAATGCCTCTCGACTGCGCGCCGACCAGAATGGACAGCACGTAGATCAGCGCCATCAGCGCACCGGCAAGAAGACCGGAGGAGAGCACGTCCTCGGCGATGATGTCGTCGTTGTCGACACCCATGCGGCGAATGACGTCGATGACCACGATGCCGAAGGCGAGACCGGCGATGGCGTCCATCGTGCCGTAGCCCTCAATGAGCGCGGGAAAGAAGGAACCGTTCTGATAGGCCTCCGTCGGCTCGACCGAGGAGATCACTGCGCCGGGGGAGAGCAGCGCCGCGATGATCAGCACTGCGAAGAAGAACAGGAAGAGCGGATTGATGATCTTGCCGATCCAGAGGGTGATCTTACCGGGGCGCAGCGAGAAGAACAGCACGAAGGCGAAGAACGCCGCCGAAAAGACAAGCAGATACAGCCACTCCGGCGAATCCGCGCCCAGCAGGGGAGTGATGCCGGTTGTGAACGAAACGGTCGCACATCTCGGGATGGCGAAGAGCGGGCCGATGGTCAGGTACAGAAGGCAGGTAAAGAAAATGCCGTAGCCCTTGCCGACCTTGCTCGAGAGCGTCTGCAGGCCGTCGGAATGCGTGATGCCGATGGCGGCGACGCCGAAGATGGGGATGCCAACCGCCGTGATGATAAAGCCGATCATGGCGACGACCGCGTTGCGGCCGGCCATCTGGCCGAGATGTACGGGGAAGATCAGGTTGCCCGCGCCGAAGAACATTCCAAACAGCGTTCCGGCGACGAGAATCTTCTGCCGGAAGGTCAATTTTTTAGTAGTCATGGGATAATCAACTCCTTTGTGTTGAAAATATTACACCCTGCACTTGAAAAAGAGAAACGCTCGGTTATAATAGGTATATTACAAATCGAAATACCCTTTATAGGAGTGGGGATATGGACAGCAAAAAATTTGAAATTCTGATGACCGCCGTCAACCTCGGCAGCTTTTCCAAAGCGTCTGAGGTCGTGGGCTACACACAGTCGGGGCTGACGCACCTCATCAACGGTCTGGAGCGCGAGATCGGCATGAAGCTCATCCGGCGCGACCACAGCGGTATTTCGCTGACAGAGGACGGGGAGGCGCTGCTGCCCGCGATCCGCGAATACCTCAGCGCGACGGCGAAGCTCGAAAACCAGATCGAGACCATCACGCAAAAGCGGACGGCGACGATCCGAATCGCCGCTTATGCGAGCCTTGCCATGCACTGGATGCCGGAAATTCTGTACCGCTTCCGCCGCGTGTGTCCGGAGACCGACGTGGATCTTCGCATGGTGGACCACGAGCTCGAACCCTTTGAGCTGCTCGAGGAGGGGCGCACGGATGTCATCTTTGCCGCGCGGCAGAGCCACATCAACTGCGACTGGACACCGCTCTACTACGACGCGATGTACGCCATCCTGCCGGAGGACTATCCCACCGGCAGCGAAGAGACCTTCCCCATCGAGGAATTCGACGGAAAAGAATTCCTGATGCCCTACGGGCGCTTCGACATCGACGTGAACGCTGCGCTGAGTCCCAAAAAGGTGAAGCCGAATATCCGCCCCTGCCATGTGGACGATGAAACGGTCATCCGCATGGTCAGCAAGGGCCTTGGCATCACAATGATGACGGAGATCATGATGCGCGGGCGGACGCACGGCGTAAAGACGCTGCCGGTCAGCCCGAAAACGGGACGGGAGCTCGGCATCGGTATGCACCTGAGCAAGAACACGCCAGAGGAAATTCTGCGTCTGCGCGAGTGCGTGCTTGATTTCACGCGCGAGCTGATGTGAAAATTTCCCATCCGCGATTTAGAAACGGCTGACCCATCAAAAAAGTAAAGCAGGGCGCTTACCTTTTAGGCAAGCGCCCTGCTTTGTCGATTTTGGGAATGGTCTTATCCTGCGATTTTTGCCGAAGCCGCGCCATCACTCTTTTGCAGATGCGCATAGCGGCGCGAGGGGCGGAAGTACAGCACCGCTGCCAGCATTAGAAGCGCCGTGGTCGCAAGGCTGATGGGGAAGACCAGCATGATGTTCATAAACGTCTTGTACTGCGGGAAGACCCAGCGCAGCCAGCTCAGGCGGACGCCGCAGACGCCCAGCATCGTCAAAACGGCGGGCGGCAGTGAAATTTCAAAGCCGCGCAGGTAGCCGGAAAGCACCTCGTAGCAAAGGCTGAACAGGTGCGACGGCATGATCAGCATGAGGCGAATATAGCCCGTCTCTACCACCTGCGGGTCGCCGTTGAAGATGGTGAGCAGCGACTTTCCGAAAAAGAGGATCAGAGCGATGGCGACGCCGAGGCTGATGATGCCCTCGAGAAGACACAGCAGCAGCGTTTTCTTGCAGCGCTTGATCTTGCCCGCGCCGAAGTTCTGTCCGACGAATGTCGTGCAGGCCTGTGAGAAGGAGTTGAGGATATCGTAGGTGATGACCTCAATGTTGTAGGCCGCGCTCGATGCCGCCATGACGACCGTGCCGAGGCTGTTGATCGCGCCCTGAATGACGATATTCGCAATGGAGAACATCGCGCTCTGCACACCCGCGGGAACGCCGATGCGCAGAATTTGCTTGAGGCACAGCCCGTCGATGCACAGCTTTTTCGGCTCAAGGCGGATGACCTTGTCCGTTTTGAGCAGGAAACCCCACAAGATCGCCGCGCTGACCGCATTCGACAGTACCGTTGCGATCGCGACGCCGTCCACGCTCATGTGGAGCGCGGCCACGAAAAAGAGGTTCAGGATCACGTTCAGAACGCCGGAGGCCGTCAGCGCGATCAGCGGAATTTTCGTCTCGCCCACGCTGCGGAAGACCGCCGCCTCAAAGTTGTAGAGCAGGATCACCGGCAGGCCCGCAAGATAGATGCGCAGGTATAGCAGCGCCAGCGGGAACACGTCGTCCGGCACATTCAGCTGATTCAGCAGCGGAACGGCGAACAGCTCACCGATGACCGCCGCGATCAAACCGCCCAGCACCGCCACAACGATGGAGGTGTGCACCGCGTGGTGCACCATCGTGTCGTTCTTTTCGCCGATGGCGTGCGCGATCGTCACGTTCGCGCCCAGCGCGATGCCGATGAACAGGTTGACGATCAGGCTGATGATCGAGCTGTTTGTGCCGACGGCCGCGACCGCCACAGTGCGGAGCTCGCCGGTAAAGTTGCCGATGACGGCGATGTCCGCGGCGTTGAACAGCTGGCTCAAAATCGCCGTGGCCGCCACCGGAACGGCAAAGCGCGGGATCTTATCCCAGAGCGTCCCGTGGAGCATATCCAATGATTTTTTCTGCGATGCAGCTTTCAACTCTACCGCCCCTTTCCGCAATTTGTCTGGCCTATGATATCACGCTTTGGGCCAAATGCAAGAGGCAGAAAAGCCAAAAATGGCGACGTCCTGCCGCCACGGAAACACCAGACGTTACAGGCATTCGGGAATTGCAGGACAGCGTCGCCTACATCGACTGGAAGCAGAATTTTTACGACGAAGTGCTCTCCGGCAAGCGGCCGTATGAGAGCAATCTCATTCGGGTGGAAAAATAGGCGCAAGGCTGGCGTCAGCATAAAAAGCAGGAGGCGTACCGCTCGGTATCGCCTCCTGCTTGCATTCCTGCCGTATTTCATCCCAGCGCCACGTCGAGCACCATCATCAGGCTGAAGCCCACGGCGAAGAACACCGTGCCGATGTTGGAGTGCGCGCCCTGCGACATTTCGGGGATCAGCTCTTCGACGACGACATAGAGCATCGCGCCCGCGGCAAAGCTCAGAAGATACGGCAGCGCCGGAACGATGAGCGATGCGGCGAGTATCGTCAGCACCGCGCCGATGGGCTCGACGATGCCCGAGAGCACGCCGCCCCAGAAAGCTCTTGCTTTGCCCATGCCCTCG
>ERZ780212.2287-NODE-2287-length-12514-cov-2.770848_pt1 | contig 12514 bp, 10 predicted proteins | sample MGYA00511364_ERZ780212 | MGnify/ENA primary metagenome ERZ780212 (study PRJEB29588, sample SAMEA2147991) | human gut metagenome | biome: human gut; feature: human-associated habitat; material: faeces | place: Denmark | collected 2008/2010 ...
CGGAACCTTTTATCTGCATTACGATGATATCTACGATATGCTCCATAAAATCGAGGATGAAATGTTCCTGGAATTTAATGAAATCATGGAGCAGAAACCGGTCGTTACCAATTCTCTGGCCTCTCAGGGGCCGTTGTTGGAATTCTTCCATTTTCTGGACCGAAACAGGGATCTGGCCAAGGTCATGATCGGCCCTCATGGGGATCTGGCTTTCGTCAATCGTCTGAAAGATCAGATTGAAAAGCGCACCCTCCAGGTTCTGGAAAGTGCGCAATCCGATGCCAACTATAAATATCTCTGCTCCTTCATCATCACCGGCTGTGTCGGTGTCGTAGAGACCTGGCTGAAAGAATCCAATCCCCAGTCCCCGGAAGAAATGGCAGAGATTCTCGGTGCCATGCTCTTACGTCAGCTTAATTTTGCTCCGGGGCCTGCATAGGCTGTGTCGACTCCGGCATACCAACACTTAAAGAAGTTACGATCTCACCATCCAGGAAGAAGGATACGGTATCACCTACCTGAAGTTCATCCAGAGTGGCATCTTCTCCGTCAATCGTAATGATCGTATCGTCATTGACTGTGATAGTCATAGTATCTCCGCTGAGAGTTAAGGTCATCTCATCTAACATATCTTTCTCGGGTTTCTGACCGTCCGAGGCTTCTCCAGTAGGTTTTTCGCCGTCCGGTGCCTGATCATCAGACTTTTCCCCACTGGGTACCTCACCAGCGGGTGCATCTCCATTAGGAGTGCCTCCGTTGTCGTCAGGTGCCTGACCGTCAGACTTTTCTCCAGTTGGTATTTCTCCATCCGGAGTCTCCGGCTTCTCTGCCAGCGCAACGGAGATCACATTGCCATCTATGGCTGTGATCTGACCAAGGTAAGATTCTACCTTCTCTTCACTGCTCTCCGTGCTCTCCGTCGTACTCTCCGGTGCGATCGTCTCTTTATTTTCCGATGCTTCCGTGCTTGCTGCACTTGCGGTGGTCGATCCGCCACAGGCTGTAAATCCTGTCATCACCATAGCAGCTGTCAACACTGCACACATTACTTTTGTATTCACCTGGGGTAAATTCCATCTTCTCATATTCTCATTCCTCCTGTTCCATTAAAAATCTTGTGAACATTTCTTTCCCCTTATCTGCCTCTTATGATAAAGGACATCTGCAAAGGAATTGTGAGAAAAATGTGGTAATTCTGTGAACTTTTCACGCATGACATATTTGTCATATGTACAGTGTTGGCAGTGTCAGATCATGTGTCGATTTTGCTGTTTTGTTGTAAATATTCAAGGAACGCGGTACAGCCTTCCAGAACGTCATCGTAGGCCGTTCCAAAATCTCCCGTATACCATGGATCCGAAATATCCCGTTCCGATCCCGCATAGGAAAGTAGCTTCGCTACTTTCCCCTCCGGATCTCCCCCGAATATCCGCAGCATGTTGCGGATATTCGCACTGTCCATACCGATCAGATAATCGTATTCCGCATAATCCGCCCTCGTCACCTGCCGGGCCCGCTTCCCCTCACAGGAGATTCCATGCCGTGCAAGCTCCGCCTTCGCCGGCGGATACACCGGATTCCCGATGCCGTTCCAGATTTCCTCTGTACTGGTGGCCGCGGAGGCAATCTGGAAGCGGGCGGTGAGCTTGGCGTCGGATACTAGTTTTTTCATTACGAATTCTGCCATGGGGGAACGACAGATGTTGCCGTGGCAAACAAAAAGGACTTTTAGCATATTTGTTTCTCCTTGATTTACCTTAAAAAATCTATTTTGCACGGATTTCTGAAGTTTATTGTAGTCTGTTCCGAAATGTATTAATGCAGAAATTCGAGCTGAATTTAGCATGTGAGTTCGGATGTGCCACTCACACAAAACATTTTATTGCATAATTATTACTTTTGTACATATTCATCGTAATTAATCTTAAATATTATTTAATCACCATTAGAATAATTCCTATACATTTCCACGAAAACCTGAACTTGAAGAAAATCGGTCTATATCAAGACTAATCGCAAAAATTGTTGTCCTGCTGTACTAATTTCTTACTAAAACTAAGAGACTTGATATATTTACTCATAAACTCATAATCAGGTTTTCCAAAAACTGTAGCAGGCAATTTGATAACAAAATCTGTTTTTATATGTGCATTCAATTCTCTAGCAAATGCCTTATAATTATTTGCACTTTCATATCTGACCAAATGAGCAATAAACATTTTTGTAAATATATCTATATCTTCTTTTGGAATTAGTACATTTACATTTTGACTTGTATAAAAGGGATAATCTTGTATAAAGCAAGACCCCAAATATTCTCCCCCCAACGCAACAGTTAAATTTCCTTCCTTATATGGTTCTGTTCCTTCTATCTCATCAACAAAAGCGGTAACTCCATTGTTTTCACTAGACCTTCCCACAAAATTAACTGTTGGTGCGCCCATACTCATTTTACTTCTATCAAATTTATTGCCTACATGTATTTCAAAAATATCATATAAATGAAATTCTATCCATTTGTCAGTATCTAATACTATTTCATCATCGCAAATCTTTCCCGCATATTCTTTTTCAAAATCATCTTGATCAATTGTATCTAAATACCAACAAGCCTTTTCATATCCTTCTTGCAAAAAATAATCTGGAATAGAAGCCACATCCCCATTAATCTGCATGATGTAATTTTCCATATATTCATAATCAATTTCATCATCTTCATTTATAGGCAATTCGATAATATCATTCAAATAATTCTCTTCTGTCACCTTTCGTGCAAAGGTATATCGATATTTATTTGCCATAAGAATAGTCCTTAAATATAGATATATATTCTTGGTTTTTTTCTTACCTTTTAGTAATAATAATTTTGCAGAATCACCAACACAACAACCATGTTCTTGAAATGTCACATAGCCCGATGAGCCTGTCCTTGCAACTGTCAAACAAGGTTCCAACGTAAAACTATAATTTCTTTCCCTGCAATAGTCTTCATCTATAAATCCCATTATCCCATTATTCGTCGCTGCACTTTGTATTGCTGCAAGTTCTCCCGGATGATCTTTAATCTCCTGCCTTGTAATTCCCTTACCATTAGTGATAAAAAAAATATCTCCAACATTAAACGGCTTATATTTTTGATTGGAAACCATTTTATCCCTCCAATAATCCATTTTCTTCCATATACTTATAAAGTGCATATTTTTTCAATGTCTTTTCAAAATCTTTATCCGTCAATTTTGAATAGTCTGTTTTAATATATGCCTCTGGCAAAGCTTCATCCAGTCGAGTAATCCTCCGCCTTAACCATTTGGTTTCGTCTTTGTCTGCCATCCCATCCATTTGATTCAACCATTCTTGTTTAATTTCTTTCCATTTTCCAGTATCAAGTCTGCCATTATGCGGGACAACCTTAAACCCATCATCTATCCATCTTCCAAAGAAAACCGATTTTGTAGAATCATGAGGAATATGTGCTTTGAAAACCATAATACATGTAACCGTACCTACATGACTATCGAAAAACAATTGAGTTGGCATAGTCATACATGCCAAAAGAGTATGATACTTCATAAGTTCAGCTCTCAATTTACTTCCTGAATTTCCCGCACAGGACATCGGTACTATTGCTATTCCAATTCCACCAACTTTTAAATAATGTAACATAGAAGCTATAAAATCTAATTCATCCTGACCTTTTTGAATAGCCACTTCTCTCATTCCACTAGATGTAAATTCATTTTCAAGCTTTGACAGTTCAGATTCATTTTCTCTTACTTCCTGTTCACAATTTTGTATTTCATCAGCATAATCTTTACCATCAGTTTTCTTTTTTAGTTCCTTTATTTTTTTATTCAGCTTCTTATTCTTATCTATTATCTCATTAATCTTTTTAACAATAGGATACTCTTGTGTTGAGGAATTATCCTTTTTATCCATTGAATATGGTGGATTAATCATTCCAATATCAATCGGACCAAAAGATTTTAAAGCTTCACTCAAAGAAACCTTTCCTGCTTCAACAAATGTCTTCCCACTTTCATCAACAGGTGCATAAGAATCTATTAGTAAAGATGAACAATTAAATAAATTTGATTTTCCGTCGCCATGGAATCTCATATTTGCATAAGCTAAAGCATACATAGACGCATCTCTTTCAACTCCAATTAGGCTATCGCGCCGCGCTTTTTCATATCTTTGAGCTTTAACCTCATCACTTTGATATTCGTATTGAATATTAGTTTTAATTCTATTTAATGCAGAAATAAGAAATGCCCCAGTTCCACAACATGTATCAATTATTTTTACATTTTCATCCAGCTTTCCATCATAATAATATTCTGCTATATCGCAGAATAAATCAGTTATGTGTTTTGGTGTTAAAACAATTCCTTTTTCTTTTGCATTACCTTTCGTAAAGCGCAAAAAAGTCGTATAGAATTCTCCCATAACATCAATACCCGAATACTTTTCCAACACTTCTATAACATTCTCATATAACGAAAAAATGCAACACGACAAGACTGTATCACCATCAGAAAAATATTTATCTTTTCCCTTTGGCGCCATCGTCAATTCGATTTTTCCCAATAAGACATCGTAAAAGTTCTTCAGCGAAGTTCTCTTACCCTTTGGAATATTATCAATGTCCCATATCCCTGGTACAAAATCCATATCATATTCGTCCCCTTCACCGTACAATGCCCCCTTCAGCATCTTTACAGCATCACGGCCAATAGGGTCTGAAAGCATTTTCTTTGATTTTGTAGCTCTCTTTTTGTCTATTGTGCTTTTTGTATCTTTATACAATCTTGATTCTTTATTAGTCAAACCAAGAATAACAGCTGAAACAAATCCAGCTTTTGAATTATCTTCAATACCGTTTGAGCGCAAAAAATTTGCACAATCCAATGTATAACGACGAAGTTCTTTCCTTACAGCTTCTTCTGTAGCTGCGAATCTACCTAGCGCTACCTCAATGTCCTTTTCATATTGCTTAATTGAAACTAACGTAGAATCTAAATATCCATGTTCAAGCAATTTTATATCCGTGTTTTCACCACCTTTAGGCCAGACAAAAGACGTAACTTTACAATCAGCTTGTGTTTGTCCAGAAATCCCCACCGCAATCACATCATAATCAGATTTCAAAAAAGACGCATACCATAACGCACCATTAACCGCATATTTTTCAGTTTCTTCTTTGGGGCCATATCCATAACCTGAATACTTATCAGGATTAGAAAACATCATATGATCATCAGTCGAACCCTTACATTCTATAACAACTATTATTTCTGAATTGTCAAGTGTTACTATAAAATCAGGCGTTCCTCTAGACCTCATTGACTGCTTTTTTGAAGCTTTTGCAAATACTTCATATAATTTATGATAAGCAGTATTTTTATAGCTATCTTCTTTAAACCAAGTAACACCATCTACTGTTACATTTTGAGCAGTAGGATACCCTTCAATATTCATAAGCTTATCCGCAGTTAATCCCTTTGTTTTTTCTTCACTTACACTAGCCATTCACTTATCCTCCCTTCCTTTTTCTTGAATTACTTTTTCAGCTTCGATAAGTGCCGTTCGTCTAATGAACTCACTATACGAAGCATATGCTTCAAGTCGAGCAGCTTGCTTTAATTTCTCCAGCTCAACCTCACTAACTCTAATACTCATTGAAATTGTTTTATTCATAAGCAACTTCCTCCTATAAAATTTTAGCATTTCTGTGCAACATTTACAATACAATTCCACACATAATATATAAAATCTAAATTTTTTATTTAAATACCACCACCGCTTGGACATGCGGCCGGTGGTATTTAGTCTCGCACATTACCTTCCAGTGGCTTGTTTGCTATACTGAAAAACAGAAAATTTTATCATGAATTATTATAATTATAGCAGAAAACTAGCGCTTTTTCTCAAAAGTCATTTGATTTGAGGCATCTTTTAAAAGCATGGTAGAATTTAACCGTGTACAGGAATTTTAAATTTCAGGCCAGCCATATGTTTTTGTGAATTTCATGTTATAATTGATTACACACAATATAGTTTTCTTCAATTAAACATTCTAACAAAACACCCTCCTGTCAGATCATACTGAACAAGAGGGCTCTTTATTAGTTATCTTTACTTTCCTGAATTGCATTTTCGATTTCTTCCTTTGTCCTATAATCTCCCGAGAAAAATATGTTACTTTCCAACTTTGGAATTATTATTTCTAATTCTATTTCATCATCATAATTAAACTGAGAAAATATTGTAATTTCAACGCCCTCTGGATTGTACGCTTCTGGCTTGTCAATATACAGTGCAAAACCCACAGGATATGTTGATATTTCAGACAATGTTATCAAGCCAACACCACTTGCAAATTGAACCATTATTCCATTCATCCTTTCTACAGAACCAGAATGTATATGCATATACAAATGATATCGTTCCCGTTTAAAATTTGTTGAAGTTTTATTTAGTAAATAATCCTTTAACGAATTATCTCCCATCATACCCTCGTTGATATCACAAAATAAAGTCATAATCTGTTTAAAAATAGATAATGGCTTTATGCCTTTCATTTTAATTCCCAATGCACCAAATTCTTTTCCCTTCACCTCTTGCAGGGCAGAATGAACTATGTGTACAAACTTGCTATATTCCGGCACATACCATTGCCCTGTCTTAGAATTGCAGTCACCACATAAATAATATCCGCCACGCCCCCTTTGTTGAATTGTGCCTTTAGTGTCTGAAAAATCCCATGGTGGGTTATTGGGGTCTGCAACCTGTTTAATAACCTCTTCGCCAGAAAGAATACGCACCGAATAATTATTAAATGTTGTTTCAGGTGGTACATGCTCAAATGTTAACTTTTTAATTTCTCCGCATAGCCTGCATTTTCCTATAATAGGTTTTCGACTCACCTAATCTCACTCCTTATTATTAACAAAGTATTGCATCTGTGAGTAATTCATCTCTACTATGAATATTTCCAAAACATTTCCTTTCTTTCCGCCATATTATGCCGTACCTTACCAGCATTTGCAAAGGTATGATTTATAGTAAAGTTAGAACGCCTTGGTAGATGAATAATATTTTCAACATGCTTGTAGTATCATTTCTATCTTTTCAAACTCACAATATCCTCATACCTCACCAACGTTACATTCCCCATTTCCCGAGCCTTCTCCATGCATCCCTTTGTAAATCCTGTTTTCGAGAACAAAAAATACTGCACCTTCGTATAATGGAACAATCCACTTCGGTCAACCAACGTTTCTAACACATCCAGATCAACCTTTTCATTTCGCCATTTACACTCAGCAAAGATAGCTGAATCACTATCCTGCTCTCCCATAATATCGATCTCTGTCTGTTGTTTTTTCCTTGGATCATTCCCCCACCATCGACCAAGTGATGCAAATTCAATGGGCGTTTTCCCCTCAATAAGCAATTTCCATAAATACTGTGTACAAATCTCTTCAAACACCTTCCCCATATAATCATTGAGCTGTGCTTCAATTCTCTTATAAACAAGGTCCACTGCTCCCCTTGCAATAACGGAGGCATTATCCGGTATAAAGCGATACCAGAAATAGAACATATTATCCTCGATGGAATAGATTGACTTCTTAGAAGACTTCTCACCATACGGTGTCTCTTTCTTAACAATTCCAAGGTCAATCAGGTTCTTGAGATACCCGGAGCATACTGTAGTACTTTCTCCAACTTTTGTAGAAATTTCTGACATTCTGGAATATCCAGTTGCAATTGCTGTAATAATTGCATTGTAAATTGCAGGCTCTCTGACCTCCTGTTTCAGAAGGTTTAATGGCTCTTCATACAAAAATGACATCGGATTCAGATACGTATTTTTAATATTGTCCCCGACACTTAACTTATCACTCATCTGTAGAAGATACTGTGGTGTTCCGCCCACGATTCCGTATATATATGCCTTATCTTCGTCTGATAATCCATTTAAGTACGTGCAGCACTCTGCAAAGTCAAACGGCATAATCCTCATCTGTGCAGTTCTTCTTCCATAAAGAGGTGCTTTATACGCAAGAACCTGATCCTCCATATATGACATAGAAGATCCGCACAGAATAAGCATTAATTTGGAATTATCCTTGTACTTATCAATTAGCATCTGTAATGTAGACGCAAGGCTCTTGGACGCTCTTGCTACATAAGGATATTCATCGATAGTCAGTATGACCCGTTCCTTCTCTGCCAGTTTAAATACATACTCCAGTGCAGCCTGATAAGATGAAAAGGAGGTCTCTGCCTGAATTCCGCTGCTAAACTCGATGATACTTTTACTAAAATTCTCCAGGTTCTGCTTTTCATTGCTCTCAACACCCATAAAATAGATTGCCTTTTTATCATCAATAAAATGGTTGATCAAAGCAGTTTTTCCCACACGACGGCGGCCATATATTACAACAAATTCAAACTTATCTGATTTATATAATCTATCTAATGCGTCTAATTCTTTGTCTCTTCCAATAAACATCTTTGCCCTCCATTTCCGCATTCTTATCATAATGCTAATTTATAATTTAGTCAATCATGATTTACTAAATTATATTTTACTATATGCCATATATAAAAACAGACCGCGCATCCTTATTAGATGCGCGGTCTGTTCTATACGATAATCCCCTTTTGCTTTTGATACCTTTGGTATCATTTCTTAAATTATATAAAACATCTCATGAATTGTCAATAGTACTTTCATTTTTTGTCGTTTTTTCAAAAATTATAAAAGTACTATCGTCTCCCGCCACACTTCGCACAAACTCTCCAGCCTCCATGCCGCATTGGCCGGGCTGGTGGAGGGCAGCACCGTGGCTTCTATGCCGGTCAGGGGCAGCTGATATTTTCGATAAAGCTCTCCTGCTTTGTTACCGTTGGCATAGATCCGCGTGATCTGTGATTCCGCCAGAATCCTTCGAATATCCGTCGGCTCCACATTGCGGATGCTACTGTCGCTGGATCCCTTAATATCGCAGCTCTGGATTACATCCCAGACGGCAATGTGATGAGCCAGTAGCATTTTCTTTTTCTCCTCTATGGTCTCTGGCACCGGTTCCCCGCACAGATCTGCCATCACTTTCCAGAAACGGTTCTGCTTATGGCCGTAATAAAAATGGTTCTCCCGGGATTTCACCGAGGGCAATGTTCCCAGGATCAGCACCAGCGAATCCGCATCGTACACCGGTGCAAACGTGCTCAATATGTTCATATCCTGTCATGCTGTTTTCCTTCTTCCTTATGGCTGTCCCTGTCTTTCAGCAGATATCGGGCCGCAGGAATTTCCACGATCAGAGTAACCGCTACCGCCACCGCCGCAGACACCACGATAATCAGTATCTGATATTTCCACTGCCATACACGGTCACCTGTCATATTTGGCGGCGTATCCCCGCTCCAATAAGGAATTCTTTTTTCTTTCAGCCAGACGGCGATCATCTGATGCCAAAGATACAGATTATAGGAAAATTTGCAAAAAAGTGATGCCACCCGGTTGGAATATAGTTTCTGATAATATTCTCCCGCACAGGCCGTACTGAAAAGGAACAATGCAAACAGAAACGACTGCATCAGCCGGCTCTGCAGCTGAACTGCCTGCAGATTCACATCCCCGTCGTATTTATGAATCATCCCGTTCATCAGAAAAATACACAAAACAGAGATCACTGTTCCTGCCAGCCGCGAGTATTTATTTTCTGTCACATATTTCTTCCACATGACATACAGGATGCAGCAAAGCATGCCATTGGCATAGATTCCCATAAACGTCAGAATATTATTTCCATAATTTCTCTCTTTTCCCGCAAAACAGTTCAGAATTACCGCAGTACTTGTAACGGAAATCATCAACATCACACTATAAGTGGCAAAGGCCCACTTGCGGAACAATCTTGCGATCCACGGCAGCAGCAGATAATAGATCACTTCCATCTGTACCGTCCACAACACACCGTTAAAAGAGGTGGATATATAAGTGTCCGACCAGTTTGGTGCAACGCAAAATACATGTGTCACAATATCTTTGCACAATGCCCCCACATTCCGATATTTATGCCCAGGTAAAATATAAAAAAACAGATCGATCGTCAGCATAAAATAGTAAGAAGGCAATATTCTTGCTGCCCTCTTTCTGTAAAATTTCTTCGTATCCGGCCAGTCCTCTCCCAGAACAATAGATCTGGCATAGGGATAAAAATTGCAGAATGCGCTGAGCAGGATCATCATATCCACAAAAATAAATCCATACCTGACCCATCCGCCAAGGTTGATCTCTGTGATTCCAATATATTTTGTGTACTCTGTTGGAATCCGAAGATACGGTGTCAGCCATGTCTGCTGCCAGAAATGAAACCACACTACCATCCCGATGGCTATGGCACGGATTCCATCCAGCACACCGATTCTGTTTTCTATTCTGTTTTTTTCATCCATGCTGTATTCCCGCCGTTTCTGATTTTCTGCTGCTTCCTATCTGTCATGTTCCAGTCTCCATCTGATACATCTGGTGAGATAATCCACGTAATCCGCATTCTTACACATTTCCTTGCCGGGAGTATCGGAGATCTTTGCCACATCCATGCCGTTGCAGGCAGTGGTCTTCATGACAATATTCAACGGTTCCTCGCAGGTATCATTGGCAATATAGGTTCCGATACCGAAAGCCACCGTCACCCTGTCCCGGAATGCCTTACGCAGTTCATCTGCCCGTGCAAAGTCCAGGCCGTCACTGAACAGCAGGGTCTTGCGCTTCGGATCAATTCCCAGGGATTCATAATGAGATATCAGCTTCTCCCCCCATGCAAAGGGATCCCCACTGTCATGCCGCACGCCGGAAAACAGAGTGGAATAGGTCAGCTGGAAATCTTTCAGGAAACAATCCGTGGTGATCGTATCCGTCAAAGCAATTCCGTTCAAAATGCCATACTCTTTCACCCAGGCATCCAGGGCATACCAGTTGGAATATGCCGGATTGTGCTTGTGATTGCCCTGCCCGGTACACATGATCCATTCATGGGCCATAGTGCCTACCGGTGTCACGTTCCATTTCTTTGCCAGATAGACATTGGAGGTACCAATGCAGGCGGAGTCCTTATAATCCTTATTGTGACCCACCAGCTCCTGTACTGCCAGTTCCTGTGCCTCTGCAGAGAGACGGCGTCTCAGACCAAATTCACTGAAATTTCCAAGGCAATACGTTCCGTCCACCAGCTTCTGTAGCTTGTCTGCCAGACGCTCCCGGAAGGAGGCATACAGCTTCTCATAGTCATAATTCATACGGAAAAATACTTCATTAACAATAGCCAGCGTCGGGATCTCATACATAGAAGTATTCAGCCAGGAGCCCTTCGTCTCGATAGTCAGGCCACAGTCTGCCTCCGTGCCGATCTCAAAATCCTCATATCTGGGCTGCCACAAACGTAAAAAATCCACATAGGAACCCTTGATCCATTTTACGTTCTCCAGATAAGCCAGTTCCTCTTCCGTAAAACGTAAGTCACAATAGGCCCGGATCTGCGCCTTGATTTCTTCTACCATTTCAGATGTGAAAAATACATCTGTATTCCTGCATTTGAAGGTCCAGGTAGTCTTATAAGCGCTGAACTGGTGGTAGATACACTGTCCCATAGAGAACTTATACATATCGTTTTCCAGTAAACTGTTGATGATCTGTGGTAATATCATGATTTTTCCTCTTTCTCTCTTAGATTCACAGCTATGTAAATAGGATATATTCTCTAAATGACATCCACCTGGATCGGTCCCATGGCAGCAATCGCCGTCTGGTGGGTCTGCGGAGTCACACAGGCACAGGCGTTCTCGATAACACATACTCTTGCTTCCGGTACAAATGCCTTTGCCATGACTACATTGCTTAACACACAGATTCCGGTACAGAATCCGGTAAAGTCCACTTCCATGGGATATTCCCCCTCTGCTGCCTCTCCTGCTGCCGTCAGTTCTTCCCAGATGGTTTTTAATAGTTTTCCGAATTCCGGACTGCCAAAGGTTGGCTTTTTCACCGTGATCACATTTTCCGGCGCATATTGCTCCCGCACCGCCTTTACAATATCCGGATGGATCTCATACCCTGCTGTCCCCTCCTGTCCATGCAAAATGGGCAGTCTTTTTCCTTCCTGGGTGTCCAGATAATCTGCCGTATGGGTATCCTTGGTGATGATCACCTTATAGTATTCCCCGCTTTCGGCTGCAGCAACGATATTTTTTACCGCTGCCTCGCACTCCTTGTTGCCCAGTGCTCCGGTGATGAATTCGTTCTGTGCATCCGTGATCACTAATACTTTCTTTGCCATGTTCCCTCTCCTCTACTCGTTTTCTATAATAGTCTGCACAAAAAGCAGGCAACCGCGTCCTGCGACTACCTGCTTCTCTTACTTACAGAAATAATTTCTTCACTTTTTCTGCGTCAAATACGACTTCTGTTAATCCGTCCACTTCGATCTGATACAGGGCA
>ERZ780212.2294-NODE-2294-length-12478-cov-4.549545_pt1 | contig 12478 bp, 10 predicted proteins | sample MGYA00511364_ERZ780212 | MGnify/ENA primary metagenome ERZ780212 (study PRJEB29588, sample SAMEA2147991) | human gut metagenome | biome: human gut; feature: human-associated habitat; material: faeces | place: Denmark | collected 2008/2010 ...
CAGCAGGTGCCAGGAAGACACGCCCAGCACGAAGAAGCAGGACAGCGTCCAGGCGGAGAGCAGGGTGTGGACGTACATGCCCCAGGCGTAGGGGTTGGTGACCACGGCCATGAAGTCGGCCAGTTCGGCGCGGCCGTTCTGGATCACATAGCCCAGCGGGTTCTGCATGAAGCCGTTGGCCAGGATGATCCACAGGGCGGACAGGTTGCCGGCCAGCACCACCAGCCAGATGGCCAGCAGATGGGTCTTCTTGCCCACGCGATGCCAGCCGAAATGCCAGACAGCCAGGAACGTGGACTCCAGGAAGAAGGCCACAGTGGCTTCGATGGCCAGCAGGGAGCCGAAGATGTCGCCCACGTATTCCGAATACCGGGCCCAGTTGGTCCCGAACTGGAATTCCAGGGTGATGCCCGTCACCACGCCCAGGGTGAAGTTGATGATGAAAAGTTTGCCCCAGAACTTGGCATGCTTGCGCCAGACCTCATCCCCGGTGCGCACATAGCGGGTCTCCATCAGCGCGATGAGCAGGGACAGGCCCAGCGTCAGCGGCACGAAGATGAAGTGGAAAAAGACGGCCACGGCGAACTGTAGCCGCGAAAGCAGAATGACATCATCCATAGATCGTCCTCCTTATGGAGCGACCTGCATACCGTTATCCTTAGCGAAAAGCAAGACAAAATTTAGGCCCTGCAAGGCCTTGACGGCTGATTGGGAAAGATTACTTATTCCCCAGCAAGTATCCATGGAGGTTGTCATCATGCCGGAAACTACGGCTCAATCCTGTGAATTTCGCGCCGAAGTGCGCAAGGTGCTGAGCATTCTCACCAACTCTCTGTATACCAATCGCGAGATCTTTCTCCGCGAGCTCATCTCCAACGCTTCCGACGCCCTGGACAAACTGCGCTTCCGCAGCAACCGGGGCGAGACCCCGCGCCATGACGACCTGCCGCTGGAGATCCGCATCAGCCTCGACAAGGACGCCAAGACCCTGACCATCGAGGACACCGGCCTGGGCATGACCGCCGCCGAACTGGCCGAGACGGCGGACTGTCTGAGCTATACCCTTTCCGATGGGACCATGACCTGGACCGACGCGCAGGGCGAGCTCAGCAGCCAGCTGACGGAGGAGGAGCAGGAGCTGCTCCGCGTGCCCCTGACCTGGACGAAGCGGGCGGAGGAGAGCAAATAAAAAAGAGCGCCCGCAGGGCGCTCTTTTCCTTTGCCTCATGTCTCAAAAATCCAGCTCCGTGCGGGTGCAGACCTCCTTGATCTTGGCCTGCAGGCGTTTCAGATCCTCGAAAGTCTCCGGCTTTTTCCGGGGGTCCCGCAGCAGGGCGGCGGGGTGATACAGCGCCATCATCAGGCAGCCATCCTTCTCGAAGAACTGACCGTGCTCTTGGCTGATCTTAAAGTCCGGGCGGATGATCTCCATGGCGCTGACGCGGCCCAGACACACGATGATCTTGGGCTGCATCAATGCCCGCTGCCGCTGGAGATAGCCCTTGCAGGCGTCCTTCTCCGTGTTCATGGGGTCCCGGTTCTCCGGCGGGCGGCACTTAACGGAGTTGGTGATATACAGGCGGCTGCGGTCCAGCCCGATCATCTTCAGCATATCGTCCAGCAGCTTGCCGCCCCGGCCCACGAAGGGCTCGCCCTGCTTGTCCTCGTTAGCGCCGGGGGCTTCGCCGATGATCATGATCTCCGCATCCTCCCGGCCCACGCCGAAGACCACGTTGGTGCGCGTTTCCGCCAGTGTACAGGCGTGACAGTGCAGACATTCCTGCCGCAGGGCTTCCCACTCGGTCATAGTCGTTTCTCCTTTATCTCTCTGCGAACGGGCTTACTTTTCCAATCTGGACAGCAGCCACGCTTCAATGTTCTTCGTAATATCCGCAGTGTATGCCTTTTCGTTGAGTATCTCATGCCGCAGGCCCGGATACAGCTTCAGTGTGCAGTCCCGCATACCGGCAGCCCGGAAGGCGTCATAGGTCTGGCGCACGCCCTTGCCGCAACTGCCCACCGGGTCCTTGTCGCCAGCTACGAACAGCACCGGCATTTCCCTGTCCATCTGCCGCAGATGGCTCTGCCGCTGGTTAAAGCGTATGCCGTGCAGCATCTGGCGGAACAGGCCCACCGTGGCGTCCGCGCCGCAGAGGGGGTCGGCGATGTAGTCGTCCACGTTGCTCTCGTCGGCGGAGAGCCAGTCCACCTTCGTGCGGTTGGGGGCGAACAGCTTGTTGTAGCTGCCGAAGGCCAGCTCCGTCACCAGCTCGCTGGTGGCGTTCTCGCCGCTGACGGCGGCGATAGCATTGGCCAGCGCCAGCCCGCCGGTGATGGCTGCCCGGGGCTGCCAGCCGGTGCCCATGATGACCGCCGCCTTCACCGTGCCGGGATAGCGGATCAGGTATGTCCGGGTCAGGAAGGAGCCCATGCTGTGGCCCATGATGCACAGCGGCACATCAGGATAGCGCTGCTTCAGCCGCTGGTGCAGCACGTAGATGTCGTCCACCACCGTGTTCCAGGTGTTGCCTTCGCCGAAATAGACGGGCGTTCCGCCCTCCGGCAGCGACTTCCCGTGACCCAGATGGTCGTGTCCGGCCACAACGATGCCCTGTTCATTCAGGGCGCGGGCAAAGCCGTCGTACCGGGCGATATGCTCGGCCACGCCGTGACAGATCTGCAGTACAGCGCGGACGGCCACGCCCTCCGGCTCCCACAGCATCCCGTGGAGCTGGGTCTTGCCGTCGCTGGACAGAAACGTGAATTCACTCAAATTTGTCATGGTGTATCCGCTCCTTTCATGGTATAATTCTTATCATCATACAGTGTACCACAAAAATCCGGAAATGAAAAGAGGGTTCGCCATGTCGCAGTACATATTGGCGCTGGATCAGGGCACCACCAGCTCCCGCGCCATCGCCTTTGACCGGTCGGGGAATATCGCCGCCCTAAGCCAGCAGTCCCTACCCCAGCACTATCCCCAGGCGGGGTGGGTGGAGCACGACCCCCTGGAGATATGGGACACCCAGCGCCGCGCCGCGGCGGAGGTCATCGCCCGGCTGCCGGAGGGCAGCGTGGCGGGGATCGGCGTCACCAACCAGCGGGAGACGACGATCCTCTGGGATAAGGCCACCGGTGAACCGGTGTACAACGCCATCGTCTGGCAGTGCCGCCGGACGGCGGAGCTGTGCGAGGAGCTGAAGCGCCGGGGGCTGGAGGAGCGCATCCGCTCGGCCACGGGGCTGCTGATCGACGCCTACTTCTCCGGCAGCAAGATCCGCTGGATACTGGACAATGTGCCCGGCGTCCGCCGCCGGGCCGAACGGGGCGAGGTGCTGTTCGGTACCGTGGAGAGCTGGTTGATCTGGAAGCTCACCGGCCGGCATGTCACCGACTACGCCAACGCCAGCCGCACCATGCTTTTTGATATCCACCGCCTGGCCTGGGATGAGGAGCTGTGCGGCATTCTGGGGGTCCCTACGGCCATGCTGCCGCAGCCCGTGCCCAACAGCGCCGTCTACGGCACGGTGCAGCCCAGTATCCCGGGGCTGGAGTCCCTGGCGGGCGTCCCGGTCTGCGGCGCGGCGGGCGATCAGCAGTCCGCCCTGTTCGGCCAGACCTGCTTCGCTCCCGGCGAAGCCAAGAACACCTACGGCACCGGCTGCTTCACCCTGATGAACGTGGGCGAAAAGCCTGTACGCTCCCGCGCCGGATTGCTGACCTCCGTGGCCTGGCAGGTGGACGGAAAAACCACCTATGCCCTGGAGGGCAGTGTGTTCAACGCCGGCAGCACCATCCAGTGGCTGCGGGATGAGCTGGGTATCATTTCCTCGGCGCCGGAGATCGACGTGCTGGCCGCCACAGTGCCGGACAGCGGCGGCGTGGTGGTGGTACCGGCCTTCACGGGCCTGGGTGCGCCTTACTGGGATATGTACGCCCGGGGCGCTATTCTGGGCGTCACCCGGGGCACAGGACGGGCGCACATCGCCCGGGCGGTGCTCAGCTGTATCGCTGCCCAGGTCACAGACCTGATGCTGGCCATGCGCCAGGATGCCGGCTGCGATATTGCCCTTCTGCGGGCGGACGGCGGAGCCAGCGTTTCTGATGTGCTGCTGCAAATGCAGGCAGATCTGCTGCGTATCCCTGTGGATCGGCCGGAGATGGTGGAGACCACCGCCTTCGGCGCGGCGGCGCTGGCGGGGCTGAGCTGCGGTTTCTGGCGGGATATGGACGAGATCGCCGCCCTGCGCCGCAGCCAGAGGATGTTCCTGCCGGAGCGCCCGCAGGCGGACTGCGACGCCTATTACCGTCTGTGGAAACGGGCTGTTTCCCGGGCCGCTGACTGGATAGAGCATTAAGTAAACAGTGTGTAAATTTCGCCATATAGCGCTTGCAACCGCTGAAAAAACGCGCTATACTGACGGCAACAGGAATATATACCGTGCACTGTCCCGCGTGTGTACGCGGTGGGAGAGCCGGGAGATATGGAAAGGAGCTATTATCTATGGGTATTCTCAATGACATCAGCAAGAAGGCGCAGGAGTACGCCGACATCGCCGTGGACAAGGCCAAGGACCTGGCCGAAGTGGCCGCGGACAAGGCCCAGACCCTCAGTGACACCGCCAAGACCAATATGGCTATTATGAACGAGCAGCGCGAGCTGGAGAAGAACTACCGCGCCATCGGCGAGTGGTTCGTGGCGGAGCACCAGAGCGACGTCCCCGACGCCGTCAAGGACGTGGTGGCTGCCGTCAACGCCAGCAAGGAGCGTATCGCCCAGCTGGAGGCCAGCAAGCCCCGGAAGGACGAGCCGGCGGTGGACGAGTCTGAGGTGACCTTCAAGGTCTGCCCCGTCTGCGGCGCCGCCAGCGACAGCAAGTTCTGCCCCCACTGCGGCGCGCCCATGGGCGAGTAAAATACAGAAAAAAGAGGACCGCCGCCGGCGGGCCTCTTTTGCAAGCGCTTCATAAAAAGGAAGGCCCGCGAGGGCCTTCCTTTTACTTTTCATTGGGCATCTTCCAGCCGTTGTGGTCGGTGTGCAGCAGATGGTGGGACTTTTCGCCCAGCGGAGCTTTCAGGAATTCCCGGTACAGCGCCTGCACGTCCTTGTTCCGGTGGGAGAACCGCACCTTGGCACTCTTGTCGATGCTCCACAGGATATCGCCGCGATATGCCGCCAGCTCCTGCCCGTCGTGTATGGGCTGCCCGCCGCCGCCGGCGCACCCGCCGGGACAGGCCATTACCTCAACGAAGTCATAATCCACATCGCCCTCGTCGATGGCGTGCATCAGCTTACGGGTGTTGCCCAGTCCGCTGACCACTGCCACGCGGACGTTGCCCGCGCCGGGGATGGTGAATACGGCCTCCTTCCAGCTGTCCATGCCGCGCACGGCGGAGAAGACGTCCGGCTTCGGTTCCTTGCCGGTAATGAGATAGTACGCGCTCCGCAGAGCCGCGTCCATCACGCCGCCGGTGGCGCCGAAGACCACCGCCGCGCCGGTGCCGGTGCCCAGCGGACTGTCAAAGGGTGTTTCTGGCAGCACCGCGGGATTGATCTGTTCGCCCCGCAGCATCCGCACGATCTCGCGGGTGGTCAGCACCACATCCACGTCCTGGTCGCCCTGCTCGTCCTTCATGGTGGGCAGCGCACACTCCGCCTTCTTGGCGGTGCAGGGCATGATGGACACCACAAACAGCTTCTTGGGGTCCACGCCGATCTTCTGGGCAAAGTAGCTCTTGGCGACGGCACCGAACATCTGCTGGGGGCTCTTGGCGGTGGACAGGTTTTCCGTATATGAGGGGAATTGTCCCTTCAGGAACCGCACCCAGCCGGGACAGCAGCTGGTGAACATGGGCCAGTGATATTTGTTCCGGTGGGTAAAGCGCTCGATGAACTCACTGCCCTCCTCCATGATGGTCAGGTCGGCGGCGAAGTCTGTGTCGAATACATAGTCGAAGCCCATGGTCTTCAGCGCCGTCACCATGCGCTCCGCCGTGGCAAACTTGGGGTCCAGATGATAAAACTCTGCCCAGGCCGCCCGCACCGCCGGTGCGACCTGCACCACGGTGATCCGGTCCTTGTTCGCCAGCGCGTCGAACACCTTGCCGGTGTCGTCGTGCTCCTGCAGACCGCCCACGGGACAGTGGGTGATGCACTGGCCACAGAAGGTGCAGTCGCTCTCACCCAGGGTCCTGGTGTGGGCCACACCCACGGTGGTACGAGTACCGGTGCCCATCAGGTCCCAGATGCCCATGCCCTGGATCTTTTCGCATACCTGGATGCACCGCATACACTTCACGCAGCGGTTTTCGATACGCACCACCGGATTGGAGTAGTCCGTGGGGATGTTCTTCAGGTCGTCGATATAGTGGTCGCCCAGCAGGTTATAGTCGTTGGTCAGCTGCTGGAGCTTGCAGTTGCCGCTGCGGGTGCACTTGGTGCACTTCGTCTCATGCTGGCTCAGCAGCAGCCGCAGATTGACTCGCCGGGCCTCGCGGACACGGGGTGAGCTGGTGTACACCACCATGCCCTCGCTGACAGCGCTGTCGCAGGAGGGCACCAGCCGTGCATAGCCCTCCACCTCCACCATGCAGATGCGGCACGCGCCGATCTCGTTGATGTCCTTCAGATAGCACAGGGTGGGGATGCTGATCCGCAGGGTCTGGGCCGCCTCCAGAATGGTGGTGCCTTCCGGCACCGATACGGTCCGCCCGTCGATGGTCAGAGTTACCATTTTTCGTTCCTCCCTCCCCGGAAAATGCCGTAGCCGTAGTGGTCGCACCGCAGGCAGCGGGACGCCTCGGTCCGTGCGCCCTCCTCGGTGAGTCCGCACTCGATATCCTCAAAGTCGCACCGGCGCTCGCAGGCCTCGCGCTCCGTGGTGTTGATGCGTCCGTGGGGTGCGCGGTTGTTCAGCCGCGGTGCCGGGATGTCCAGCTCCACCTTGATCTCATGCCGGAAGCCCAGGTGCTCGTCGATGTTGGCCGCCGCCACCTTGCCGGCGGCAATGGCGCGGATGGCGCTGGCGGGCCCGGTGACGCAGTCGCCGCCGGCAAATACGTTATCCATGTCGCCCACCTGACCGGACAGTCCCGCCACAAACGTGCCGCGCTTGATGGGCACGCCCGCCTGCTCGAAGCCCTGGATCTCGATGCCCTGGCCGATGGCCACCACGATGATGTCCGCAGGGATGCGTACCTCCGGAAGGTCGGCCTTGTTGGGCCGGGGCCGCCCGGACTTGTCCGCCTCGCCGATGATCTGGGGCTGCACCCACAGCGCGGCGGCATTGCCGTTCTCGTCGGCCTCGATGTGGGAGGGCGCCATCAGGGCGGCGATCTCTGCACCCTCGGCCATGGCGCCCGTCACCTCGTCCGGCAGGGCGGTCATGTCCTCGATGCGGCGGCGGTACACGCACGTCACCTTTTCCGCCCCCAGGCGGATGGAGCTGCGGGTCACGTCCATAGCCACGTTGCCGCCGCCGATGACCACCACCCGCTTGCCGGTGAAGTCCGGCATCACGTCGTCGCCTATGGAGCGCAGCATCTCCACCGCGGACATCACGTTCTTGCTGTCCTCGCCGGGGATGCCCACTTTCTTGTCCTGATGGGCGCCGATGGCGATGTACAGGCAGTCATACTCCTTCAGCAGGTCCTCTATCCACAGCTGGGTGCCCACGGTCACGCCGGTGTGTGCCTCAATGCCCAAAGAGAGGATGGAGGCGATCTCCGCATCCAGCAGGTGCCGGGGGAAGCGGTAGTTGGGGATGCCGTAGCGCAGCATACCGCCCAGCTTCTCCCGTTCCTCGAATACCGTCACCTTGTGACCCATCAGGGCCAGGTAATAGGCGCAGCTCAGGCCGCTGGGCCCGCCGCCGATAATGGCCACCTTCTTGCCGGTGGGCGGCGCGCAGGGGGGCTGGGGCACGTCTCCGGCAGTGTCCACGGCGTAGCGCTTCAGCCCGCGGATGTTGATGGCATCGTCGATCATGTTCCGGCGGCACCGCGCCTCGCAGGGGTGCTCGCAGATGTAAGCACAGGCCACGGGGAAGGGATTGTCCTTACGGATCAGCCGCACCGCATCGGCGCAGCGTCCCTCGCCTATCAGGGCCATATAGCCGGGTACGTCCACACCGGCGGGACACAGGGCCACGCAGGGCACCGGCAGCTGCAAGCCCGCCAGACAGCGGTGGTGCAGGATGTGTTCCTCGTAGTCATCCCGGAAGCCCTCCAGCCCGTCCAGCACCAGTCGGGCGGCATCGCGCCCGATGGCGCAGTCGGCGGTGTTCACCACGGTCCGCGCCGTTTTCTCGATAATGGCCAGGGTGCCCATGTCGGCGGTGCCGTCCAGCACGGTGGCGATGAGCTTGCTCAGCTGCCCCAGACCGATACGGCAGGGCACGCACTTGCCGCAGGACTGGGCGTGGCACAGCTGCAAAAACGACAGGGACATATCCACCGGACAGAGGCCCGGAGGACTGGCGGCGATGCGGCGCTCCACGTCCCGGTAGAGATTGTCCACCACGGTCTGGGCGCGGCTTGGGTTCTTGATGTCGAGTCTGCTCAAGGGGGTCACTCCTTCCGTCTGCACTGCGCGGAGGCGTGTCCGCGCGGCGCTTGGAAATTATAAGTTAAACAAAAGAATGACACAAAATCCACCAAAAGTCAACATAAGAAAAAAGATTGTTTTCATAAGAGGAAATTATCGTAAATTGCATGGTTTTTAACGTTATTTACAGCACAAACCGATAGATTTAAAGCGTGAAAGTTTCTTCAAAGGAAACGTCCGAAGACTGCCTGCACAGGGAACGGCGTCCCGCGGCGTCCCGATCCGCGGCCATCAAAAAAGGGAGCACCGCCGCAGCGGTGCTCCCTTTTAGGTTCTTATGCTCTTATGCGCGGCCGCTGCGCAGGTAGCCATAGTTCTTCTTGAGTATGTTGCGGAAGAAGGGGATGCACAGCACCGTATCCGCCGCGATCCACGCCATGGGGTCGGCGGCGCAGAGGGCGTAGAAGGCCATGGCCGGTGCATCGGCGCTGACGGCGCCGCCGGCAAACAGCCCCGGCAGCACCAGACACACGGTGATACGCGCCACCAGCTCTGCCGCGCCTGCGCCCAGCACGAAGCCGCTGCGCCCGATGCCCTGCACGCAGTTGCGCACCACAAAGACGAAGCCCAGAAACAGGTACATGGAGAAGTCCACATACAGCAGCGAGTTGCCGTAGCGCACCGCGTCCGGCGTCACCTTGTCGGCGCTGAGGAACACATGGTAACAGAAGTTGCCCCTTGTCAGCAGCAGACCCGTGCCCGCCGCCAGAATCGCCAGAATGGACACCATGCCCAGCGCCTGCAGCGTGCCCCGGCGAATGCGGTCGTACTGACCTGCGCCCAGATTCTGCGCCGTGAAGCTGGTCATGGCGCCGCCCAGCGCGTTCATGGGCGTGGCCACCAGATTGAACAGCCGGTTGGCCGCACCGAAGCCATTCTGCGCCGCGTTGGACACCATCACGCCGTCCCGCATGTCGAATTGCACCACGCCGCCCTGCATGACGATGATGCCGATGGCCAGCACGGAGAACTGCAAGCCAAGGGGAATGCCGCGGGTCAGGTGCCGTTTCACATCCATCATGGTGATGCGCCAGTCGGCCCTGTGCAGGCGCAGCACCGGATAGCGCACAAAGGCGTAGATAAAGCAGCCGATGGTGCTGACCAGCTGCGCCAGCACCGTGGCAAGGGCTGCGCCCGCCACGCCCCAGCGGAACACCAGAATGAACGCCAGATCCAGCCCTACGTTCAGCACCGTGGAGAACAGCAGGAACAGCAGCGGTGTCACGGAATCGCCCATGGCGCGCAGGAAGGAGCAGATGAAGTTGTAAAACAGCTGCGCACCGATACCGGCGAAGATGATGGCGCAGTAGGTGTGCGCCGCGGTGTACACCTCGTGGTGGGCGGGCGTCACGTTGATCCACGCCAGCATGGGATCCAGCAGCACCAGCGCCAGCGCCGTCAGCACCACCGTCAGCGCGGCGGACAGCAGCAGCTGCGTGGCCAGCGAGCGGCGCACGCCCCGTTCGTCGTGCATGCCCACATAGTAGGACGTGATGACGCAGAAGCCCGCGCTGACGCCGAAGGCGAACTGCAAAAAGATGAACACCAGAGAATTGGTATCGTTGACGCCGGCCACCTCGGCGGCGGTCAGCGTCTGACCAACGATGGCCGCGTCGCTGATGGAGTACACCTGCTGCAAAAGGTAGGACAGGATCACCGGCAGAGAAAACAGCAGGATCACCCGCCAGCACTTGCCCTGCGTCAGATCCATAGGCTCCCGCTTTGTATGGGCTGTTTTCACAGAAATCACCCCGTTCTTTTGTATAGTATAGACAAATAATCCTCTCAGAGCGCCGATTATAATACCTTGCGGCGCCGTTGTCAAGAGCCCTTTTGTAAAAAATACGTCCACCGGTCATTCCCGGTACCGCGCCGCCGTTTTCCGTGCATTTTGCGGCGCATTTCCGTTTTCCGCCAGTGGACACAGCCGGTATTTCGTTGCACTTTCTGTCACTTTGTGGTAAGATACCATTGACACAAATGAAACGGGGAGGTCACTTGATATGAGATCCGATGGCACAAAAAAGTCGCCTGTGCGTATGCTTGTCTACCTGCTGCTTCTCGCGGCGGTGGTGGCCCTGGGCTATTTCACCGACATCGTTGACTTCACGGAGCTGAAGGCTGTTTTTTCTCTGAAGCTCACCGCCCTGCTGAAGCTGGCTGTCATGGTCCTGCTGGTGCTGCTGGTGTCCAACCTGGTCATCTTCATTCTGCACGGTATCAAGCCCCGCACCCACCGCGGCGGGTCTGTGCTGTCGCTGCTGAGCAGCCTGGTCAAATATGTGGCCGGCATCATCATCGTCTGCCAGAGTCTGTCCCTGCTGGGCGTTAACGTGGGCACCATCATCGCCAGCGTCGGCGTGCTGGCTCTGGTGGTCGGCTTCAGCGCCGAGAGTCTCATCGCTGACGTGGTCATCGGCGCCTTCATGCTGCTGGAGAACCAGTACAACGTGGGCGACATCGTGGAGGTCAACGGTTTCCGGGGCGTGGTCACCAAGATCGGAATCCGCACCACCTCCATCACCGACGGCGGCGGCAATGTGAAGATCATCAACAACTCGGAGATGAAGAATATCCTCAACCGTTCCGATAACAACTCCTGGTCTGTCAGCGATATCTCCATCCCCTATGAGACAGATCTGGAGAAGCTGGAGGCGCAGCTGCCCGCCCTGCTGGAGGATATTTTCCGCGCCCGGGGCGACGTGATGCTGGATGTGCCCCAGTACCTGGGCGTTCAGACGCTGGACGCCTCCGGCATCGTCCTGCGCTTCTGGGTGAAGGTGGCGGAGAAGAACATCTACGCCGGCGCCCGCGCCCTGAACCGTGAGCTGCTGCTGGGCTTCCGCCGTCTGGGTGTGGAGTGCCCCTTCCCTCAGATGGACGTACACATGAAATAAGCCATGGAAGAGAAGAACAAGGAGTTCACCCTGGCGCAGGAGCACGCCGCCCCTCCGCCGGAGTGCGCTGCCCTCCCGCCGGAGGTCCTGCCGCCGGACACCGTCCTTCCCGGCGAGGCCTCCGCCGCGGAAAGTGCCGCCGCGCTGAAAAAGAAGGCCGCCAAGTGGAAAAAGATCGCCATTATGCTGGTGGGCCTGTCGGCCATGACGGCGGTGGCCGTCACCGGCGGCGGCACAGCGGAGGACCCCGTCCCCGCAACGCCGGATACCCCGCCGGCGCAGCAGGAGCCGTATGTTCCGCCGGAACCGGAACCGGAGCCCCTTGCCGGTGTTCTGCACTATACCATATACAACGATACCTTCGACGACAGCGGCGTGCCCCTGATCCTGGCCGAGGGTACCGTGGACATGGCCACGCTGTCCGATACGCCCCTGGCGCTGCCCCAGCCGGAGACGCCGTCCGATGGCAGCTATGCGTTCCTGGGCTGGGCGGGTCGGTATGACACCGCCGGCGGAAAGGTCTGGACGACGGTGCCGGACCCCCTGACAGCGGACTTCGCGGCGTCCATCAGACCCGGAGATACAGGGGAGAGGTCGATCGTGCTCCGCGCCGCCTGGCGGCGGACAGAGCAGAGCCGCTATCCCTGGTCCCTGACTCTGGACGACGGCGTCACTGCCGTCACCTATGAGGCGGCGGTGCCTATGGCCTCCGGCGGCAACGTGTACCTGTGCGCCTACCCACAGCCGGTGCGCGACGGCTATCGCTTCGCCGGCTGGCTGAACGCGGCAGGGGAGAGGGTGGACCTTCTGCCCGCCTCCGCCTTCTTTGCGAAAACCGCCGACGGCGAAACGGACTGGCGTACCACCGTCTCTGTCACCCTCACCGCGGAATGGGAGAAAGCATAACAAAAAAGAACAGTCCCTTTAGGCCGCCTGGCATAAGAAAACATACGCCGCAAAAGGCGCGTTTCGCGCA
>ERZ780212.2305-NODE-2305-length-12415-cov-3.549272_pt1 | contig 12415 bp, 9 predicted proteins | sample MGYA00511364_ERZ780212 | MGnify/ENA primary metagenome ERZ780212 (study PRJEB29588, sample SAMEA2147991) | human gut metagenome | biome: human gut; feature: human-associated habitat; material: faeces | place: Denmark | collected 2008/2010 ...
TACTTTCCATCGTGGGGATAGCAGTGTGGCCGTTGGTGGGACACCTATCCTCTGCCTTATCATGGCAATACACTGAATACCTGCAAGTTATAAATGCAAGTCTAAGGACAGGGGTAGGCAAAATCAGGCAGAGCATACAAAAATCACGCCCCCTATCCTCAGAGCATTTTAGTGTACGCATTGAATATCAGCTAGTTAATTGATTGCTGCCGAGGACAGGTCCTCGTATAAGTAGATTGCCGGTCCGGAAAGCAGGCCGGATACCGCGCTTGGAGACATGGCCGGGACGGGCTGCGGCTGGGATGCTGGGCGGGGCAGGTCAGTCGCGGGGACGGAGGACGGCCTTGCGGAGCTCGAAGTTCTGGCCGAGGTATTTCTTGCGCACCTCGGGATTGGATGCCAGCTCTTCGGCTGTGCCGCTTTCCAGAATGCTGCCCTCGTACAGGAGGTAGGCCCTGTCGGTGATGGCAAGGGTCTCGTGGACGTTGTGGTCGGTGATGATGATGCCGATGTTCTTGAGCTTCAGTTTGGCGATGATGTGCTGTATGTCCTCCACGGCGATGGGGTCCACTCCGGCGAACGGCTCGTCAAGCAGGATGAACTTGGGGTCAATGGCCAGGGCGCGGGCTATCTCGCAGCGGCGCCGCTCGCCTCCGGAGAGCTGGATACCGTAGCTCTTGCGTACTTTTGCCAGACCGAACTCGTCGATGAGGGACTCCAGCCTTTCCCTGCGCTCTTTTTTGGAAAAGTGGGAGAACTCCATGACGGACATGATATTGTTCTCGACAGACATCTTGCGGAAGACAGAGGCCTCCTGGGCCAGGTAGCCCAGTCCCTTCTGTGCCCGCTTGTACATGGGCAGGTCGGTTATCTCCTCGTCGTTGAGGAATATGCGTCCGGCATTGGGCTTGATAAGTCCGGTTATCATGTAGAAACTGGTGGTCTTTCCGGCTCCGTTGGGTCCGAGCAGTCCGACTATCTCGCCCTGCTCCACGTTGATGGATACGCCTTTCACAACAGTTCTGGCTCCGTATTTCTTGATAAGGTTATCGCTGTAAAGTTTCATAATACTTGTTATTTGACATCCAGGTCCAGGTCTTTTACAAGCTCGCCAAGCTCGGGTCTCTTCTTTACCAGATACTCGGCCTTGCTGGTGGACGTGTAGATGTGCTTTTTGTTATTATTTTCTTTTTCTTCCGGCTCGTATACCTGGACATCTATTTTCAGAGTCTTGTTCCTCAGGGCTCTCCGCATGGAAGTTTCCATCTTTGACAGATTCTTCTCGCGGATGAAATCCTGCTGTGCGGCATTGCTGACATAGAATGTCAATGTGGCCCTATCAATATCTATGCCCGGACTGTGCAGCGTCATGACTGTGTACATGCTGCCCTTGCCGGCGGCTTTCCATGATTCGGCCAGGCTCTGCCAGGCGTTCATTATGCCCTCGAATGTCAGCGGCTCATCGCCGAGAATCTCCGCGCTGTCTTTTCCGGCGGTCTCGTTCTCCCTGGCCTTGTTCATCATGTCCTTCAGGCTCAGGCCGGGCATCTTTATCCCGCCTCCTGTCCCTGTGGGACGGGGCTGTGTGTCTTGCGCCGGTGCGGGAGCCTGCGATGAGGCCGGGACTGACGGACCTTGTGTACCCTGCGCGGGCTTATCCGCTATGGGATTTGTTCGGGCGGGAGCTGTCTGTGCCGGATTCACTGTCGCCGCCATACCGGAGGCATTGGCTGTGGTTTTTGGAGTGGCGATTGAGGCTGCCGGTGCGGCGTCTGAGGCTGTCTGTGGCAGGGCTTTCTCTGCCAGCCGCATCAGAGCGAACTCTATCAGCAGCCGCTGGTTGCCGCTCTGGCGGTATGCCGCCTCGCAGCCCATGGTGATGCTTAGGGACGAGAAGATGAACGGCACGGAGCAGCGCGAGGCCTGTTCCCTGTATCTGTCAATCAGGGTAGGGGGCAGGGAGAGCAGGGCGGAGTCGCCTGAGCTGCGGCATACGAGCAGGTCCCTCAGGTGGGAACTCAGGCCGGAGATGAAGTACAGGGCGTTGAAGCCCTTGGACAGCACCTCGTCAAAGAGCAGCAGGGAGGACATGTAGTCTCCTGCCAGAGAATTGTCTATGATCTTGAAATAGTATTCGTAGTCCAGTACGTTGAGGTCCCGGATTACATCGTCGTACTTCACGTCCTTGCCGCAGAATGCCACTATCTGGTCGAATATGGTCAGGGCATCCCTCATCGCTCCGTCGGCCTTTACGGCTATGACGTGCAGGCTCTCGCTGTCTATGGAGATGCCTTCCCTGGAGGCTATGCTTTCCAGGTTGCGCACGATATCCGGTACGGCTATGCGGTTGAAGTCAAATGTCTGGCAGCGCGACAGGATCGTGGGCAGTATCTTGTGCTTCTCGGTGGTGGCAAGGATGAAAATCGCGTGGGCCGGCGGCTCTTCCAGGGTCTTGAGGAAGGCGTTGAACGCGGCGGAGGACAGCATGTGAACCTCGTCTATGATGTAGACGCTGTATTTGCCGACCTGGGGCGGGATGCGGACCATGTCGGTGAGGTTGCGGATGTCGTCCACGGAGTTGTTGGAGGCCGCGTCCAGCTCATGGATACAGTATGAGCGTCCCTCGGAAAATGACAGGCAGGACTCGCATTTGCCGCACGGTTCCATGTCCGGCCCGGGATTGAGGCAGTTGATGGACTTGGCGAAAATTCTGGCTGTTGTCGTCTTTCCTACACCGCGCGGGCCGCAGAAGAGGTATGCGTGGGCCAGTTGCCCGCGCAGGATGGAGTTCTTCAGGGTCCTGGCGATGTTCTCCTGGCCTATGAGCGACTCAAAAGTGTCCGGCCTGTATTTTCTGGCTGATACTATAAACTGTTCCATATGCGAATATCAGACAAAGATAGGAAGAAGAGCCGGAATTTCCGCACAATTCGGGCATTAAAATTGTATATTTGTTCCTGAATGTTTAAATAGGACTGTTATGAAGATTCTCATTATAGATGACGAGCGGAGTATCCGCAATACACTCAAGGAGATACTGGAGTTCGAGGGGCACGAGATATCGTTGGCCGAGGACGGCGCGTCGGGACTTGAGGCCGCTGCGACCGGCAATTTCGATGTGATATTCTGCGACATCAAGATGCCGGGCATGGACGGAGTGGAGGTGCTGGACAAACTGTCCGAGAGCGGAAACGAAGCTCCGGTAGTGATGATTTCCGGTCACGGCTCCATAGATACTGCGGTGGAGTGCATAAAGAAGGGAGCGTATGATTTCATTCAGAAACCTTTGGACCTGAACAGGATACTTATTACTTTGAAAAATGCCACGGACAAGAGTACGCTGGTCCGCGAGACCAAGGCTCTCAAGAAGAAGGTGGGAGGAGTGCAGGAGATCATAGGCGAGTCGCCCGCCATAGTCCGTATCAAGAATATGGTAGACAGGGTGGCACCGACGGACGCTAGGGTGCTAATCACCGGTGCCAACGGTACGGGCAAGGAGTTGGTGGCCCGTTGGCTGCACGAGAAGAGCGACCGCTCGTCGATGCCTTTCATCGAGGTAAACTGCGCGGCCATCCCGAGCGAGCTTATCGAGAGCGAGCTTTTCGGTCACGAGAAAGGCGCGTTCACCGGAGCGCAGAAGCAGCACAAGGGCAAGTTCGAGCAGGCTGACGGCGGCACTCTTTTCCTGGATGAGATAGGCGACATGTCGTTGGCGGCCCAGGCCAAGGTCCTCCGCGTGCTGCAGGAGAACAAGCTCACCAAGGTCGGCGGCGACAAGGATATAACAGTTAATGTAAGAGTGGTGGCGGCCACCAACAAGAACCTCAGGGAGGAGATTGCCAAGGGCAATTTCCGCGAGGACCTCTATCATCGCATCAGCGTTATTGTCATACGGGTACCTTCATTGGCGGAGAGACGGGAGGACATACCGCTGCTGATAGACTATTTCATCAGGCAGATCTGCCGCGAGTCCGGCAAGCCTGTAAAGGAGATAGACGCTGATGCCGTGGAGGAGTTGTGCGGTCATGCCTGGAGCGGCAATATACGCGAGCTGCACAATGTGGTGGAGCGTCTGCTGATTCTTTCCAACGCCCGCATTACCAAGGATGACGTGATGATGTTCGCCCTTCCCAATTAGGTATTGTCGGCATCGGCGACAGTGTGGATAGGCAGCTTCACGGAGAAGTCGGCTCCACCCAGGGCGGCTGACGGGTAGTAGTTTATCTCTCCGTGGCTTTGTGTTATTATACTTTTGCAGATGGCAAGTCCTAGTCCCGAGCCTTTTGTCTTTGTGGTGAAGTTGGGACGGAAGAGTTTCTCCATATTCTCCTTTGAGACTCCGTCTCCGTTGTCTTCCACATCTACCAGATAGTAGCCCGGGATGATTCTCAGTGTGATGTTTATTATCCCTTTCTCCTTGTTCTCCACTGCTTGAATGGCATTGGTGATGAGGTTGACGAAAGTCCTTGTAATCTGCTCCTTCCTGGCAAGGACCACGGCTTTTCCCACCTGGCTGCGGAAGTTCATTTCTATGTTGTCCCTGTTGTTGAACAGGATTTCCTGCTCAGACAGAATCTCCACCAGGTCGATTTCAGTCTGCTCTTCCTGATACAGTTTGGCGAAGCTGGAGAACTCGCTGGCGGTGTTGGACAGTATGTCTATCTGCTCTATGAGCATGGATGCGAGGGCGTCGAAGCGGTCTTTCCACTCGGGATTACCCTGTTTCTTTATAAAGACCAGATGCTGGATGCTGATCTTCATGGGAGTCAGAGGATTCTTGATCTCGTGGGCTATCTGGCGGGCCATCTCGCTCCAGGCTTTCTCCCTTTCGTTCTGGGCAAGTTCCCTGGTGCTGCGGTCCAGATCATCAATCATCTTGTTGTAGGTGCGTACCAGCAGACCCAGCTCGTCATCGGCCTTGTAGTTGATATGCTCGGCCTTGTGGGTGATGTCCATCTCAAGCATATTGCGGTTGATCTCTTTCAGCGGCTTTGTGATGGAGTTGGAAATGGCCATGCCTATCAGAATCGCTGCTATGATGAAGAGTATGTACAGGTTGATGATGGCCGCAACAATAGGAGACGTGTCGTATTCGAAATTGGTCTCTGATATGAAGTACGGGATGTTGGCTATGGCTATCAGTCTTCCGTTGCTGTTGTATACAGGGGTGTACAGAGAGTAGTAACTGAGCGCGGAGATATGTTCTTCCTGCACGACTTGAGTCCTTTTGTTGATTACCAGCTCGTAGAATGCCTCGGAATTCATTCTTGTGCTGAGGAGATACTCGTTGAATACTTCCGGTTTGGTGGTATGGATGAGCTTGCCTTTCGGGTCATATATGTTGATGTCCATCTGGGCGTTTCTGGAGATGTCGTTGATTATGCTGAGAATCTCGGCCGCACTGTGCTCGCTGTAGGAGTCCGTGTTCTTTGATATCTGAGCCAGTGTGTTCTGCACGGACAGCACTTTCTCCTCCATCATGGTGCTGTTGTTGGTGTCCATGTAGCCGATGATGATTACAACACTGCCGATAGCCATCAGTATCAGGGCTATTACCGTGAATGCCGTTATGAATATGGTCATTTTCATACGGAATGACCGTTTTGGTCTCAGCAATGACTCTTTATGTCTTTTCTTGAGCAGGCCGGGAATCCCGATAATGACAAGGGCCAGGAGCAGGAACAGGTATGAGAGTGATATAAGTGACGGGAACAGGCCTCGGGCCGGTCTGCTTACTGCAATCAGGTTTGTCCCCGGCAGTTTGTTGATGAAGACCACGTTGTCCCTGTAGAAATAGTGCGAGAAACCGTCTTCGTATATGTTGACGTTGATGGATACCGGGAAATTGTACCGTCCCTGATGACTGGTCAGTCTGCCGTTGTGATACCGTGCGACAGAGTAGGGGTAGGATATGGAGGACAGGGGACGCGGACTGTTCAGCAGTACGGAGGGATATCCGATGTTGTCGGAGCTTACCTTGGACTCTATCTCTATGTACATGTCGTATCTGACTCCTTTCCGGAAGATGCTGAATGCCCCCAGATAGCTTATGTAGTCCCGGAAATAGTCCAGATAATAGAATGCGGATACGTCTGTAAGCGGTATCCCGTAATTGTTGATGATCTCCTCAAAATGCCTGAAGCAGTTTTTTGGAGACGAATATTCATCCGGCTTTATGTTCTGATAGGCATTGCAGATGGTGAGGCGGATGTCGTATTCTGGTAATATGTTGTAGAAGTATCTCTCGGCCAGTCTGTTCAGGATGATGTTCTCATACTCCGGATTGCCGGTCAGCCTGCGGATAAACGGGTCTGATATGATACTCTTCTCCATGGCCTGAAGCTGCATTTCCAGATTCAGGTCCCGTTCGATGGCCATACGGCCGGTGAGAACTCTGATATTCTCGCATTCTTTCTGGAATCCATAGATCCCGACAGCGCCGCTCATGTAGGTGGCGACGATAAGAATATATATCAGCACCGGTTTCTTGGAATGTCTGCGTCTTTTCCGGAGATAGTACCGGCTGGTTGTCGGTACAAGGATGTCCAGCAGAAACAGCACTGCAAGAGCCAGCAGACTGTATATGAAATACGTGATGATAGTGTAAACGGAGATGTCGTTGATACGGTACAGGTCGAAGTTGATGCTGGAGTTGAATATCAGTGAACGGAATGTGTGGTGTATATATCCTGTCAGTAGTATTGTGCTGATACCCAGTGCGGAGACCTTGGCTCTACGGATTACGGGAGAGGATGAGAAAATATCCCTTAGGACTGCTTTGCGGGACATGAAGACCACCGCGCAGTAGAGAAATATGAAGGAATGGAACAGTATCAGGGCGCCGAACGAGTTGAAGTACCCGTCGGCATAGATCATCGGGGAGAAAAAGTCGGAACTCAGCGGAACTCTGTTTACCATCATGGATGTGCATATCTGAAGCACCAGCAGGCCTCCAAGACCGAAAAACATGGTACTCAGACCCTTGTTGGTATGTTGGTAGTAGATGATGGCAAGAGTGGCCAGCAGCAGGGCCAGCCATCTGAATGCGGAGGAGGTGTCGTTGCCGGAGAGTGTGTCTTCTCTCACCACGGAAAAGACAGGTGTCCCGTCCGATGTGTGGACAATGCTTGTGCCGTCAATGTAGGGAGGTACTGCCGAAAACTTCTCGTTAAGCCCCAGTTTTCTGTTGCAGGAGTTCTTCAGTGCGGTATTTGACGACGGATACTGTTCCATGACCTCGATGGCGGCTATTACGAGCATATTGCCCTGGCGGGCCACTTTGACCACGTACCATTTGGGGCCAAGACTCAAGTACTGGACGTCATAGCGGAGGAACGCAAGCGGGATGTTGAAGATGTTCGTGTTCCGCAGATCGTGGATTCTGTACCAGGAGGAGGGGATGCCGATGTCGTCATTGCTGATGGGGAAGGTGTTGACCCAGCTCTGCAGGGTGTTGCCGACATACCGGTAGAGGACCATGTCCTCCGGGAATTTATCGAATATCACCCATTCGTCCGCCGGGACCTCAAAGGCTTTGTCCACATATGTCTGCAGGACTTTCTCTCTCTTGTGCAGTAGTTTCTCTACTTTCCAGGCTCTTCTGTCCTCAGAGGTCGGGTTGAACTGGAAAAACGAGAGGAGGAAGCAGCATATGGCCATTGTCCACAAGATGGATGTCAGTTTGCGGGAGATATGTCCGAATATGTTTTTTACGGTACCGGTCATAGTCGTCATTCATTGTGGTATGGCTCGCCTTTGATTATTGTCATGGCCCTGTACAGCTGCTCCTCGAAGAACAGACGTATGATCTGGTGAGAGAAGGTCATATCGGACAGAGACAGAGTCTCGTCGGCCCGTTCCCTCACCTTGTCGGAGAAGCCGTAGGCTCCACCGATGATGAAGACAAGGCTTTTTGTGCCGGTGTCCATAAGATGTCCTATGTGTCCGGCCCAGCCTGTCGAGGTGAAGCGGCGGCCTTTCTCGTCCAGTATCACGACCCGGTCTTCAGGCTTGACCTTCTTCAATATGAGCTCTCCCTCCCTGCGTTTTACCTCTTCATGGGAAAGGGATGAGGTGCTCTGGAGCGCAGGTACTTCTGTCCGCGAGAAATTGAGGTATCGGCCTATCCGTTTCTCGTATATGGACATACCTTCTCTTATATAGTCGAAGGTGGTTTTGCCTGTCGTTATCAGAGTGATTCTCATGTCGGTACAATATATCAGCCTACAAATGTAAGAAAATTTACAGCACAGTGGCCTGAATTTTGCTAAAGTAAGAGGACAAATATGGAATAGCAGATGATGAGCAGACTGATTGCGATAACCGGATTGTTGCTTCTTTTCCCGTTCGTGTCATCGTCCCAGAGCATAAGAGTGTGCGAGGACGACGATGATAATAATGTGTTTATTCCGATTTCAAAGTATATGCAGAAGGGAGACGCGGATTGTCTGGCGGTATGGTTCGCTGACAATCTTCAGGTGGATGTCATGGGAACGGTCTCCAACTGCAGCCGCAATCAGGCCCGTCAGATTATCCGTAATTTCTTCACCAACTATACCCCGCGCTGCTTCGAGATAGTCTATAAGAGCGGCACCTATCCGATGAAGTATGCTGTCGGCAATCTGGACAGCGGAGGCAATATGTTCACGGTGACTATTCTGGTCAAGACCTACGACGCAGGCAACTACATTGAGCAGTTAAAAATCGAAAAGCAGTAGCCGCGTCTTATCGCTCAACCTGTCCCGCTGCGTGTGGCTGTCTTGCTTACCGCCGTCCGACGGCATAGGTCTCCATCAGGCCGGCCGGCATGATACCTGATATCGGTATTGTCGCCTGCGAAAAATTTTGCGCTGGATCGGTCTGTAAGTGGCAATGCGTTTATTGTCAGGCTGTTGAGCTATGTAAAAGGTGCCCTGTTGAGGTTTGAAAGCCGGACAGGGCACCTTTTTATAAGGTTAAGTTATTGAGAGCCAGAGCAATCGCGCTCTAGCAGGATTCCCGCCGTGTGCGGTCAGAATCGTTGTTAAAATCTGTAATTGCCAGAAATGAGAGGCCGCCCTCCGTCTCAGACTGTCATAATATGTGTTGAGAGCGGCCTTTCCATAAAATGTGCTAATCAAAGCGAGTCGAGCCACTGAAGGTATTCTTCCTCGGTCATGCCGTATGGCAGTTGAGTCATGTGGACTCCCCAGTCGAAGAGGTCAGGGTCGTCAGGGGTGTAGTCGATAGATATCTCTCTTGTCATGGACCCGCTGGTGTTCTCCGAGAACGATACATTGATGTTCCTTCCCTCTTGCCATACCCTGCACCATGAGTTCTCCCAGCAGTTGTCCTCGGCATTGAACACCACCGAACCGTATTCTACCTGCTCTCCTTTTTCTGTGCTCAGATCGCAGATACTGAACCTGACTTCAGTGATGGAATAGCCTGTACGGCCGTCGGGAACGCACGAGACCGTCTGAGCATCGCTGGAGACGTACTCGGGCGCGTCAAATGGAAGAATCCGATTTGTCTTCATGCATCCCGTCGCAACCATGGCGAAAGTCAGTAATAACAAACGCTGTATCATTGTATCAAAGTGAGTAAGTTATGGTTCTGTAGTTCCATGTGTATTTTGCCTTGTTTGTATTGGGATTCTCATCAGTCAGAATGCAGGTCCAAGAATCGATGGTGGACTATGTCGTTTAAAAACTGAGCGAGATGGAGTTCCGCAGTGTTTTCCCGTCAATATCGACTGTTACTGTGAACAGGCAGTCACCTATGCCGTCTGGTATTTCGGTGAAATACATCTGGAATGTCGGATATAAAGCCTTTAATCCATCAGGACTGATATTGTTTCCGATAATCTCAATTGGACATAGCCTGGGATTCTCATAATACTTCCATGGCGTGTCATAGAAATCAGAATACCCGCTTTTTATAAAAGGGTATGCAGAGAGTGCTCTAAATGCTATTATACTGCTAAGACTCTCACCTGCGGCTATTCCTGAGAAATCTTTGTCGCATACGATATCCACAGAATATACCGTTCCGGCTACGGCCCATTCATAATCAGGGGTAGTCGGTAGTGTATAGGACGTATCTCCCAATGATTCTGAAACCGTTCTGAATAACGCGGAGTCCTTATATTGGTGCGTAAGGTCATATCCTTTAAAGTTGACAGTAATGGAACTGTCCATATCAAAGTAGTCGTTCTGTATAGCAATGCTGTCCGGTATGACATAACGGTTTATGAAATGTCCTGTGACTGTCGAGCCGGTTGGCATATAAGTTTCTTCTGCTTCATTGCAACCTCCTGCCAAAAGCAGGGCAGCTGTGGAAACAGAGACAATTAGGCTTAATGATATTGTTCTCATATTAATTTATTATACGTTATTTTCTTATGATGTAGATGAAGGTGTCCTTCAGCTCGCAGCCCTCGACTGTGACGGTCATGGAGCCGCTGTCATACCAGGCCTCTACGTCTGCGAACAGAGACTTGTCTTTTCCGTTTGTCTTGTTACGAGGAATCAATTTGATTTCTTTTTTCTCGCCCGAAGTGGAGGAGAAATTACCGGTCTGGGCCAGGGCCTCGGAACCGGAGGCGGCAATCAGGGTTGCCAGAATTAGAATAATAGTTTTTCTCATCATGTTTTTTGTGTTTTGTTTCCACAAAGTTAAGCATGATGGAATTTCAGCGCAAGGAAAAAAGTTTCACACCTCAAATTTTATAATGTTGATTTATAATGGTTTACAAAAGTGAAAAATGTCGTGACTCCGAAAATGTTTCACATGGCCCTGTTTTGGCCGTGATGGTCGGTCTCGTTGGCGAGTCTGATGAGCCAACGTCCGAGTGTGGTGTCGTGCTCGGTGAGTCCGAGCTTGGAGCGTATGACTGAGGCACGGTTGTGGTGGGCGTGGCTTCCGCCTCCTATCAGGTTGCTGATGTCTTTCCCTCGTAGTCCCATGGCGTAGAGACAGCAGTAGCCGGTCTCCCAGTCGGAGAGTCCGCGGGCTTTCAGCGCGTTCGTGAACTCAGGATGTGCTGTGGCGTACGAGAACATGACAGAGAGCACGAAATGGTTTCTGTCCTCGGCCAACAACTCCATCTTGTGTGTGACTTGGTCGATGACCTCGTAGTCAGAGCCGGAGGCCTTGGCGGAGAGTATTCTGGTGACGGTGGTCAGCATGTCATTGACCGAGCGCCGTGCCTCCTCCGGTATGGATGCTTTGGAGAGCATCTCGGTCAGTGTGGCTTTCTCCTCAGTGAGTCTGGTGTTGATGTCCTCCAGGTATTGCTGTTTTTTCTCAGCCTCCTGCCTTTCATGGGCTATCGTAATCTCGGCTATTTTGGCCTTGTTTCTCAGGTTGGAGAGTATGATTGCCGCTAAAAGCAGGGCGATGACAGAGCCGGAGATGATAAGTATGACGGTGTTGCGGTGTCTTATGGCCTCGCTCTCATGCCTGTATCTCTCCTCGATGAACTTGGTGTCTGCCTCGAACTTGTCGATGTCCTCGTCGCCTACTATGTCCGAGTACTTTTTGAGTGAGGCGTAGGCCTTGTCGAACTGTCCCAGCTCTTCGTATATCAGGGAACTGAGCAGGAGGTACTGCGGTTCGGTCTCATAGTCGGGATATGCCAGCGGGTAATGCTCCAGTGCCCAGAGGGCGGAGTCCAGATTGCCGGACATACGGTAGATGTTGGCCACTGCGCTCCAGTCTATCTCCTCCGGCTCGGTCACGGTCTGCAGGTACTCGTTCAGTATCCCCTTTACGGCCGAACTGTCGGTCTTGACTGCCAGATAAAGGGAAGATGAGAAGTACGTGCTTTTATTTGAGATGGATGCGGTATCCCAGTATTTATCCCTCACTTCGTTGAGCAGGCTGTCAGCTGTTCTGTAATTGTCCAGAAAATACGCACAGTAGGCGGCATTGGTCATGGCTTTTACCATCAAAGGGATGTCACCGGACTTACTGTAGTACTCTGCGGAGAGAAGGGCATCCCGGTAAGACTTCTCAAAGTCGTATATATCAAAGTAGATAGTCCTCTTGGCGGAGTACAGCCGTCCGATTGCCTGCCAGTCCGTGGCGCGGTCCACATACTTCTCTGCCTCCACGTAGTGCTCCATGGCCCGCTCCCGGTCTCCGGCATTGTTGAAGATACAGCCCAGATAATACTGAGTCTTCAGGCGGTAATCGGGGCTGCCGTGTTTTTTATAGTACTTGACTGCCGGACTTATGACACTGTCTGTGGTCAGTTCAATATAGTTCTTGTCGAGGGCCTGGGAGTAAAGCAGTGCGTGGCGGGCCCGGGCCTCGCGTGTGGTCAGACGGCTGCGGTCGAGGGTGTCGAGCAGGGCGAGCGCAGAGTCGGGATGCTCCTCCATGACGGCCTCGGCCCAGTCCAGTTCGGTCACGACGGCACTGTCGTCCACGC
>ERZ780212.2311-NODE-2311-length-12394-cov-3.139395_pt1 | contig 12394 bp, 10 predicted proteins | sample MGYA00511364_ERZ780212 | MGnify/ENA primary metagenome ERZ780212 (study PRJEB29588, sample SAMEA2147991) | human gut metagenome | biome: human gut; feature: human-associated habitat; material: faeces | place: Denmark | collected 2008/2010 ...
CGCCAGGTTGACGAACAGGGTGTTGTAGGCGGGGAACATGGTGCCGAACCCGATGCCCAGGAACAGGGCGACACCGAAGAAGAGGTAGCCGGCTGCCGTTGCCGACCAGGCGTAGAGGTTCTCGCAGGCTGCCAGCAGGAAGAAGCAGACGATGACCACGCAGTTGCCTGCCGAGATGACCTGGGTGATTTTTCCTCGGTCGACCATCCGTCCGGAGAACAGTCGGGAGATGGCGATGCCCACCGCCATGAAGGTGAAGAAGAAGCCTGTCTCGACATCCAGCCCGATTTCCTGCGCATACATGGCGACATAGTTGGTCGTCATGCCGTAGGGGATGGACAACAGCAGCAGGGCGAGTCCCGCCGGCATGCCCTTCAGGAGGATGAAGCGGTCGAGGGAGATGGGCTCACGACGGACGGGTGCCTTGTAGGGTGTCTTCACCAGAGTTGCCATGACGAACCCCAACGCGGCGGACAGCAGCGAACAGGTGAAGATGAGGGTGAACGAGGCGCCGGCATTGTGGGCGAAAAGTCCTGCCATTGGTCCCGTCGACATGGCAAAGTTGTTTGCCAGCCCGTAGTAACCCAGTCCCTCGCCACGTCGCGACGACGGCATGATGTCGATGACGATGGTGTTTCCGCTGACGCTTACCATGCCGAACGACAGTCCGTGGATGACGCGGAAGATGACGAACAGTGTGAGGGCACCTGCCACGATGTAGCCGGCAAACATGCAGGTGAACACGAAATAGGCGAGCAGGTAGAGGGGCTTGCGGGCGAAGGTGTCGATGAGATAGCCCGAGAACGGACGGATGCAGAGCGATGCCACCGTGTAGGAAGCCAGGATGATGCCGATGCCCGACTCATTGACCCGGAAGACCTCCTGGAGGTAGAAGGGAAGCACGGGCATCAGGAACCAGAATCCGAAAAACAGCAGGAAGTTGGCTGCCAGGATGAAATAGTAGCTGGGAGTGAATAGTCTGTCCTTCATTGTATGGTAAAAGTTCTTGCTTGGATAGGGCGCTTGGGCGAAAGGCTTACCCGTCGGCAGACTCCTTGCCGGCAGATAAGCCTTTCACGCATGCACCGGTACGTCAGTTGGCAGCCTCGAACTCGCGCAGGAAGCGGACGTCGTTCTCGGAGAACATGCGCAGGTCCTTCACCTGATATTTCAGGTTGGTGATGCGCTCGATGCCCATGCCCAGTGCGTAGCCGCTGTAGACCTTGCTGTCGATGCCGCAGGCTTCCAGCACGTTGGGGTCCACCATGCCGCAACCGAGGATTTCCACCCATCCGGTACCCTTGCAGAAGGGACAGCCCTTGCCGCCGCAGATGTTGCAGCTGATGTCCATCTCGGCACTGGGCTCCGTGAAGGGGAAGTAGGACGGACGCAGACGGATTTTCGTGTCGCTGCCGAACATCTCCTGTGCGAAGAGCAGCAGCACCTGCTTCAGGTCGGTGAACGATACCCCCTTGTCGATGTAGAGCGCTTCCACCTGGTGGAAGAAGCAGTGTGCACGGTAGCTGATGGCCTCGTTGCGGTAGACACGGCCCGGGCAGATGATGCGGATGGGCGGTTGCTGGCGTTCCATGGTGCGCACCTGCACGGAGCTGGTGTGCGAACGCAGGATGACGTTGCGCGTCACGTCGTCTGGGTCGACATCCACGAAGAAGGTGTCCTGCATGTCGCGTGCCGGGTGGTCGGCGGCGAAGTTCAGCTTCGTGTAGACGTGGAGGTCATCCTCCATCTCGGGACCGTCGGCGATGTTGAAGCCCATGCGGGCGAATATGTCGATGATTTGGTTCTTCACGATGGAGAGCGGATGACGTGTGCCCAGAGCGATGGGGTAAGCCGTGCGGGTCAGGTCGAGTTCGTCGCAGCCGTGGTCCTGACTCTCGAACACCTCTTTCAGGGCGGCGATGCGCTCCTGCGTGCGTTGTTTCAGTTCGTTGAGCTTCATGCCGACCTCCTTTTTCTGTTCAGCCGGCACATTGCGGAAGTCCGCCATCAGTTCACTGATGACCCCTTTCTTGCTGAGGTATTTGATGCGCAGTGCTTCCAGTTCCTCGGCACTGTTGGCCTTCAAGGTCTCTACCTCTGATAGAAGTTGTTGAATCTTTGCTATCATTATTGTGTCCTTAATGTTTTGTTTGTCTGTGTGCAAAATCGTTGCAAAGGTAATGAAATCTGTGGAATAATGGTTGTTTTTAGCCGACGAGGAAATATTTTCATTCTGCTTCCCTTTCTGTCAGCCGACGAGCGGACGCGCTGCCTTCCGGTCCCGTCGCTTCCCGGAATTGACATTTTGTCAAACGAAGCCCTTCCCGGTGCCCTTCCTCGCACCAAAATACGCTTCCGTGGATTCCGAGGCCCTTCTCAGACGATTCGCAAAATGCAGATTGTCGCCGATAAGCTCCTGGTGCTTTCCATCTGCCATGTGTAAAGATGAAACACGGTTCACCTGTTTTCTTGTAAACGGGAATATCCATCCCTTTTATTACCATCCGATTTGTTGACACAGCTCTCCTTCCAGCGAATGAAACTTGATGTTTTTGCGTTTCATTTTCCAAACATTTGACTTTCGCGGACGAAACAATATTGTTTGGGAGGTGAAACAATATTGTTTGACTTCCCAAACACAAGTGTTTGACGCGTGAAACAATATTGTTTGAGCGTTAAAATGTAAGGATTTCGAAAATGAAGTGTATAGTTTTCTAAAACCAATTCCTCTTTTCCGGCTTTTTGTTTGCATTCATTTACGTTTGCGCGCTGGTTTGCCCGGATTTTGAAAAGTATGCGTTAGGGCAAAAGTCCCATTCTGTGAAATCTGTCAAGCAAAAGTGGAAGTACGGCTGCATTCTGACAAAACGGACGGTCCCTTTTAACAATTCGTTTCCCGGGGCAGGTACCGCATACGCGAGACTTACGTCTTTTTCTCAAACCGAAGTACGTCAGTCCGCCCTGCAAGTACGGGATGAAACGAAAAATCCTGTGAAGAATATTCTATAAGTGTATGATATACAAACGAGAATCTTATCCAAAAAGAATCCTAAATCTTAAATTTCTCCTTTGGAAGATGGCTTGTTTCAAACGTATCTTTGTGACTTGCTGACGGCCTGTGTCAGTCGGTCTGACAGAAGCCTTGCAGTGTCGGAGGTTGTCCGCCCGTATGGGACTGTCAGGCGATTTCCGGGGGTAAGTTGTCTGACGCCCCGGGCGGGCAACCCCCGACACTCGATAAAACGTTGCATGAAATAACTGAAAACCCTAATTATGAAACGATTGCTATTCCTTCTTTGCATGCTGAGCATCCTCTTCACGGATTGGAGTTTCGCTCAGGACATCAAGACCGTCAAACAGGCACTGGATGCGGTGTCTTTTGTAGAACCACCTTATATGACTTCGAAAGTGACAAATTATAGTTATCTAGGAGAATTTCCCATCAATACTGTGATTCCGGATAAGCTTTATGAAGACTTGCAATGTACTCAATACATTCATGCCAGTCGTTCGGAAGACTTATATCCTTCACTTTATTTGAAGATGAAAGTTCCTGCAACACATTATATATTAGGGGCTGTCACTTTTGGAGGTTCTACAGATTATTGGAACGATCAGCTCTTTTTGGCTGATGAAAACGGGAACATCACCGATGTATTGGAAGGCTGTACCCTCAACAGCAATATTGCCATCAAGCAGTATCGGATTTACGAGGACCTGTCCATCACGGTCTCCCATCTGGTCGTAACCAAGCCGGCGCACATTACTTATGATGAGTATTTGACAAATGAGGCACCGGTACGTGCTTATCGTATGGACGAACTCTATCAAGTGAAAGAAGGTAAGTTCGTAAAAGTCGGAGAACGTCCGTTCCCTGAGAAATATTACACCTACGACCAATTGTATAACCTGGATATCTGGGCCCCCGGTATGTAGCCCTTGAACCTGAAACAATGAATGGATTATGAAACGCTTTTGCACCTTGATTTGTCTGATTTGCATATTCTTTGGAAATCTGTATGCTCAGTATACGCTGGAAGAAGGCTTGGATAGGATTCCTTTTTCGAAACTGCCTTATAAGAAATGTAAAGATTAGGGGAAATTTTTCTGATGTGATCCCATATTGATAGTGGTATCAGCGCATAACAATCGAATGACAGTGATAATTTTAACGTATCCTTCAGCTTTATACTTACCTTTGTATATGGAATCAAGACTTTATGCCTGAACAACAATAAGGAAATGATGCAGATACACAATAATAAATTGATAGTAGAATGTTCTGCTTACGATTTCAAGGAAATGTTGGAACGTAAGAAAATAAAATCATGGCTTAAATCCGTGTCAGCTTTTGCCAATACGGAGGGTGGCAGTCTGTTTTATGGAGTAAACGATGACGGAGAGATTGTTGGTCTACCGATCGTGCCCTCTTTGAAGGACTGGTAAATCACCTCATTCATAGAGATTATACGATAATGGGTGGTGAAGTGCATATAGATATTTATGATGACCGCGTCGAACTGGTATCACCGAGGGCCATGCTTGACGGTACACAGATTCAAGATCGGGATATCAGTAAAGTGCCGTCCATGCGCCGTAATCCCGTTATTGCAGATGTGTTCACACAGTTAAACTATATGGAGAAACGTGGTTCCGGCTTACGTAAAATGAGAGAGCTTACAGAAAAACTTCCCAACTTTTTGTTAGGAAAAGAACCGCAATATCAAACGGAAGCTGCTTCTTTTTATACTACTTTATATAATTTGAACTGGAGTGAGGATGGAAGAATATCTGTGGAAGAAGCTGCTAATAGGGTAAATAGTACTTTTGAAAAGTGTCCTGTAAACGAAAAATGTTCGGTCAAAGAGTTCGGTGTAACGAGCAAAAGTTCGGTGAAAAAGTTCGGTGTAAATGCAGATAAGTGCGGGGATACATCCGAAACATCTAAGAAAGTCAGTAAAACTGCACAAAAAATAATTGACCTCGTTATTGCTGACCCATCAATTACAGCTGATAATATGGCTGATAAGGTTGGTGTAACAAAGCGCGCTATAGAGAAAAATATCAAGAATCTTCGAGACAGAGGCATTCTCATTCATGAAGGTTCTGATAAGGCTGGTTATTGGCGTATTATTGTTAAACCACCAACTGAACAATAAACTTATGGAAATAGTCGTTGTCGTTTTGATTACCACCTTTTGATTCTCGTATATCAGCAAAATCTATACAGACCTCAATGTAAAGATTTTGTTTGGGCGAAAGGCAACACGGATTTGTCTCCTTAATCTTTTGTTACTATTGAGAAAAGACCTACTTTTGTGCCAATTTAAAGAAGGTATGAAAACGTTATCTATCGGAATAATCGTGCTTCTGTTGTTTGGCGCATGCAGCAACGGTCAAGGAGCCAAGAGAGTGAATAGCGGAGTTGTGACTGTAGATTCAGTGGCTGCCGATTCCGTGGCGGCTGATTCCGTGCGTGCGATGATGGATGTCCCTGAAAATCTGGATGAGACATTTGACGACTTTGTCTATACGTATGCCTCAGACAAGCAGTTCCAGCTGTATCGGACGCATTTCCCTCTGCCTTATAAGGAAGACAGTGTGCAGACGACCATCGCCCGTTCGGCATGGATTCATGATGCCCTGTATACCAATCTGGAATTTTATAACATGCTCTTCGACAGTGAGCCGGACATGGAGTATGAGAAGAAGACCGACGTCAACCGGGTCTACGTCTCATGGCTCTTCCTGGATACGTCGAAGACACGGCGTTACCATTTCGAACGAGTGAACGGACGCTGGATGCTGGAAGACATCGAGGAGACTTCGCTGAAGAATGACCCCAACGAGGACTTCCTGCAATTCTTCTACAAGTTCTGCAACGACTCCATCTTCCAGCGGGAGCATGTGGAGTCTCCGCTGAAGTTCGTCACGACAGACCCTGACGATGACTTCAATGTGATGGAGGCGTTCATCGAGGTCGACCAGTGGTTTGCCTTTCGTCCGAATCTGCCCAAGGACAAGATGACCAACATCAACTACGGACAGCCTTACAGTCCCTCGTCGAAGGAAAAGATTGTCACTTTCCGGGGCATCGGCAGCGGATACAGCAATACGCTCTTCTTCTCGCGCAAGCATGATGAGTGGTATCTGTCCAGCTTTGAAGACCTGAGCAACTAGGAAACGGCTTTGAGCTCCAGCAAAAGGCTTTCCCGGACTTGCATATTCGTTTCTGCACGACAGGTGCGAAACAGTTTCTAAATCGTGTTCTATATTTGTTTATGATACATCGTTATACAGACTATTCATTGCTGCCGCACAACACCTTCGGGATGGATGTGAAGGCAGCTTTTTTTGTGGAATATACTTCGGTTGATGACCTGCAGACGGTGCTGGCCGAACGTCGGCGTGCAGGCGCTGAAGACCGTCTGCTCCCCATCGGGGGTGGAAGCAACCTGCTGTTTGGAGGCGATTTCAGAGGAACGGTCCTCCATTCTGCCATACGTGGTATGATGCCTGTAGTCGAGGATGACAGTCACGTGTGGGTGAAGGTCGGTGCCGGTGAAGTGTGGGATGACTTTGTGGCCCACTGTGTGGACCGGGGTTGGTATGGTGCCGAGAACCTGTCCGCCATTCCCGGGGAGGTGGGTGCCAGTGCCGTGCAGAACATCGGTGCATACGGTGCCGAGGTGAAAGACCTGATCACCGAAGTGGAAGTAGTGGAGGTGGCAACCGGCGCGTTGAGGCTTATTCCCGCAGCCGATTGCCGGTATGCCTATCGTCAGAGTATATTCAAGAATGAGTGGAAAGGGCGGTTCATCGTGACGCATGTCACCTACCGTCTGGGGAAGAAGCCGGACTTCCGCCTGGATTATGGTAACCTGCGTACGGAACTGGAAGGGAAACCCCTGACGTTGGCAACTGTACGCGAGGCGGTGCGCCGTATCCGCGACAGCAAGTTGCCCGACCCGCGCAAGCAGGGCAATGCCGGCAGCTTCTTCATGAATCCGGTGGTGGAGCGTCCGTGTTTTGAACGCATCCGTGCCGACTATCCTTCCATGCCGTTCTATGAGGTGGATGCCGACCATGTGAAAATCCCTGCCGGATGGATGATCGACCAGTGTGGCTGGAAAGGACGTGCGCTGGGACGTGCCGGTGTGCATGACCGACAGGCGTTGGTGCTTGTCAACCGGGGCGGTGCCACGGGTGCAGAGGTCATGGCATTGGCTGAGGCCGTCCGCCGGGATGTGAAGGAGAAATTCGGTGTCGAGATTCATCCGGAAGTGAATTACATAGTTTAATCCAACTCGGTCCTAAAGAGATTCTTATGAAGATAACGATATTAGGCAGCGGGACATCTACCGGGGTTCCCGAGGTCGGATGCACCTGCGAGGTGTGTCGGTCGGATGACCCGCACGACAAGCGTCTGCGTACGTCTGCCCTGGTGGAGACGCACGACACGCGTATCCTGATTGACTGCGGACCCGACTTCCGGGAGCAGGTGATGAACCTTCTTTTTCAACCCATTGACGGGGTGCTCATCACGCATGAGCATTACGACCATGTGGGAGGTATCGATGACTTGCGTCCGTTCTGCCGCCTGGGTGAAGTCACCCTTTATGCGGAGGACTACACGGCGGAGCGGTTGAGGCGTCGCATTCCCTATTGTTTTGCCGAACATAAGTATCCCGGAGTCCCTCAAGTGAAGCTGCAGGAGATTTATCCGGGACGTCCCTTCTTCATCCGTGAGGTGGAGGTGATGCCTCTCCGGGTGATGCATGGCCCCTTGCCCATCCTGGGCTACCGCATCGGGGGACTGGTCTACATCACTGACATGAAGAGTATGCCTGAAGAGGAGTTCGCGCATCTGGAGAATGTCGATTGTCTGGTGGTGAATGCCTTGCGCTTTGAACCACACTGGACGCACCAGAATGTGGAGGAGGCTTTGGCTTTTGCAGCCCGTGTCGGTGCGAAAGAGACTTACTTCACGCATGCCAGCCATCACATCGGACTGCATGCCGTGTTCTCCCAATCATTGCCGCCGCATGTACACATGGCATACGACGGACTGGAAATCGAAGTCTGATGGCGGATGGGAGGCTGAAAGCCGGTCCTCTGTCCCTTGAACCGTCCGGTGTCTCGCTCAGTGCTTGAAGTTCAGTGTGATGTTGGTGTTGAGTGTTTCGTTTGCCTCGATGAATTGGAGCGTGATGGTAAAATCGCCGAAGAACTTCGGGTGGTTGAAGAAGAAGGGTGGAAGAATCGTCTTGAACTCATTCGGATGGAGGTAGATGTCCTCCATGTCGGCGAAGAAGGTGAAGTTTGCTTCCGGCGCCAATGTGTCCAGATAGTCGGTCCATGCCACCCGGGCTACCTCGGAGTAGGAACGCTTGTTCAGGTAAGCCCTCAGGTCCTCTTCCCGGTCGGAGAGGATAAGGTACTGTTCGTTGAGGATGGCGTGCAGCTTGTCAGCTTCAGCCGCACGTTCCGTCAGCAGGTGTTTCGCCAGCCGGTTGTTGGGCAGCGTGTAGATGGGGTAGGACTGTCCCTTGTGCCAGATGCGCTTCCAGCCGCTTCGGGCTATCTTCTGCCAGGCACCCCGCGTGGCGGACAGCTCGAAACGCAGGGGCAGCAACATGACCCGATGGTCTTCCGTGGAGTCGTTCCCCCGGAATCCGATGATGTCCAGCTCCGTGCGTGTGTAGTCCTCCACAAACCGATAGAAAGCCTGTTGCAAGGGACGCTCGGTCAGGGTATCCTTCCCGGCAATGGAGTCCCGGCAGGCAAGCGCGTCGACCAGGTGTTGGATTTGCGGGATACCCATCTGATAGAATGTATAGGTGTTTGTCGGGAGGAAATCGGCAGACAGCAACGGGACCCGTGCATGTGCCAGCTGCGGATAGTAACAGTCCTTGTCGCCTTCCGCCCGGTAGCACTGTCCGGTCAGGTAGATGGCATTCCCCTGCAGGTGGAGGTCATACTGTGTCCAGTCGGCGATGGGGCGTGTGCGTGCATACAGCCGTGTGGCATTCTCACTCTTTTTCTGTCGGTAGATTTTCGCAAAGAGCGAATCGTGGCGGATGGACGCCTTGTCGGTCGCGGCATCGATGACAGCCTCGATGAGTTTCTTCTGGAAGCTGATGGCATAGCTGTTCTGCTGGAAGAAGCATGCCAGGAACTTCCCGTTGTCGAGTGGATAGATGATGATTTTCTCTCCTTTGTAGGAGACTTCTTTCGGTGTATATCCTGTGGAACTCAGTTCCCGGAGGATGTCCTCCATCAGGTTGCGGTCGCCGTTGCCCAGGTGTCCGTACAGGACCTGGTCCTCCGGCAGTCCCGGATTGTGGAAGCTGATGAGTACGTTGCTCATGGGGACACTCAGTCCGTGACCCTTCTCTTCCGCTATCTCATCAATCTTGTGGTTGAGGAAGTTGAAGAGGTCGGAGAAGTGGAGCTGTTCGTATTCGTCGACAAAGGGGCTGGCCTCCAACGCCTGGAAGAGGCTGTTGATGTTGTTGGTCTCGATGATGGCCTGTGCATGAAGGGGGACGAGGGAAAAGAGGTCGGCCTTCTGGTTCTTCTCCTTCAGATTCAACTGGGCATAGAAGAACACACCTGTCACGACACAACAAAGGACGAAGACAAGCGTAAGGGTGATTCTTGATTTCAGTTTCCGACTCATGACATCTGTCAAATCTTAAAGTCTCTTTTTCCTACAGTTGGGGCAAATATAAGGAATAATGTGAGAAGTATGAAATAATATTAATGAATTCTCTTGATTTGTTCCAAAATCATTAAGGGATGTTAGAAAGGAAACACGGATGCTCAAAAGAAGTGTCTTTCGGAGCATCCGTGTAGGAAAAGAGTATGGAGAGAGAAATTGGGCAATTGAAAACGGCCTGCCGGGACAGGCGGGACCAATCATCGGACGCACCGGAGATACATCCTGATTTGTCATACCCATGTACATGGTCTTCAACCATGTTTACCGCCTGCAAATATAAATGATAAAAACAAAACTAAGGCATGAATTTTGAAGAAAAGGAAGGACTGAAACAGTTTTATTTGAAACTTATGGGCTTTTTTTATCTTTTGGACTGATTTCAGGGGATAAATGGGAGCCAAAAGTCAAAATTGTCGTTGCAAGGGAGGACGACCGTATTCTTCTTTAGCCGGTGGTGAATACGGTCGTATGCACTTCAATCAGTGCTGGTACAACCCTGGAAAGTGATTGGCTTTCTCATGCAGCACGGCAAGAGGAGGCGGAGCTGCAAGTCCGTCCATCCGTCAGTTGTTCCCTCTCTCCAGCAGAAGTGCCAGCATGTCAAAATGTCAAACGAATCGCTCCACGGCGCCCTTCCTTGCACCCAAATGCGGGCGTTGGCTAAAGTTGGACTTCTCGGGCGATTCGTTAAATAAATCCTTGTCAACAGATGAGTTGGGCATAGCGAAACTTTAGCCGGGTAGTCGTGGATTCTGAAGTTTTTTGTACTTTTGCAACATTCTATAGGATTGAACACGAAATAAAAAACAAAACAAGCGATAATATATATGTTCGATAATCTGAGTGAACGACTCGAACGGTCGTTTAAAATCTTGAAAGGTGAAGGCAAAATCACCGAAATCAATGTGGCAGAGACGCTGAAGGATGTACGCCGTGCGTTGCTCGATGCCGACGTGAACTACAAAGTGGCTAAGACCTTTACGGACACGGTGAAGGAGAAGGCGTTGGGACAGAATGTGCTGACTGCCGTGAAGCCGAGCCAGCTGCTCGTGAAGATCGTGCATGACGAGCTGACGACCCTGATGGGTGGCGAAACGGCGGAGATAAACCTCAAGAGCCGTCCTGCCGTTATCCTGATGTCCGGTCTGCAAGGCTCGGGTAAGACGACCTTCTCCGGCAAGCTCTCCCTGATGCTGAAGAACAAGAAAGGACGCAAGCCGTTGCTGGTAGCCTGTGACGTCTATCGTCCTGCCGCCATCGAACAGCTGAAGGTGCTGGGCGAGCAGGTGCAGGTGCCTGTCTACAGCGAACCGGACAGCAAGAACCCCGTGGAGATAGCCCAACATGCCATCCAGGAAGCCAAGGCGAAAGGGTATGACACGGTGATTGTCGATACGGCCGGACGTCTCGCCATCGACGAGCAGATGATGAACGAAATCGAGTCCATCAAGCGTGCCATCGAGCCGGATGAAACGCTCTTCGTGGTCGATGCCATGACGGGACAGGATGCGGTGAACACTGCCCGTGAGTTCAACGAACGCCTTGACTTCGACGGCGTGGTCCTGACAAAGCTGGACGGTGACACCCGGGGTGGTGCTGCGTTGTCCATCCGTACGGTGGTCAACAAGCCCATCAAATTCGTCGGTACGGGAGAAAAGCTGGAAGCCATCGACTTGTTCCACCCTGCCCGTATGGCAGACCGTATCCTCGGCATGGGTGATATCGTCTCCCTGGTGGAACGCGCCCAGGAACAGTATGATGAGGCGGAAGCCAAGCGTCTGCAAAAGAAAATCGAGAAGAACCAGTTCGACTTCAACGACTTCCTGGCGCAAATCCAGCAAATCAAGAAGATGGGTAATCTGAAGGACCTGGCTTCGATGATTCCCGGTGTGGGCAAAGCCATCAAGGACATTGAAATCGACGACAACGCGTTCAAGAGCATCGAGGCCATCATCTACTCCATGACGCCGAAGGAGCGTACACACCCCGAAATCCTGAACAACTCCCGCCGTCAGCGCATCGCCAAGGGTAGCGGAACGAGCCTTCAGGAAGTGAACCGCCTCCTGAAGCAGTTTGACCAGACACGCAAGATGATGAAGATGGTCACAGGAAGCAAGATGGGCAAGATGATGGCACGGATGCCGAAGATGCCGGGCATGCCGAAAATGAAGTAAGTTTGCAAAAGTTACATTAAAAAAGAATAGATGCTATGACACTAATCGACGGAAAAGCCGTTTCGGCACAGATTAAGAAGGAAATAGCCGAAGAGGTGGCACAGATTGTGGCTGCCGGAGGCAAGCGTCCTCACCTGGCCGCCATCTTGGTGGGTCACGACGGAGGCAGCGAGACGTATGTGGCAAACAAAGTGAAGGCCTGCGAAGAGTGCGGCTTCAAATCGACTCTCATCCGTTATGAGGCGGATGTGACGGAAGCCGAGTTGCTCGACAAGGTGAGAGAGCTGAATGCCGATGCCGACGTGGACGGATTCATCGTGCAGCTTCCCTTGCCGAAGCACATCTCCGAGCAGAAAGTCATCGAGACGATTGACTACCGCAAGGATGTGGATGGTTTCCACCCCATCAATGTCGGACGTCTGTCCATCGGACTGCCCTGCTATGTGTCGGCTACGCCTAACGGCATCCTGGAGTTGCTCCGCCGCTACAACATCGA
>ERZ780212.2316-NODE-2316-length-12369-cov-3.934952_pt1 | contig 12369 bp, 10 predicted proteins | sample MGYA00511364_ERZ780212 | MGnify/ENA primary metagenome ERZ780212 (study PRJEB29588, sample SAMEA2147991) | human gut metagenome | biome: human gut; feature: human-associated habitat; material: faeces | place: Denmark | collected 2008/2010 ...
ACTGCAACTTCCGCTTTTTTATTTCAACACATACACCTGAACTGCGGATGAACCCAAGATACCCGAGGCCGACACGGAACGTTGCGTAAGCGACGCGCTCGAGACGGGTTACAGGATGATAGACACCGCCTCGTCGTATTTCAACGAGAGGCAGGTGGGCGACGCTTTGCGCAATAGCGGGCTGCGCCGTGAGGACGTGTTCGTAACCACAAAGCTGTGGGTGCAGGACTATGAGTACGACGACGCGCTGCGCGCTTTCGACAAGTCGATGAACCTGCTCGGCCTAGATTACCTAGACCTTTACCTCCTGCACAAGCCTTACGGCAACTACTACGCCGCATGGCGCGCCGTGGAGAGGCTTTATAAAGAGGGCCGGGTAAGGGCAATCGGCGTGACGAGTTTTTCGAGCGAACGCCTGCAAGACCTGTTCCTGCACAACGAGGTGAAGCCTATGGTGAACCAGATTGAGACCAATCCGCTGTTCCAGCAGCGGCGGGCCAACGGCTTCCTGCGGCAGGAGGGCATACAGCACGAGGCATGGGCACCGTTCGCAGAAGGCCAACGCGACATCTTCAACAATCCTACTATAAGGGCGATAGCCGACCGCCACGGCAAGACCACGGGGCAAGTCATTCTGCGCTGGCTCAACCAGCGCGGCGTAGTGGTGATTCCCAAGAGCGTGCGTAAGGAGCGCATGGCCGAGAACTTCAACATTTTCGATTTCACGCTCGACGACGGCGAAATGAAGCGCATGGCCGTGCTCGACACGGGGCGAAGCCCCATTTACGACGACATGGACTTGCCTACGGTGCGTGGAATAGGAACTTATAAGATACATTAAAATAACAAATACCCACCCCAGCCCTCCCGAAGGGAGGTACTTTGAAGTGACACCCACCCCCAACCCCTCCCCAAGGGAGGGGCTTTGATATGCCTCAGGGTATTGTCGGCGTGTCTGGCTCATTTGACTTATACGCCATTAAGGGGTAATTAAGGCCCCTCCTCTCGGGAGGGGTGGGGTGGGTGTCAGGTATATAGGGCTAATTTTTAAATTTAACAAATATGGAATATACGATATTAAACAACGGCGTCAAGATGCCGTTACTGGGCTACGGAGTGTATCTCGTAAGTCCGGAGGAGTGTGAAAGATGCGTGCTCGAAGCCATAAGCACGGGTTATCGCCTTATTGACACGGCGCAGGCTTATTACAACGAAGAAGGGGTAGGCGAGGCTATAGCCAAATGCAGCGTGCCGAGAAGCGAACTGTTCATAACGACGAAGGTGTGGATAACCAATGCGGGAGAGGAAAAAGCCGCGCGCAGCATTGACGAGTCGCTGCGCAAGCTGAAGACCGACTATGTAGACCTGCTGCTCATCCATCAGCCCTACGGCGACGTGTACGGCTCGTGGCGGGCTATGGAGAAAGCCTATAAGGATGGCAAGGCGAGAGCCATAGGCGTGTCGAACTTTCAGAAAGGGCGCTTCTACGATTTTGCTTACCATGCCGACGTAAAGCCAATGGTGGACCAGTTGCAGTGCAACGCCGTGATGCAGCAGAACGGAATACAGCCCGTGCTCGACGGGTTCGGCACGAAGATGATGGCGTGGGGACCGCTCGGCGGGCAAGGCTCTGATGCCATATTCAGCAACGAAACGTTGAAGCAAATAGGTGGAAAGTACGGCAAGACGGCCTCGCAGGTGGCTCTGCGCTGGCTCACGCAGCGCGGCATAGTGGCCATTCCTAAGAGTGCGCATAAGGTAAGGATGGCGCAGAACCTCGACATATTCGACTTCAGCCTTGCCGACGACGACATGGCGGCCATAGCCGGGCTGAACCTGCACGACGAGGGGGCTGTAGACTTCGGCGCTCCGGCGTTCATCAAGATGCTTCTTGATACTTACAAGTAAGCCTTACAGGAGGGGGATAAAAGGAGTTAGCAGGAGTTAGACGCTTCGCGTCGTAGTTATCTGTAGTTAACGGACAATAGCCTTTGTTGGTAATGTCAGTTAATTCCGGCGAGTGAAGCGAGCCTAACTCCCGTTAACTCCTACTAATTCCTTTTTGCTACACATCCTTTTAAGATTTTTTACGTGTTGTTAGGTGTTTTGAGTGAAGTCAAAACGTTAATTTTGTCATCACATATCATATAATGAACTGATGACAGACAAGATATACTTGACAAAGGAAGGACTGGCGGCTTTTTATTCGGATCGCGTTGAAGCGCTGTCGGCCGAGATACGGCAGCTGAAGAAGAACAACGTGACTTATATAATGGCCGAGTTGTTCTCTTTTGGTATTGCTATTGTGGCGGCCGTGGTCTACTGCGTAAGGGATTTCTCACCGCAGTGGCTCATGGCCGCTTTTGCCATGCTGGCGGTGTATGCCGTGGTGCGAAATGCCGACGTTAAGAACGCCCGGCGCATAGACCGGCGTGTGCGCCTGCGCACCGTTTACGAACGGGAATTGATGTATCAGCGCGGCGACTTCTCGTGTTTCGGCGGCGGCAGCAGGTATAAGGACCCGCAGCACGCCTTCACTTTCGACATGGACGTGTTCGGCCACGACTCCCTTTACAACCGCATAAACCGCACAGTGACTACCGGCGGCGGCGACACTTTGGCACAGTGGCTGGGTGGTATGCTGCCTGACAGGGCCGCGGTGAAGCGCAGGCGCGAAGCCGTCAGCGAACTGGCGGGCATGGAGCAGTGGCGTTCGGCCTTTCTTGCGCTGGGCGTGAACGTTGCCGCAGGCGGCGACAGCGACGACGGAAAGATAGATTCCAACGGGATACTGCGCGCCGTGAGAGACATCGGCAATAAGCGCATAGCGCCCAAGGCGGGCGGAAAGTTGGCTTTGGCAGTGGCAGTAGCGGCCATCGTCTGCTTCATCGCATTGATAGTATTGGCCGTGGCGGGTGTGGTTCCGGCTACGCTTGCCGTGCTCTGGGGCGTGGTTCAGATGTTTGTCGCGATAGGTCTTAACTCGAAGTCGATACACGACATAAGCCGCGCCGTGGAGAAAATGCACGCCCAGATGCAGGCGTACATCGGTCTGCTGGGCCATATATCCAAGGCGGATTATTCCGCTGTTGAACTGAAAGAGCTGCAAGCCGCGCTGACCGGAGGCGACGGCGGCGCGCTGGCTTCGTTCGGACGGTTGTCGGAAATATTGAAAAGCCTCGACCGGCGGGGCAATTTCATCGGCCTGATATTGTTCAACATGTTCGCCCTGAGCGACTTCTTCCTTGTGCGGCGGTTCTTGAAATGGCAGCATGATTACATGGGCTGCGTGGGTGAGTGGGTTGACTGCGTGAGCCGGATGGACGCTCTCGTGTCGATGGCAGTGTTCCGTTTCAACGAGCCGGGGGCGGTCGCCGCGGATGTTACGGATGCCGACAGGGTGGTGTATGAGGCCAACGGACTTTACCATCCGTTCCTCGGCGACAAGGCGGTGAGAAACGACTTTACAATCGACGACGGCGAGTATTACATCATAACTGGAGCCAACATGGCGGGCAAGAGCACCTTCCTGCGTTCGGTGGGTGTCAACTACGTGCTTGCGATGAACGGCCTGCCCGTGTTTGCCGACAGTTTGCGAGTCTCGGTGTTCAATCTTTTCACGAGTATACGCACGTCTGACGACCTCAGCCGGGGCATCAGCTATTTCAACGCCGAACTGCTTCGGTTGAAGCAGTTGTTGGAAAGCTGCCGCCAAGCGGAGCGCACGCTCATCATACTCGACGAGATACTGAAGGGCACAAATTCGCTTGACAAGCTCAACGGGTCGCGCCTTTTCCTGAAAGCAGTGTCAAAACTGCCGGTTACCGGCATAATTGCCACGCACGACCTAGAGCTGTCAAAAATGGAGGATGACGACCCGAAGCGTTTCCACAACTGGTGTTTCGAGATTGAACTGGCCGATAAAATAACCTATACTTATAAGATAACACGTGGCGTGGCGCGCAACCAGAACGCCACGTTCCTGCTCAAGGGAATATTGGGAAACTAAGAATTAAGAGTTAAGAATTAAAAAATTTTGCCTTGCGGGTAATTTTCTTAATTCTTAACTCTTAATTCTTAATTCATTTGACTTACATCAATAAAATCTTGTTTTGTTGTGATTTTTACAATAAAACTATTGCGGTATTCAGAAAAATCCTTACCTTTGCATCGTGTTTTTCATAGTATTAGATTTAAGGTTAACAAGGTTGGAGTACAGCGGTACTCCTTTTTTTATGCCTAAAAAATGGTTACAAACCTTTCTGTAAGGCGTTTTTATAAGTGTAGCAGATGCTTTTCACGGCTTTTGCAAAATTCAGTTGGCAAAACGGTAAAACGTTTTTCGGCAAGGTGTAACTATTCTGGAATTTCATTGTTTCGCAATATTAAAAGTATGGCCAAACCTTTGTGTTGCCGAAAGAAAATGTTATCTTTGCGGTGTTTTACTGACAGATTATTCATAACAACATAAAATTTTCTGAATTATGGTAAGTTATAAGACACTTGGTTTGGTGAACACCCGTGAGATGTTCGCAAGAGCCATTAACGGTGGTTATGCCGTTCCGGCCTTCAATTTCAATAACCTAGAGCAGTTGCAGGCTATCATTAAGGCTTCTTCAGAGTTGAAGTCACCGGTCATTCTGCAAGTTTCAAAGGGCGCGCGCAACTATGCTAACCAGACGCTTCTGCGCTATATGGCCGAAGGAGCCGTAGAATATGCTAAGGAACTGGGTTGCGCCCATCCTGAAATAGTGCTCCACCTTGACCACGGCGACAGCTTCGAGCTGTGCAAGAGCTGTGTGGACATGGGCTTCTCGTCTGTTATGATCGACGGTTCTTCGCTGCCCTACGACGAGAACGTGGCACTGACTAAGAAGGTTGTTGAATACGCTCATCAGTATGATGTAACCGTAGAAGGTGAGCTTGGCGTGCTTGCCGGCGTTGAGGACGAGGTGGCTTCTGAGGAGTCTCACTATACAAAGCCCGAGGAAGTGATCGACTTTACAAGCAAGACTGGGGTTGATTCTCTCGCAATATCCATCGGAACGAGTCACGGCGCATACAAGTTCAAGCCAGAACAGTGTACACGCGACCCGAAGACCGGCCGCCTTGTGCCTCCTCCATTGGCATTCGACGTGCTCGATGAGATTATGAAGAAACTGCCCGGATTCCCGATCGTGCTCCACGGATCATCTTCAGTTCCGCAGGAATATGTCGACATGATCAACCAGTATGGCGGCAAGTTGCCTGACGCAGTGGGCATACCTGAGGAGCAGTTGCGCAAGGCCGCCAAGAGCGCCGTTTGCAAAATCAACATCGACTCAGACTCTCGTCTGGCCTTCACGGCAGCCGTTCGCAAGACATTGGCCGAGAAACCTGCAGAGTTTGACCCGCGTAAATACTGCGGACCGGCACGCGACCTCATGGAGGATATGTACAAGCACAAGATTATCGACGTGCTCGGTTCAGACAACAAGCTGGCTCAGTAAGAGTGAAAAGGTAAAAACGAAAAGTGGAAAATCCAATACTTTTCGAGTAATATATGAACCCCCCGTGGCCGAGCCACGGGGGTTTTTGTTCTTATTGCGCCATATATATAAATAAGGTGACGGATTTTTCACTTTTCACTTTTCGTTTTTCCCTTCTCAAGTTCTCACAAGATTGCGTCCCGCGTCAATCCTCAGGAATATGAAAAGCAGGATGGTGAAACCCCAAAGCGACGAGCCTCCGTAGCTGAAAAACGGCAGTGGAATGCCTATTACGGGAGTAAGGCCGAGTACCATGCCGACGTTAATGAACACATGGAACAGGAAAATGCTCAGCACGCAATAGCCGTATATGCGCCCGAATTTGAACGGTTGCCGTTCGGCCATTTTGATAAGCCTGAGTATCAGGGCTAGAAACAGCAGCAGAACGCCTGCCGAACCGAGAAAACCTTCTTCTTCGCCTACGGTGCAGAAGATGAAGTCGGTGTCCTGTTCGGGCACGAACTTCAGTTTCGTCTGTGTCCCGTTGAGGAAGCCTTTGCCCTTCAGACCTCCGGAGCCAATGGCTATTTCGCTCTGATGTACGTTGTAACCGGCTCCAGCTAGATCTTCATCAAGGCCGAGAAGCACGTTGATACGGGTTCGCTGGTGGGGCTCGAGAATGTTGTTGAGCACATAATCGGCCGAGTAAAAGAATGTTATCGAGCCTACCGTGAAAAGCAAAATGTAGAAATAATGCTTTATGCGCTTATTCAAAGCGTTGTATAAAAGGTATCCGACGAGAACCGCGCTTACGGCCAGTTGCACCCATACGATGTCGAACGGGATGACAAATTCGGCGAAAAGAAATGCCAAAAGGGTGGTTCCGAGGGTATATCCGAGAATGATGGATGCCTGCCGTCTGTCCTTGCAATAGACGTAAACCAAGGTCGAGGTGAATATGTGTACGAGCGCCAGTACGGCAAACTTGCCGACCGACGTGCCTGTGTCAAGCAGAAAAGTCTGCTCATAACGTATCCCGACGACAAAGTAAATAATCATCGCAACGCCAGTGAACAACACACTGCCTGTCATCCCCTCGCGGTAAAACATAAGGAAAAAGGATATGTAGACAAGGGCGGAGCCTGTCTCTTTCTGCGCTACGATGAACATCATAGGCAGCAACACGATGGCACATGCGGCCGCAAAGTCTTTCCAACGGTGCATGTTGAAGCCGTAGGTGCTCATCAGTTTGGCAACTGCGAGAGCTGTTGCGAACTTTGCGAACTCGGCCGGTTGCAGCCTCAAGGGGCCTAATACGAGCCACGAACGCGAGCCTTTTATCTCGTGGGGATTGAATATCGTAACGAAAAGCAGCAGCAACAGCACTCCGTAAATGATGTAGGCGAAGGTGTCGTAAAACCTGTCGTCGAGCATCAGGAGAACGAAGCCGAGGCAGATGGAAGTGCCTATCCATACTATCTGCATACCTGAACGTGTGCCGAGGCTTAGTATATCAGTGTCGCCGTATGTGTAGCTTGCGCCGCACACGCTGAGCCATCCGAACGCGAGAAGCGCCAAGTATATGCCTATAGTCCACCAGTCTAGCGAACGGAGCACGCTCGGTTGTTTATCTGTTTGTTGCGCCATAAGCTATGCGTCTGTGTTGGAATACTTCCGCCTTCTTCTCAGATTCGGGCGAGAGTTTCCCCTTAATATATTGTTCCATCATCAGCGCGCCGATAGGTACGCCGTATTCAGCTCCGAAACCGCCGTTTTCCACATATACGGCGATGGCGATCCGCGGGTTGTTCATCGGCGCGAACCCCATGAATATCGAGTGGTCTTGGCCGTGGTTCTGCGCCGTTCCTGTCTTGCCGCACACCTCGTATTCTGGCGTGTTGGCCGCATGGCAGGTTCCGTTGGTAACCGAGCGTCGCATACCGGCCACTATATATTCGTAAGCACGGCGGCCTGCCTTTGTATAATGGCGTTTCAGGTACGTAGTGTCAAGCGGCGTTCCTTGCACCTTTTTTACTACATGCGGTGTGTAATAATAGCCCCGGTTGGCAATGGTTGCTCCGAGATTTGCTATTTGTAACGGTGTAAGCAGCACCTCGCCTTGGCCTATTGCGATGCTTATCACGGTCAGTCCGTTCCATGAACCCTTGTAAGCCTTGTCGTAATATTGCGCGTTAGGGATAAGCCCGCGCTTCTCGCCGGACAGGTCGATGCCGAGTCTGTAGCCGAATCCCATGCTCACCATGTAGTCGCGCCACGTGTTCATGGCTTCTTGTACGTTTTTATACTTGCGCCTGTTGCCGAGCATATAATACAGCCCCCAGCAGAAGTAAGCGTTGCACGACGTGCCGAGCGCGGGGATGAGGTTTACCGGCGAGGCGTGGCCGTGGCATCCTACGTGCAGTCCGCGGCAGTAGAAGCCGTGGTGGCAGGGAAACAATGTGCTTGGTGTTACTATGCCTTCGCTTAGAAAAGTCAGCCCTTGCGTGGTCTTGAATGTCGACCCCGGAGGATACATTCCCATTATTGAGCGGTTAAGCAAGGGCTTCCACGGGTTGCGGGCGAGTGCCAAATGCGCTTTGCTACGCTTGCGTCCGGTCATGATGCGGGGGTCATACGTGGGCGAGGAAACCATGCACAACACTTCGCCCGTAGCCGGTTCTATGGCCACGATGCTGCCTATTTTGCCCTCGAGCAGCCTTTCGCCGAGTGCCTGCAGTTTCGAGTCGATGCCAAGGGTTAGGTCTTTTCCGGGCACAGGGCGGCGGTCCAGCTTGCCGTTCATATAGCTTCCTTGTATCCGTCCGTGGGCGTCGCGGAGCAGAATCTGCACTCCTTTCTCGCCGCGCAGTTGCTTTTCGTAATATTTTTCCACGCCTTGCTTGCCGATGTAGTCGCCGAGTTGGTAATAAGAATCTTCCTCAATGTCTGATTCCGACACTTCGGCCACGTCGCCTAGTACGTGCGCCGCGTATGGCGTTGTGTATTGGCGTACGCTGCGCCGTTGCACGTAGAAACCGGGAAACCTGTATATCTTTTCTTGGAAAACGCTGAATTCTTTTTCCGTCAGCTGGCTCATGAACATTTGCTGGGTGAACGGCGAGTAACCGGGATTTTTGTTCCTGTCTTTTATTTCGGCCATTCTTTTGTCGAAATATTCCTTTGTTATTCCTAACGATTGGCAGAAATCAAGGGTGTCAAGGCGGCCTTTTTCCTCGTTCATCACCACCATTATGTCGTAAGCGTTTTGGTTGTATACCATCAGCCGGCCGTTCCTGTCCGATATTACTCCGCGCGCCGGATACTCCACTTTTTTCAGGAAGGCGTTGCTGTCGGCGTTTTTCTTGTAGTCGTCGCTCATTATCTGGAGGGTGAACAGCCGTATGATGTAGGCCACGACGATGAATACGGCCACTCCGCCGATTACATATTTCCTGTTTTCAAGTGTGTAATCTTTGTCCATATCCCGGTGGTTGGAGTCTTAATCTAAGCTGGTCATCCCCTTCTTACGTTCTCTATCACGAGTATGAGGATTATCGTCAGCGCGGTGCTTCCGCCGATGTTTTTTGCCCATTGCGCCCAGTTGAAGAAGTTGAACGACTCCAACGTAAAGAAAACCATGCAGAAAACAAACACGCAAATCAGCGTGTAATAAGTATATTTTGCCGTTCCGAGCGCTTTCATCGATGGCTTCATGTCGTCAGGGCTGTCGCGTTGTACGAAGGCGTTGAGCAGATATGGCTGCAGGAGTCCTAACAGCGTGGCCGACGACGCTCCTACTCCCGGGGTGTTTGAGAACATGTCTATGCTCAGTCCGGCCACGAAACTCCATGCCAATACGGCCCACCTTGGGTAGCCGCGCCTGAACGTCATGATGAAATAAACGTACAGCATGGGCGTGGCGCAGCCGAAAAGGTCGATGTGGTTGAGCACCAGCACCTGCACAAGGCACAGTATGATGAATGTAAAAAGCCGGCGTATTACTTCTATCTTCATCTCAGTTCTGCTTTAGTTTCAGGGAGTCTTCGGCGCTGCGCATCAGTTCGATGCGTTCCTTCATGGCCGTATTGTCAATCACGCATACGTCACGCAGGTTGCCGAAGTCTGTCGTCAGTTTCACTTGTACGCGGTATGAAAGGCCGTCGCTAGAGTTGTAAACGTGAAGAATCTCTCCCGTTATTATGCCCGGAGGGAAGATTGACGAGTATCCGCTCGTCTCCACAAGGTCGCCGAGCCGGAAGTGCGCGTGGCGAGGTATGTCGTCAACGTATGCAAGGTCGGCTGCTCCGCCTGTCCAGTGCAGATATCCGTAATACCCCCGTTTCCTTATCGTCACGCTGATGTTCGACTTCGAGCTGAGCACCGGTATGACCACGGCGTAGTGCTCTGAGACCATGTACACCACGCCTACTACGCCCGTGCCGCAGGCCACTCCCATGTCTTTCCTCACTCCGTCGACCCGTCCCTTGTCAATGGTGATGAAGTTGTCGCGCTTGTCGAGCGAGTTGGTTATCACCTTCGCAGGTATCAGTTTGTAGTTCTTCAGCACGTCGGCTTGCGTCCTCGCCAGCCACGACGAGTCGCCTTTCTCCTTTTCTACCAGTTCCGAGAGCCGCCTTACTGTCTGCTCGAGATACAGGTTGCGGGCGTTCAGTTGCTCGTTTATCTTGGTCAGGCTGAAGTATGTCTTTACGGCGGCGTCGGCCTCGTACACTTTCCCGGCCACGACATTGGCCGACGAGAACCACACGCTGCCTTGATAGCTGTTAAACTTGAACAGCAGCACGATGCCCGCCGCTTCAAGCAGTGCAAAGACAAACCAGTGATTGTATTTTTTGAGAAATTCAATCAGGTTACGCATCGCTTACCTCATCAGGAACGAGAAGCGGTCGACGTTCTTCAGGGCTATGCCCGCCCCTTTGGCCACGCTGTGCAGGGGGTCGTCAGCCACATGGAATGGTATTTTTATCTTGTCGGTAAGGCGTTTGTCGAGTCCGCGCAGCAGCGCGCCGCCGCCTGTCAGGTAGATGCCGTTCTTCACTATGTCGGCATACAGCTCGGGCGGGGTTTTTTCGAGTGCGGAGAGCACGGCGTTCTCAATCTTCATTATCGTGCGGTCTAGGCAGTGGGCTATCTCCTGATAGCATACGGGCACCTCCATAGGCAGCGCCGTCACCTTGTTAGGCCCGTGCACAACGTAGTCCTCGGGAGCTTCCTCGCCTAGGTCGGTCAGCGCCGAGCCTACGTGTATCTTTATTCTTTCGGCCATGCGCTCGCTCACTTTCACGTTGTGCTGCTTGCTCATGTACTCTTGTATCTCGGCTGTCAGGTCGTCGCCGGCTGTGCGTATCGAGTTGTTCGATACTATACCGCCCAGCGATATTACGGCAATCTCGGTGCTGCCGCCGCCTATGTCGACAATCATGTTGCCTTCCGGGGCCTCCACGTCGATGCCGATTCCGATGGCCGCGGCCATCGGTTCGAATATCAGGTACACGTCACGGCCGTCGGCATGTTCGGCTGAATCGCGCACGGCGCGCAGCTCCACCTCCGTCGAACCTGACGGCACGCCTATCACCATGCGCAGCGACGGCGAGAAAAAGCGCCTGCCCGTGTGCACCATTTTTATCAATCCGCGCATCATCTGCTCGCAAGCCGTGAAGTCGGCTATCACGCCGTCGCGCAGCGGGCGTATGGTGCGTATGTTGTCGTTGGTTTTCTCATACATCATCTTGGCCTTTTCCCCCACGGCTATCATCTTGTCCGTGCGGCGGTCGAGGGCCACTACCGAAGGCTCGTCCACCACAATCTTGTCATCACTGATAATGATTGTGTTGGCCGTGCCGAGATCCATTGCAATCTCTTGGATAAACGAAAAAAATCCCATAACCTATTTTTTAATTCATAATTCATAATTCATAATTCATAATTCATGATTGGACTTGCCGTATATGTGCGCAAATGCGCCGGTGCCTTTTATGGCGTATGCCCAATTATGAATTATGAATTATGAATTATGAATTAAAATTGTGAATTGAACCAGTTGTGTATCGCCGTGTCGTAGTGGCTGCTTACGCCGAAGGCGCGTGTCGCGAACATGCGGCGGTCCTCGATGTCGGTTTCGGCGCCCTTCTTGTTCAGTATGTCGAGCAGCACTCCGTATTCCGCCTTGCTCGGCACGATTACCACGTCTTTGAAGTTTTTCGCGCCGGCGCGTATCAGTGATATGCCGCCTATGTCAATCTTTTCTATTATGTCGGCCTCGCTCGCTCCGCTCGCCACGGTCTGCTCGAAGGGGTACAGGTCTACTATCACGAGGTCAATCTCAGGTATCTCGTACTGGCTCATCTGTTCGCGGTCGCCCTCGTTGTCGCGGCGTCCCAGTATGCCCCCGAATATTTTCGGGTGCAGCGTCTTCACGCGGCCGCCAAGTATCGAGGGGTAAGTGGTCACGCTTTCCACTGTCTGACATTCGTATCCAAGCGATTCGATAAACTTCTGTGTACCGCCTGTCGAGAGGAATTTCACGCCCTCCGCGTTGAGTTTCGCAAGCAGCTCGTCGAGTCCGTCCTTATGGAACACCGATACGAGCGCGGTCTTGATTTTCTTAGTTTCGGCCATATCTTTGTTTATGTTATAGTTTTTAGAGTGCAAAGATAGTGCAAGTCGAGTGAAATACAAAATAAAAGCGCGAAAAGCGAACTTTTATTTTTATTTCCGAGGCGCAGCCTATTTTCTGTAAAGATAGTGCAAGTCGAGTGAAATACAAAATAAAAGCGCGAAAAGCGAACTTTTATTTTTATTTCCGAGGCGCAGCCTATTTTCTGTAAAGATAGTGCAAGTCGAGTGAAATACAAAATAAAAGCGCGAAAAGCGAACTTTT
>ERZ780212.2328-NODE-2328-length-12339-cov-3.065451_pt1 | contig 12339 bp, 6 predicted proteins | sample MGYA00511364_ERZ780212 | MGnify/ENA primary metagenome ERZ780212 (study PRJEB29588, sample SAMEA2147991) | human gut metagenome | biome: human gut; feature: human-associated habitat; material: faeces | place: Denmark | collected 2008/2010 ...
CATACCATAGAGTTATATGGTGAAAGTATGCGAAAGTTAAGGTCTAAGAAAAACGAGAAATTTTAAAAGGGTAAAATAAAATTGACCCCCAACACCAGGACTTTAAAGGGTCAATCATATTGTAGCCAAAGGGGGACAATCCTGTTTGGCCAAAGGGGTCAAAGTCGCATGGCTTTTCCAGTCTATGTCATGTCTTTTGCCGTCCGTAGGGAAGGTGTCATGGTCATCGGTAACGGTATGTCTTTATAAAGGAAAGTTTTAATTATATCAATTATGAAACGTTTTATTTTGTTATCAGCAATGGTGCTTCTGTTTGTACCTGTGTCGTGCGATAGGAGCAATTCCGCTTCGGATGTGGCTGTAAGTATATCTCCCAATACTTTGACAGTCCCGTCGGCAGGAGGTACTTTTTCGATCAAATACTTAGTTGATGGAAATCAGAATGTCGAACTGGAACCGGTATGCGGAGAGACGTGGATCGGAGGCTGGGATTTCAGTGTGGACGGTGTGCTGACCTTTCAGGTAGACACCAATAGGGGGGCGGCCAGGACTGCCGTAGTGCATCTTGTCAGCGACAGACTGGCGGAGGATGTGTTCTTCACAGTCGAGCAGGGTGATGCTTCAAAGGTTTATATGTACGACCTGGAAAATGCTGTCTGGACAGCAAGGATATGCAAGTTCGACAGGGAGGAGACTATATTCCAGGAAGTGAATCCCGAGGTTCAGTCCGAACTTTGGAGCTCGTATATCACGGCTGGAGAGTATGCGGACCAGTATGCGCATGACTGGAACATGGAGCATCCGGACGATCTGATATCGTCTGAGGATGCGTTGGGATTCGAGTTCACGGATCCCGAGGCTGTAAATCCCGAAATGAGGACTTTCTTCACGGTGACGTTCAATGACGGATGCATTGAGGTCGTGGACGGCATGGAGACTGTGGCCGGAGGCGCTACTGTCATACGTATTGCCGGAAAGTTCACATTTGATGAGGAGACAGGTATCATGACCGTCTCTGACACATGCAATACTCTTTATGACAGGGAAGTGAGGATTCAGTTCTCTAAAGAAAATGAGGAGATGGTCTATGATGTCGTCTACATGTGGCATCCGGATTATCTGACTAACTATTTCGGCACCTCAGACCGGTTGGGATTCGTGCTGGCCAATTATGACGGTTCGAAGTGTTATATCCCTCATGGAAAACTTAGGTATTACCTCAGGTACATGGGGCCGTACTCCGATGAAGAACAACTATAAAATTAACCTGTATTATGAAAGGAAAAGATTTTTTAAGAATGTCCGTGCTGTCGGGAGCTGTTGTCCTGGCGGCGCTGTTGTCGTCCTGTAATAAGGAAGAGCAGGGCTCAGCCCCTACCGTATCGGTGGAGGCGGTGTCGTCTGATGCCTCATCCATAACATTAAGAATAAGCTCCGAGGGAGCGACAGAACTTGCGTATATGCAGATAAAGGACCTGCAGTCAGTGCCTTCTGCCAAGGGACTGCTGAGTGCCGGTACGCAGGTGGAGGTACCTGGCGGGGATGTTGAGGTTACGGGTCTGGAACCGTCTACTGATTATTATTTTGCCGTAGTGGCTGCCAATGGAGACCTGTATTCCGAGATAGCTACCGTCGAGGCCAGTACCTTGGAGGCAGAATGTACCTTTGAGCTTACTGTAACAGGTACGACATCGGAAGCCATCGCATGGCGTGTGGTCCCGAGTGTGGATACCCAGCCTTATTATGTGGCCGCGCTTCCGGCTTCATACGCGTCATCTTCGGATGAGGAGCTGCATGCGGCTGTACTGAAGCAGATAACCGAGGCGGCCGGAGGCAGTCTGGAGGATTATCTTTCAGCAAATATGTTTACCGGTACGAGGACAGGTAGTATCACAGGCCTTGAGCCGCAGACAGAGTATCTGCTGACGGTAATGGGACTTTCAGCCTCGGACGGCTCGCTTCAGACAGGTATAGCTAAGGACAATGCCACCACCGCAGAGGAATTTGAGCTGACCTTCACTCTGTCTTACTCAGATGTCACCGCGACAACTGCGCATGTGTCAGTGGTGCCCTCGGACGATGAGGCAACGTATGTATGGCTGTGCCAGCCTTCTACAAACTATCCTAATCTCAGTGAGGATGACGCGGACGAAATCGCCAAGGCGTATGTAGCCAATGTGGGCGCTATGCTTGATCAGGGTATGGGGCTTTATACCGGCTCTTATGATATTCAGAATTTCGCAGTGAACTCCGACAGCAAATATTATCTTTTCGCATTCGGCTACACTCCGGGTATAGGCATTACCAGCAGCTGTGAGCTTGAGGCCTTTGAAACCGGTCACAGTATGGGGCCTGATGACTTCGAAGCGGAGATTGTCGTCGACGTGGCTACGGCAAAGAGACTGGGCTTTAAGGTTCATCCTACGGACTCATGCGCTGCCATTTACTACTTTCCGGTAATCCTTCCCAAAGCGGAGTACTCATGGGATGCTGCTAAGGACTCGGCCATTGCCGCTGTTAAAAGCCATTATGACCTCAATATCGATTTTAACCCCGGTTATACTATGACAGACGCTGTCTCGTCGGTATGCTATAGGGGCTCATATGATCACTTTGAGGCTACGGGCCTTACTCCCGAGACCGAATATGTGATAGCTGTCGTGGCTATGTCCAATGACGGAGAGCCAGGCAATGCAGAAGTGACGGCAGAAGAGAGCACAACGGTTGAGAAGCAGTCAGAAGCCAGATTTACCAATACTCTGGTGGGAATTTACGACGGAGATCAGGCTCTTGCGGCCGGACTTTTCCCTGAAAGCAGCGCAAAAGTTTCCGGAAATGCATTAGCCGTATTCAAAGTGACGATTTCCGAGGAAGCCGTACACTGCTATTATAACAGCAACCTTGTCGGAAACTACTCTAATCCCGAGGAGGAGTATAAGACTGACGACGATCTTATGAGTTGGCTGCCGGATAATCCTTTTACGGTAGAGGTTGAAGATCATACAACCACTCATCTTGTTGTTCCTTATAAGTATTATGATAGGGACTACTATGATTACACATTCGTGACGTGGGCCAATGACGCGGAAGGTGTCTGGGGACCTGTCAGCAGGACTTTCGTACAGGCAGTATCAACGGAAGTTGATCCGATTGATGAACTGGTGAATCTTATGAAAGGTCCATCCGCAGCACCGATATTGTTGTCGAAATGACGGTAGGCTACTGACCAGTCTGAATAATCGGCACAGTCCATTCCGGTTTTCCCGAATGGGCTGTGCTTTTTTATGGGCATCTGCGAGTAGCCGTCCATAACGTTCAACAGATACGGCCTGCAAAATGGCTCGCGGAAAGATGGGTTAAAAGAAAGGGGCTGTTGTGACGCAGCCCCTTAAGATTGTCGTTTGAGTCTGTTGGATGCCTTTAGAAAGCCAGCATGGGTCTTACCGTAGTACCGTTCTTTTTATCGTAGCACAGGTATTCTATCCATCCGTAGTCCGCGAAATCGATGTAACGATACCTTGTGGGAGAGGACTGTGCTGCTATCTGTATTCCGTTGCCGGCATCAGCGAATATTATCTTGTTGGTGAAGCTGACCTTCTCCATGGCGCTGTTCATCAAGGACGCCACAGTACCCATTTCCATCCAGGACAGGCATCCGTCCCAGCCTCCGACTGCTGAACTGGCCTGTACATTGGACTCGTCAAACTGCAGGCCGGTAAGATTGCTGATGGCGTCCAGCAGCTGGCCTCCTGCCGGCATAAACCAGCCTGTTGTCATGCCTTCTGCCGGACCTCCGACCTCATTTGCAAAGTTGCCTACGGCCTTGAATCCGGGATAGTTCCCGGCTGCGACATCGGCTGCTCTCTCTGAGACGAGCAGACTGTAGTTCGCGTAACCCTCTATGTCAGCTATGGCGAGACTGTAAAGCTCTTGCGGGTCTGTAAGCTCGGGTATGCTGGTAAAGCCTATTTCGGATTCATCCCTCTCGTAATTTCCTGACGAGTAGTCTTTATACCAGCAGTAGTATCCACCATTTCCGGCACCCCAGGTCGCAAGGACCAGAGCGTGGGCTGTTCCTCCGAGTGCTTCTTTTTCACCGTTGCCGATTCTTTCCGGGTCTATCTGGCATACAAGCCCTATTACATTGGCGGAGCCTACTTCGGATGCCGGAGCGTCCTTTGAGAGGAGGTTTCCGTCCGCGAGGAAGAAGTCGCCTATCTGGAGATTGTGCTCTATGACAGTCGGCTCGCCTTCGGAGAATGATGTGCATTTTCCGGCTTCAGCATTGCCGTCATAGGTTTTGGACTCACCGGAGTAAATGCATGGGATGGAGAAGGCTCCGGGTTTCACGACCAAAAGAAGTCTGCCGTTTTTACTTTTCGGAATCATCGAGTTGAAAGTGACGTCGGGGCCGCTCAACGAATAGTCAGGGATGTCGTAGTCCGTGTTGGTGAATGTGTAGAATGTCCCCGGAAGGCTTATCTCAACAAGTCCCATGGCATGTGACATGCCGAGACTGAGACTGTTGTCCGCCGGAGCTGCCATGCCTATAAGCAGGTCGGAGGAGTCGAATCCGTCTCCGCTCTGGTCGGACGCTACGGGCCAGGCCTCGCTTATCATTGAGAAAAAGCCTGCGGCATCAGAGGCCGTAAGGTCTACGGATGCAGGCAAGGTCTCCTGATAGGGCCAGTAAGCATAGTATTCGGCTCCTGAGGGGAACAGCATTTCCGGATCCGCGGCTTGCCATACAATGGCGTCGCCGGTGCCTGATGCGGTGAGGCAGATGTTGTTGAAGCCTTCCAATATCTCTCCGTTCATCAAGGCGAACAGACCTATGCGGTCTCCTGCAGAGAATGTCCTGCTGTTTGAATAGGTCCCGTCTTCCATGGAAAATCCGTTGTCGCTGACTGTGATTGTCAAGGGAACGTCCACGGAATCTTCTTTGCCGGTATTTTTCTCGCAGCCCATTATGACGGCACAGACTGCTGCGGCAATGATAAATTTTCTCATAAAACTAAAATTAAAATATATTCATGCAAATGTACGAAAATAAGTAAAAGCCAGATGGATTTTTTAAAAAACCTATCTGGCTCAACTGTGTCAAGGTCGGCTGAATTACTCGCAGATGATGGTTACGTTGTCCACGATCATGATGCTGCCGGAGGCGGCACGGTATGCGTTGCCCTCCTTGCTGGCGGCGAAGATTACTGCCAGTTTGTAGGTCTTGGAAGGATCGTATTCCTTGGTGTATTCGAGGTCGAAAGAGAACTGGGTGAAATCTTCCAGTCCGGCTGTCTCGAAGCTGCCTGTGGCGCAGATCTTATCCGATGTGTAGATGTCCGAACCGTTGAGGGTCTCGTCCTCGCTGGTGACCTTGTAGAGTACTGCGTTGACAGTGCCGAGGTCCTGCTTGTCGATAATCTCGCCGTTCTCGTCATAGAACTTCTCTCCCGGAGTGTATTTCAGCCATCCGGTGACGGCCAGGGGCTTGTCCTCGAAGAGGATGCCGAATTCCGTGGTGGCCATGGGGTCGGTCATTGCGGCAATAGCATTGAAAGTGCCGAGGAAGATGGTGCCGGAAGTAACAGCCGGAATTGTCTGTCCCATTAAATTCCCTTTGACGGTGTATACGGATTCGATGATAGCTCCTTTGCCTGTCACTCCATTTTCTGTTGGACGGACGGGGTATTCTCCGTTGTATTCAGGGTGTCCAAGCAAAGGCCCCATATTCTTGATAAGACCTACTGCATCGTTGCATGTAGCCCATCCCACAGGATTGGTAATCTCCTCCGGGTACATGGCTCCTTCGGAGGTCCATGTCTCGAAATCGTAGAAATAGGCGGCTCTGCCGGATACGGATACGGTGTACTCGCTGGCAGTTCCGTCTTCTGCTACTACTGTGTAGATGACGGACTGGCCGTTAGAAAGATCTATGGCTGTGCCTGATGCCGGGCTTACTGTGGCTCCGGCCGATACCTCAATCGTGGGAACCAGGGCGGTGAGGTCTCCTCCATCCTGGACTGTAACGGATATGGTACGGTTGTCCTGGTCGAGTGTCGTTCCGAAAACAGCTGCATTCGCGGAGTTGGAGGCGTCAAAGGTGAAGGAAGTGATGAGTGCCTCGCTGCTCTCGTTGCCGGTGAGTTTGGTACCGTCGAACGTTACATCTACGGGTGTGCCGTTGAAGTCGATACTGATAGTGAGGCTGATGGTGTTGTCGGCGAATCCTCCGTCGACAGTGACGTGCTGCTCTCCGATGACGTTGAGTGTCAGGGTCTGCTCACCTGACAGGCTGTAGTCGTACTCCGGAATGTCAGAGCCTGCAATCTTGCAGCTGTCAACTTTGATGGTGCCTAATTCTATGCCCATGAACGAGAAGTCCTCGAGTGTAAGGCTGACGGTCTCGTCGTCAACTTTGGCGACAGTGATGTTCCTGGCAATGTCCGAACCGACGGGTTCACCTCCCAAAGTGATATTGAGCAGGCCCTTGTACTCGCCTGCCAGCTGTTCGTCTATGGGGTATGTGATGTCGGGATTGTCAGTAGTGCCGGTGACTGCTTTCGCGAAGTAGGCTCTTGTTGTTACGCCGTCCTGTGCTGTCACAGTGAATGTCACAGCTCCTTTTGAGAAGTCCACGGCCGAGCCTGATGCAGGTGATACTGTCGCGTTTTCTGAAACAGTGATGGTGGGAACGAGAGCGGAGAGCCGCTCGGAAACGGAGTCGGAGCTGACACTGAATGTGATGCTGTCACCGTTGATGACAGGCTGTGATGTCACGATGCTGTTGGCATCGACTGAGGTGTCAAAAGTGAATGAGACGATCTCGGCTTCCGACGATAATTCTTCCGCTTGCCTGCAAGAGAATGTGCCGGCGATGGCGACTGTGGCGGCAAGTAGAAGGTGTTTTAATGATAAATTGCTCATAATGAGTTTGTTTTGGTTTAAATAGTTAGTACAAAATATTCTAGAATTAGCCTATTCAAACTGTATATGACAGTGCATTATTCAGATTACGGGGCGCTAAGATATATCTTTTCTTCTATTGGAAGATGATTTTGCGGGACTTTTTACTACTTTTGTATGTTATTTGTAGATTGCAAATTCGACAAAATATAGACTATATGACTGATTTCCAGAAATCAATTATCGAGGGTATCCCGGATGTGCTCCCGGCTCCCAAACCATTTGACCCGACGGTCAATCATGCTCCGCACAGAAAGCAGATACTTACCGCTGAGGAAAAGAAACTGGCATTGAGAAACGCGCTGAGGTATTTTCCTCCCAAACATCATGCGGAACTCATTCCTGAGTTCAAGGAAGAGCTTGAGACTTACGGACGTATCTATATGTACCGTCTGCGGCCCGATTACAAGATATACGCCCGCAGTATAGATGATTTTCCATACAGGAGCCGTCAGGCTGCGGCCATCATGCTGATGATATCCAATAACCTGGATATGGCCGTCGCCCAGCATCCCCACGAGCTGATCGTCTATGGAGGCAACGGAGCGGCTTTCCAGAACTGGGCCCAGTACCGTCTGACCATGCAGTATCTGTCCCAGATGACGGACGAGCAGACTCTGGTGCTGTATTCGGGCCATCCGCTGGGACTCTTCCCCTCGCATAAGGATGCACCGCGTCTGGTGATAACCAACGGTATGGTGATACCAAATTATTCTTCCAAGGATCATTGGGAGAAGTTCAACGCCCTCGGCGTCTCCCAGTACGGGCAGATGACTGCGGGCTCCTTCATGTATATAGGTCCTCAGGGTATCGTTCACGGCACTACCATCACAGTGATGAACGCCGCCAGGATGCACACCCGTCCCGGGACGGAGAACCGCGGCAAGCTCTTCGTAAGCTCAGGTCTCGGAGGTATGTCAGGAGCTCAGGGCAAGGCTTCGGTGATAGCCGGCGTGGTCGGTATCATCGCGGAGATCAATCCTAAGGCTATCAGGACCCGTTACTCGCAGGGCTGGGTAGACGAGGTGTACACCGAACTCGACCCGCTTATCGACAGGGCTCTCAAGGCCAGGGAGAACAAGGAGGCTGTGGCTCTGGCATATCAGGGCAATATCGTAGACCTCTGGGAGAGACTGGCAAAGAGGGGAGTGGATGTGGACCTCGGTTCCGACCAGACCTCACTGCACAATCCCTGGGCCGGCGGTTACTATCCCGCAGGTTTCACTTTCGAGGAGTCCAACGAGATGATGGCCTCCGACCCTGACAAGTTCAAGAGGGAGGTGCAGAAGTCGCTCCGCCGTCAGGTGGCCGCCATCAACAAGCTCACAGAGAAGGGTATGTACTTCTTCGACTACGGTAATGCCTTCCTGCTGGAGGCTTCCCGTGCGAAGGCTGACATCATGGGGGCGAACGGGGCCTTCCGTTATCCCTCCTATGTGCAGGATATCATGGGTCCGCTCTTCTTCGACTATGGCTTCGGTCCGTACCGCTGGGTATGTACATCCTCAAGGCCTGAGGATCTGGCGGAGACAGACCGGATAGCGGCAGAAGTGCTTGAGGACATATACAGGACAGCTCCTGAGGAGATAAAGAATCAGCTTGCGGACAATATCCACTGGATCCGCGAGGCCGGCAAGAACAAGCTGGTAGTCGGCTCGCAGGCGCGTATTCTCTACGCTGATGCCGAGGGCCGTATAAAGATAGCGCTTGAGATGAACAGGGCTATCCGGGAGGGCCGTATTTCAGCTCCCATCGTGCTCGGACGTGACCATCACGACGTGTCAGGCACGGACTCGCCTTACCGCGAGACATCCAATATCTATGACGGCTCCCAGTTCACTGCCGACATGGCTGTGCAGAACGTCATAGGCGACTCCTTCCGCGGCGCTACCTGGGTGTCCTTGCACAACGGCGGCGGAGTAGGCTGGGGCGAGGTCGTCAACGGAGGCTTCGGCATGGTCATCGACGGCAGTGATGACGCTGACCGCCGCATTAGGAACATGCTCCACTGGGATGTCAACAACGGCATCGCCCGCCGCAGCTGGGCCCGCAACAAGGGAGCCATGTTTGCAATCAGGAGAGAGATGGAGCGTACCCCCGAACTGAAGGTCACCATGCCCTATCTGGTGGACGAGAGTCTTCTGTAACAGACTGGAACTATTAACTTTCAAATATTTGAAATATGGCAGAAAAATTATTTACAGAGTTTCCTCCTGTTCCTACGTCCGCATGGGAAGAGGTGATCACGAAGGACCTCAAGGGCGCCGACTACGAGAAGAAGCTCGTATGGAAGACCTATGACGGATTCTCCGTGCGTCCTTATTACCGTGCCGAGGACCTTCAGGGTCTGAAGTACGTAGGGAAGAATCCCGGAGAGTTCCCCTTCGTAAGAGGAACTAAGCAGAATAACAAATGGTTTATCAACGAGAGTCTCTGCTGTGAGGATCCCGCTGCGGCCAACAGCCAGGCGCTGACGCTTCTCACAAAGGGTGTGGAGTCATTCACCTTCTATCTTGGAGAGGGCAAGTCCATGGAAGTCTCGGATTTCGCGACACTCCTCAAGGGCATTGCGCTGGAAAAGGTGCCTGTAGGATTCCGCGGCTGTTGTCCGAGGACAGTTGGTACTCTGACCAATTTCCTGAAATACGTGGACTCTCTCGGTGTCGACAAGGATACTGTGCGCGCTACATTTGACTTCTCGCCTCTCAGACCGCTCAATACAAAGGGAACATTCTGTGAGGAAAAGGCTTTCAATGCTCTGGCAGAGTGTGTCAGGGCCGCTGCTCCTTACAAGAATGTACGTGTGATAGAGGTAGGGGCGTATATCTACAACAGTTGCGGAGCCTCCTCTACCCAGGAGCTCGCGTTTGCCCTCAGCCAGGGCAGCGAGTACATCTCCCGTCTGTCCGACATGGGCATCGATGTGGAGACCATTGCCCGCAAGATGTATTTCCATTTTGGAGTAGGAAGCTCGTATTTCCTGGAGATAGCCAAGTTCCGTGCGGCCCGTATGCTCTGGGCCAATGTTGTCGAGGACTACGGCTGCGCCAAGGGATGTCCTGAGAAGATGTGCGTCTTTGCAACGACATCCGAGTACAACATGACCGTATATGACTCCTATGTAAATATGCTCCGTGATACCACCGAGGCCATGAGTGCCGCCATAGCAGGCGTGGACTACCTCGAAGTGCTGCCTTACGATTTCGCATTCAGAGTGCCCAATGACTTTTCCCGCCGTATCGCACGCAACGTGCAGAACATCCTCAAGGAGGAGGCCCGTTTCGACAAGGTCGTCGACCCTGCGGCCGGTTCCTACTATGTGGAGATGCTCACCGAGAAGATCGCCGGGGCCGCATGGGATCTCTTCCGCAAGGTAGAGGCCGCCGGCGGTTATGTGGCCCAGTTCAGGGCCGGATTCATCCAGTCCGAGATCAAGGCCGTGTCCGACAAGAGGGACAAGAACTACACTACCCGCCGCGACACCATCCTCGGCAGCAACCAGTATCCCAACTTCCTCGAGAAGGCCGGTGACGAGATTACTCCCGAGATTGTCTCCCGTGATATTCCTACCCGTATGGGGCAGGTAGTTCCCGCACACGGATGCCATAAGGATGATGCGGTCGAGCCTCTCAGGCCCTACCGCGCAGCCGAGGCCTTCGAGGCCCTTCGTCTTGCTACAGACCGCAGCGGCAAGGAGCCCAAGGCATTCATGCTTACATTCGGCAATCTGGCCATGTGCCGCGCCCGCGCCCAGTTCTCCTCGAACTTCTTTGCAGTGGCCGGTATCCGCATCATCGACAACAACCGTTTCGCTTCCATCGAGGAGGGCGTAAAGGCAGCCCTCGCTTCCGGAGCCGAGATCGTGGTTGCCTGCTCGTCCGACGACGAGTATGCTGAGGCAGTGCCTGAGATCGCACGCCTTATCGGTGACAAGGCCATCGTAGTCGTAGCAGGCGAGCCTGCCTGCAAGGAGGATCTCCAGTCCAAGGGAATCCAGAACTTTATCAGTGTCAAGAGCAACGTCCTCGAGACCCTTCGCGGCTATCAGGAGAAGCTCGGAATCAAATCTCTTTAATCTCAGAAGTTATGCGTCCTAATTTTAAAGACATACAGTTTGACAATGCCGCCGCAGGATGCGCGCAGGCAGCTGCTTCACAGCAGATTTGGGAGACTCCGGAGCACATCGGCGTGAAGGAGATCTACACCCCTAAGGACAATGAGGGAATGGAGCACCTGAACTATGCGGCAGGTCTTCCTCCTTTCCTCCGCGGACCTTACAGCACCATGTACGTGATGAGGCCCTGGACCATACGTCAGTATGCAGGCTTCTCCACGGCAGAGGAGTCCAATGCTTTCTACCGCAGGAACCTCGCCGCAGGACAGAAGGGTCTGTCCGTGGCATTTGACCTGGCTACACACAGAGGCTACGATGCCGACCATCCCCGCGTAGTCGGTGACGTCGGAAAGGCCGGTGTGTCTATCTGCAGCGTAGAGGACATGAAGGTGCTCTTCGACCAGATACCTCTGAACAAGATGTCAGTGTCCATGACCATGAACGGAGCCGTTCTGCCTATCCTGGCCTTCTATATCGTGGCAGCCCAGGAGCAGGGTGCCAAGCTCGAGGAGATGCAGGGTACCATCCAGAACGATATCCTCAAGGAGTTCATGGTCCGCAACACCTACATCTATCCTCCCGAGTTCTCGATGAGGATTATCGGCGACATCTTCGCCTACACTTCCAAGTACATGCCCAAGTTCAACTCGATATCCATCTCCGGCTACCACATGCAGGAGGCCGGCGCTACCTGCGACATCGAGATGGCCTATACCCTGGCTGACGGTCTGGAGTACCTGCGTACAGGTATCAAGGCCGGTATCGACGTGGATGCCTTCGCTCCCCGTCTGTCCTTCTTCTGGGCCATCGGCATGAACCACTTCATGGAGATCGCCAAGATGCGCGCCGCACGTATGCTGTGGGCCAAGATCGTTAAACAGTTCAATCCTAAGAGCAACAAGTCCCTCTCACTGAGGACCCACTGCCAGACATCCGGCTGGTCCCTCACCGAGCAGGATCCTTTCAACAACGTGGCCAGGACATGTATCGAGGCCATGGGCGCCGCACTCGGACACACCCAGTCCCTGCATACCAACGCTCTCGACGAGGCTATCGCCCTGCCTACCGACTTCTCCGCCCGTATCGCACGTAACACCCAGATCTACATCCAGGAGGAGACCAACGTATGCCGCGGCATAGATCCTTGGGCAGGTTCCTACTATGTAGAGTACCTGACCGACCAGATCGCCCACAGAGCATGGGAGCACATCCAGGAGATCGAGAAGCTCGGCGGTATGGCCAAGGCTATCGAGACCGGTATC
>ERZ780212.2335-NODE-2335-length-12309-cov-2.588053_pt1 | contig 12309 bp, 8 predicted proteins | sample MGYA00511364_ERZ780212 | MGnify/ENA primary metagenome ERZ780212 (study PRJEB29588, sample SAMEA2147991) | human gut metagenome | biome: human gut; feature: human-associated habitat; material: faeces | place: Denmark | collected 2008/2010 ...
TTTGCCTTCTAGTCTAAGTTTTCTTACGGTCAGCGCAGTAAATGCGCAGACCTACTGAGCAGTTACCAATCTTCTACCTGCTGCTCGAAATCCGCCTCGATTTTTCCGTCTTTGATGCGGATGACCCGCCTTGCCTGCGCCGCGATATCGTTATCATGGGTGATCAAAATCACGGTTCGTCCCTCGCGGTGGAGTTGTTTTAAAATGCTCATGATTTCTTTGGTGGAACCCGAATCCAGATTACCGGTGGGTTCGTCCGCCAGGATCACTGGCGGCGCCTGTGCAATTGCCCGCGCAATCGCAACCCTCTGCTGCTGTCCGCCGGACATCTCCGATGGCTTATGCGACATACGCTGTCCCAATCCGACCTTTTCAAGCGCTGCTTCCGCCAGCTCCCGGCGTTCTTTTTTGCCAACGCCACGGTAAATGAGCGGCAGCTCTACATTTTCCAGCGCCGTCAGATTCGCGATCAGGTTAAAGCCCTGAAAAATAAAACCAATCTCCCGGTTTCTGACGTCCGACAGTTCATCGTCACTCATGCGCGACACATCTTTTCCATGTAAAAAATAGGAGCCGCTGGTCGGCACATCGAGGCAGCCGAGCATGTTCATCAACGTCGATTTGCCCGAGCCGGAATGACCGATAATCGCCACAAATTCCTTCTCCTGAATGGATACCGACACATGATCCAGCGCCCGGACTTCGTTCTCACCGGGGTTATAGATCTTGCAGATATCCTTAACTTCCACAAGTGCAGCCATTGATTTGCCCTTTCTGTATTATTTGTATAATACAATAATACGGTTGCGTTTTTCTGTCAACCCACAGGTTTTACACATTGTAGTTCATTGTACCTGAATACCTTTGAAAAATCCCCCGTCTTTCATAAAATCTTTCTTAAATTTTTCCAAAGAAATCAGAACCCGGAGGGCAGGGTCCACTTTTTTGAAAAACAAAACCGCAGAGGATTTCGCCTCTGCGGTGCGTGGTGGGAATTTGTGTGGATTACGACAGCTGCTTTGCAGCCATGTAATCGATTTTTTTATTCATAACGATAGAATGCTCGCAGAGCGTGCATTTTATTATTTATGCGCTGCCTTTAAGATCGGGCTGAGCTTTTTGTAAACTAAAATAGTGATCAGCGATACCAGGCCGCCTTTTAAGAGGTTTAACGGTACAACACACATCAGCACCAGTCCGCTGATGCTGTGGATCGCCGGGTTAATCGCCGTTCCCATTCCGATGATCGCATCCAGCGGGATTCCGTACAGCTCAGAAAATTTCGGAAGCAGATAAATGGCATTGAAGCAGGAGCCAAACGCCGTCATGATCAGTGTACCCACAACGGTGCCGAGAATCGCCTGTTTTCTCGATTTTTTGAACAGGTAGATCACGGACGCAGGCAGCACCAGCATGCAGCTGATCGAGAAGTTTGCCAGCTCTCCGACGAACGCTGTGGAAGAGGGCTTTAACACAAGCTTGATCAGAATTTTACAAAACTCAATCATGACACCCGCCACCGGTCCGTATGCAAATGCACCGATCAGCGCCGGAAGCTCGGAAAAGTCCAGTCCGTAGAAGGACGGTGCGAAGGGAACCGGAAACTCCAGCACCATCAGGATCGCTGCAATTGCGGAAAATACGCCGATCACGACGATTTTTCTGGTTGCAAGGACACGCTCTGTGTCGTTATTTTTTTTCTTGACTGCTTTTTCAATGACATAGGCGATCAGAAACATCACCACGATCAGTGCAAGAAACTCCAATACAAATACTACGTTTTCAGATACGGTTTGCCATAAAGAACTCATTTTTAAGTCTCCTTTCGATTTGCAGGAAAGTTCTTTGTACAACGATATGCCTGTCAGGGATCCTGCCAAAGGGCTTTTCCTTCACAGGATATCCCCTTCCTTTGGAACATAAAAAACCCGGAAGAGAAATCTTCCGGGTCTGTGCGCTGTTTGCTTTGGGTTTCTTCTGCGTCGGCAAAAACGCATCAGAAAAAGCAATCGTCTTCTTCCATCCAGACTGTACTGTCGGCTTCGGAGTTTCCGTCTGCTCCCATTGCAGAAGGATCACCGAATCATGCCCCCGCTGACTTATACAGCGAAAGGCTCGTGGGCTATACCACCGGTTGGGACTTGCACCCGACCCTGAAGAACTTTACCTTTATTAACGTGTTGAGTATATGACGTTTTTGATAAAAAATCAAGAGAAAATTTATTTTTTTCTTATTTCTGATCCAGCCGCATCGTCAGGCCGATCCGTTTTTTGACCGGATCAACGTCCAGTACCTTTACATCCACGATATCCCCAACGCTGACGGCTTCCAGCGGATGCTTGATAAAACGGTCCGTGATCTGGGAAATGTGCACCAGTCCGTCCTGATGGACGCCGATATCCACGAATACACCAAAGTCGATGACGTTACGGACGGTTCCCTTTAACACCATGCCGGGCTTTAGGTCCTTCATATCCAGCACGTCGCTGCGCAGGATCGGGCGGGGCATATCCTCACGCGGATCGCGGGCAGGCTTTTCCAGCTCCCTGACAATATCTGTCAGCGTGATCTCGCCAATACCAAGCTCTTCCGCCAGCCTTTTCTTGTCCGGAATGCGGCGTTCCAGTGCAGAAACGGCTGCTGTCTTCTGGCTGCCGGATGTGCTGCTGCCTGCAGCGGCTCCTGTCGACGCATTTGCAGCGTTCGATGCACCTGCGCCAGACCGCCCCGATGCGTTTGCTCCTTTTTTGCCGGTTCCGCCATTGTCTGCATCCAAAGTCATTCCCTGCATGGCTGCTGCCAGTGCGCGTCCCATCGCCGTATCCGTATTGCGGATGTTGAAGCCGTTTTGTCTGCGGTCCTTGCGGTTTGCTTTGCCTTTGGCAGACACATTCTGGCGTGCAGCGTCGCCTGAAGTATTTTTGCTGTCAGCGCCCGATGTGTTCTGCGCAGCGCGTCCCTTTTTGGCTTCCGCCTGCAGCATGCGCACATCTTCCATGGAAAGCTCCAGTTTCTTTAACAATTCCATCGTCGCAGGATAGGACTCGGGATGTACGCTCGTCGCATCCAGCGGATTTTCTCCGTCCGCAATCCGCAAAAAGCCTGCGCACTGCTCAAATGCTTTGGGCCCCAGCTTCGGAACCTTTAACAGCTGCTTCCGGTTTGTAAAGCGTCCGTTTGCTTCCCGGTATTCTACGATATTTTTTGCAACCGTCTTGGAAATGCCGGAAATGTACTCCAAAAGCGGAGCAGATGCGGTATTTAAGTCCACACCTACCCGGTTTACGCAGTCCTCTACCACACCGCCCAGGGCTTCCCCAAGCTTTTTCTGGTTCATATCATGCTGATACTGTCCGACACCGATGGATTTGGGATCGATCTTTACCAGCTCGGAAAGCGGATCCTGCAGACGGCGTGCGATCGAAGCCGCACTTCTTTGTCCCACATCAAACTGCGGGAACTCTTCCGTTGCCAGCTTGCTGGCAGAATAAACCGATGCGCCCGCTTCGTTGACGATCACATACTGAACCGGCTTTTTCAGTTCTTTGATCAAATCGACGATCACCTGCTCGGACTCGCGGCTCGCAGTGCCGTTTCCCACAGAGATCAGAGAAATATCGTACTTGTCGATCAGCTTCTTTAATTCCTTTTTGGCTTCTTCTACTTTGTTCTGAGGTGCAGTCGGATAAATGACCTTCGTATCCAGTACCTTTCCGGTCGCATCCACAACAGCAAGCTTACAGCCGGTACGAAACGCCGGATCCCAGCCGAGCACTACATGTCCGGCGATGGGAGGCTGCATCAAAAGCTGTTCCAGATTCTTGCCAAAGACGCTGATTGCACCCTCTTCGGCTTTTTCTGTCAGCTCATTGCGAATATCGCGCTCGATCGCCGGGGCGATCAGACGGTCATAGCTGTCCTCAATCACGGCGCGCAGTACCGCCTCCGTCACCGGATTTTCTTCGGTAATTACTTTTTTTGCAAGGTACTGCAAAATACGGTCACGGGGTGCTTCCACCTTAACGGTCAGGAATTTCTCTACCTCGCCGCGGTTCAATGCCAGCACACGGTGTCCCGCTGCCTTTTTGAGCGGCTCCTCGTACTGATAGTACATCTCATAAACACTCTGCGCCTTTTCATCCCGCGCGGTGCTGGTAAGCTTTCCTTCCTCCATCGTGATCTTGCGGATGTACATCCGGTAATCCGCTTCATCGGATATTCCTTCCGCAAGGATATCCCGTGCGCCCTGCAACGCTTCCTTTGTATCCGCTGCGCCTTTTTCAGGATTCACATAAGCAGCTGCCGCTTCTTCCAGAGAACCGGAAAATTTCTGTTCCCGGATCAGATCGGCAAGTCTGTCCAGCCCCTTTTCCTTTGCAACACTCGCTCTCGTCTTTCTCTTCGGACGGTAAGGGCGGTATAAATCCTCTACGACAACCAGCGTTTCTGCCGCCAGAATTTTATTTTTCAGATCGTCCGTCAGCTTGCCCTGCTCTTCGATGCTCGCCATAACGGAGGTCTTTTTCTCCTCCAGATTGCGCAGATAGTTCAGACGCTCGTACAGATTTCTCAGTACCTCATCATTTAAAGAACCGGTCGCTTCCTTTCGGTATCTGGAAATAAAGGGAATCGTGTTGCCCTCGTCGATCAGCTTGACCGCAGCTTCTACCTGCCAGCGCTCTACCTGAAGTTCCTCTCTGAGCTTATTTAAAATGTCCATGTCAATTTCCTTTCTGTCTGTTTGCTTCCTGCCTGCACTGCAGCGCGTCCTGGTCGATCAGCAGCGGCATATTTTACCAATCTGCGGCGCATCCGGCGCGCACATTCCAGTCCGAAACCATATTTGACAGCATACCAGAAGTCCCGTTTTTTGTAAAGCTTTCGCCCGGTCAGCGCGCTGGCCTCATTCTCCGGATTTCATGAGCTGGTTTTCCCACGATTCATAGCCCTTTTGTCCCCTGCGGTCGGGAAAGCTGTAATTTTGAGAAAGCCACTTTCCAAGATACGCCGTGTACTTTGCGCCGCCCGCCTCGTTTAAGTGCGCATGGTCTGCATAATCCGTTGAAAAGTCCAGCCCCATCTCCCGATAATGGGCAGGCGTATTAGTGTTCCAGAACAGCAGTCCATCTTTTTCTGCCAGCTGCCCAATGGAATTGTAAACCTCCTGATCCCTTTCCTCCAACAGATACGGTCCGGAAATCAGCGCAAGTGTAATGCCTTCTTTTTTCGTCAGTTCTACGATTTTTTCAAAATATTCCTTTGATTTTTCGGTCATTTCCTGCGATGTCGTCACATGGCTCATATCCGGCTCCGTCAGCTCTGCGTGGCGGTTTAGCGGCGTGTAGCCTTTCCAACGCTCCTGCGTTTTCCGATTCCAGACGAAATTCTGAAAATCCTCTGTCGTCAGCTGGTCATATCTGGAATGATATTCCGTAAATCCCAGAAAAAAGTGACTTTGCTCCTCCTGCACGCTTGTATACACTGCTTCCAGCTTATTCAGGGATATCCGCATCCCGTCAAGGTTTTCATCTGCCCATCCCGGCTGGAAATCATCATAAAAACGACTCGGACAGAACATATCCAGCACCACCAGCTTCGGCTTCTGGGTCTTCAACGCTTCTTTCAGATTATAATAGCTGTTCCAGAGCGGCTGCTCCGCGCCGGTCATCAGGTACGCTGCCATGCCGTATTCGTCCCAGAGCAGCTGCGTATTCACGTTGCAGTGAACGTGGCTGCTGCCCAGAAAAAGTACGTCGATTTTATTTTTCGGCTGCACATACAGATACCGCGTCTGATCGACTCCATGCGGCGATTTGACACACAGAATCCGATTTAAATTGCTCAGTAAAAGGAGCACCAGACACAGAAAAATGCCCCCTCGAATCCACTTTTTTCTCATTTTATTCTCCATTCCGCAGGCGCTTGCGCCGAAGGAATCGCGAGGCGAACATCCAGTTCGGCTCTGCGATCCCAGCTACTTTGTGACGCCTGCGGCACAAATAGCAGTGTGAAAAATAAGCGATCACGCTTAGTTTTCCCATTAATCCCCCACACGCCTTAAAATTCCACATAAATAAATCCGGACGGGTCAAAGCCCTTTCCATATTGCCCGACCACGAACACTGCGCCGATCAAAAACAGACAGATCGCCCAGCGCACCGGAAGCGGCATCCTATAAATCCAGACTGCCGGCTCCTGTTTCTTTTTTTCAGAAATCAAATCGATTCCAAGCAGCACTGCAATCCCAGCGACTGCAATGAAAAACTGCGTTTTTTCCAATCCCATCGTGAACAAAAACTGTCTCCAGTACAGAAATCCGTTCCACCTGGTAAACATATTTTTCAGACAGATCACTGCCATCGATACCGATTCGCTGCGGAAAAAGATCCAAAAACACATCACCGTAAAAAAGGTCAGCAGAACCGAAAGCATATGCCGCAGCTTTTCCAGGCCAATTTTTGCTTCCCCGAATACCGCTTGCTTCGCCTTTTTGTAAAAATCCTGCACGACCTGTCCGGCACCATGCAGCAGTCCCCATGCCAAAAACTGAGGCGCGCCGCCATGCCACAGACCGCTGATGAGAAAAACAAGCAGTATATTGCGCTGTCTAACTGCAAGTCCCTTTCTGCCGCCGCCCAGCGGAATATAAATATAATCCCGCAGCCAGCTGCTCAAAGAAATGTGCCATCTGCGCCAGAAATCCGTCAGGTTTCTGGCAAAATAGGGCTGCTTAAAGTTCTGGACCAGCTCAAAGCCAAATAGTCTGCCGACACCGACCGCGATCATCGAATAGCTCGCAAAATCACAGTAAATCTGAACCGCATAAAAGAGCGCTGCCATCAGCATCGTAAAGCTGTTGGCATCCTGATACATGCTGTAAACCTGATTCACGAGAATTTCCGCCCGCTGCGCGACGATCAGCTTCATCCCATAGCCGAGCAGCATCGCAATCAGCCCCTGCATGACCCGGTCGTAATTTAGAAGCTCACGCCGCTTTTTTTCCGTAATTTCTCTAAGCTGTCCCAGAAAATGGTCTCCACGCTCGATCGGTCCGCTCATAATGTTCGGAAAAAAGGAGAGAAATGCCGCAAAGCGCCAGAAGCTTTTTTCCGCAGGATATTTTCCCCTCGAAACGTCTATCAGATAGCCGATCGCTTCCAGCGTATAAAACGAAATTCCGATGGGTGCGACAAGTCCGAACTTCGCTGCAACATCCAAATGAACGATTTGCAGACCTCTTCCATATGTTTTGTTGATGATTTCATTCCAGACCGGCAGATATTTAAACACTGCCAAAAGAATCAGCTGAAAAGAAAGGCACGCTCCGATCAGCAAACGGCGCTTCGTCCTGTCTGCGCCTTTTTCCACTAAAAGGGCACAGCCCCACGTCAGACACACAGAACTCAGCAGCCAGATGCCCGCAAACGGATCTGCCCACTCGAAAAAGAGGATATTGAAAATCAGTAAAACTGCCAGCCGTCCCTTTTTCGGCACGGCATAAAATCCTCCTACTGCTGCCGCCAGAAAAGCGGCAAATGTAAATGATTGAAACGACAAGACTTTTCTCCCGGATATCGGGAAACCCCATTCCCGTATTTGTCCGTCGACCCCTCGGGCAAAGCCGGGTCGTTACGACAGTGCGGAATGGATGCAGGGCAGCTGGCTCAGCACCGCGTGGTTCGATCCATCTAACGAACTGCAGCTCCGTTTTGCGTAACGACTGGCTGTAAATCCGGTTTCTGAAAACTCCATTGCCCTGTTTTCTCCGAAACCGTTTTCTCATTTCCTGTTGAGAGTATTATATCCATTTTTTTCAGAAAGCGTCAATCGTTTCGTCCAAATCCTAAGAAAGACTTAAGCTTTTGAGGGAAGATGCAAAGCAGCGTTCTTTAACGGTACACGATTTCCCGCTGGATCATGAAGCTGATAAAGAACAGGAATACGTCCACCAGGATCTTAACTGCCACCTCCGAGCCACCCAGAACGCCATACAGCAGGCTGACCAGTCCGGCGCTTGCCAACATCTGCACGACTGCGAGCACAAAATAGCGCACCGCCGATTTCCACACTGCGCCGCTGCTTTTAAACACGACCCTGTAATTCAGGAAAAAGTTGTAGCCCGCCGACACCACGCGCGCAAGCACGGTCGAAACCACAATATAGCTGACAGCCTCCGGCATTCTTTCTTTCGTCAGGCTGCAAAACAGCGCAAACAGCACCAGATCGATGATGCACGATGACAGGGAAGAAAACAAAAATTTTGCAAATACCAGATAAATCCGAGCTGAATCCAGCAGCGGGTTGAAATGGCTGCCTTTGTTATCGTTTAAGTAAACCGTTTCAATTGGCACTTCGCGAATGCCGACCTTTTGCTCTCCTGCCTCCAGAAGCATGTAGGTTTCAAACTCGAACCGCTCGCCCTTGACGTTCATCAGATGGCGCATAAACGCAGCCGGAATGCCGCGCAGCCCGGTCTGGGTATCCGATACCGCCACGCCGCAAAGGTATTTGAGCACCTGACGTGTGATTTTGTTGCCCCATTCCGATTTTGCCGGGACGTTGCCCTGATCGAAATTCCGACAGCCTAAAATCAGCTTTTCCGGCTCTTTTTCCATCGCTTCCATACATTTCTGAATGCAGGCGGGCGTATGTTGTCCGTCCGAATCCGCGGTAATCGCTCCGATCGCCTCCGGGTATCTGTTTAAAACTTCATTAAAAGCAGTTTTTAATGCGCGCCCTTTCCCCAGGTTCACCGCATGAGTCAAAACAATTGCGCCGAGCTGTTTTGCCTGTTCAAACAGGTTCCGATACTCGTTTCCGCTTCCGTCATCCACCACGACGATTCGCTCGATTCCCGCTTCCTGCAGCGTCTGCAGCAGGCGGATCATTTTTTCATCCGGTTCATAAGCCGGTATAATGACCGGTATCTGTTTCTCCATTGTATTCTCCATTCCAATGTTTTCCTTGCGCTATTTCTGTGTACCCTTACTTCTGGTGTTATCCAACGCCGTTTGATTCCTTTTATGGCTGTCCCTGTCGGCTTTCTTCCGCCTTTTCCAGTGTCAATGTTCCATCGTTCATTTGAATTCGATACAACGTTTTCCACGCAAATTCCTCTGTATAAGGCGCAAACAGCTCTTTTAACGCTTCATCCGTTTCATCTGCATATAAGTAGCCCGCATGGGAAGCCTGCACCAGCTCCCACACCTGTCCGGATGTGGTGTCTTCCCCGATTCCGCCAAACAGCACCGACACCGGAGACACCTCAAACGAAATGTAAGTATTTCTGACCCACTGCGCCGCATCCTGTACATTTTTCAGATACAGCACCCGCATCCCACTGCCCACGTCCTGTTTGGACATTTTTTCCAGAAATTCCTCCGACGCTTCCGTGATCATATTCGACCGTGCCTGCAAATCGTCGTCTAAGCGCTGCCGGTAACCGATCATCCCGTCATAGACAGCGCCCCAGTTTGCACACAACAATACAGCTGCAGCCAGCGCTGCATAGGGCGAAATTTTTCCCCACAGCCTCGGACTGCGTTCCAGAAAAATCCCGAACAGCAGATACAACATTCCAACTGTAAACGGTGCACTGTAGCGTTCGATCGACGCAATCATCCCGGTTGCTTCCAGATACTGGGTTTCCATCGCAAAAATCGTCAGATGACTCACAAGGTTGATGCCGTAAAAAACAATTCCCGTCAGCGGCACATACACAAACAGGAAATTCCGCTCCGTTTTGGTCAGAAGCTTCCTGCGGTACAGCCATGCGATTCCGATCAGAAAAATCACAAACAGGGCAAGCGCTGATACACCAATCCAAGAAAATCCATCCCGATGCAGCGCCCGTGCTGCAAATGCTTCTGCATACGCATGCAACAGCTTCTGTACCGTTCCTTCAAGCAGGATCGGCAGGTTGCCCGACGCCATCGAAACCGCCGCCCCGGTCAGTTTTGCCACCCGCTTCATGAGCAGACAAAACAGCATCCAACTTCCTCCGCTGACGGCTGGAAGTGCTGTGATGCAAAGCAGCTGCCGTATTTCTTTCTTTTTGTCCGCTGCGCCATGCAGTCGCCAGAACCAGACAAAGACGAGGGCGAACGCCGCCCACAAAAATCCAACGGACTTTACGAGCACCAGAACGCCGAGATACAGGGCGATCCGCAGGTTGGAGAAGGCGCGGGAACGGGAAGCTGCATCAGCAATGTCTGCGGTAGCAGTGTCTGCTGCGGCAGTGTCTGCACCAGGCACAGCCCGATCTTCGAGACAGCTCATCAGTATCACACCGTAGATCACCGCCATCACCAGGTCGGCGCACATTCCTCCGAGGTAAAACGTCTCTGTCATACTCGGAAACGCTGCCAGGCAGACCGCAAGCACAACGGTCCAGAAAAGCTGCTTCACCGTCCGTCTGTCAGTCTGCAGCGCTTCGTCCAGCCTGCTAAGCAGTGGCGTCAGAAAAACAAACACGCCGAAATAGTATCCGGCAAACATCAGCCCCTCAGAAAAGCCGTCCGGCTTTAAATGAACAAACCACCATTTGAGCAGCTGGATTCCCGGCGGGTAATCGCCAAACTCCGAAGCTGCATTCGTATATTTCGCTGCAAAGCCATCCAGCGCATACAATGCCTTGACGTCCGTTGCCCAGAAATTCAAGTCATCCCACCACGTTGCAATTTTATTTCCGGTCAGAAGCACTGCACCGGTCAGCAACACCATGGCAGCAATCGCAGACGGCGCAAAGAACAGCTCCCGCAGCTGTGCAAACAGCTTTTTCTTCTTTTCTCCGGATAAAAACAGAACTCTCAAAACTGCTCCCACCACAATCGCTGTGCTGAAATAATCGATCCAGGACAGCCGCTGGAAAAATGCGAGCACATATAATATTAAAATCAGAATGCAGGTTGCCAACGGCAGGACAGCCGTCAGCTGCTTTTCAAATCTGAGCGCCAGCAGGCAGGCGATCATCAAAAAAGCAGCGAGCAAAACAACAGCCATGTTCTTTCTCCTTCTTCTTTCGTGTCTGTTACATCTTAGAGTAAAGGTGGTAGTCTTTATCTCGGCAGTTCAGCCAGCAATTTGAGATTGGTATTTTATGAAAAAGGATATGAACAGAATAAAAAGTATGGAACAGAATTAGACGAAAATTGGAATAGATATGAGTTGAGATTTCGGCAGGAAATGGCAGTTAGCGTAGTACAGGAATTATTGAGATATAGAGATGTGGCAGGACTGGCAATGGAAGGATTGAACAGCAAAATACGGTTTTTAGAAAAGCCGACAGACAGCATGACAACACGAAAAAGGCTTTACCCAACCTATCAAGCGTGGGCGGAACTGATGAAAGATATAGGTAAGGTTAAACTTACCATGCAACCACAGAAGAAAAGTTTACAAAAGGTGTGGGAATGGTTAGAAAAGTATGTTGCTCCGTCTTTGAAACTGTTTGCAGAGGTTGGAAAGATAGAGAAAAGGGATTATATCGGTAATCTTGTAGCAAATGGAGAAATGAATATCACACAGAAACAGTTGTATGATGATTACATAAAAGCAAGAAGATTAGAGGAAAGGGGATAATCGTATAGAAAAAGCATTATTAAATTTAAAGGAAGTAAGTGAGTATCTTGGACTTGGAGAAACAAAGACAAGAGAACTCTTGAAAAGTAGAAACTGTCCGTTTTCCATGAAGATTGGGTATCGGTGGTATGCGAACAGAAGATTATTAGACACATGGCTAGAGCAACAAGCAAAAAGTTATTGAAGTTCTGATTGAAAAGGAGGCGAACTTATAGTAGTATATGGTTAAAATCACAGAAGTTCCCTTTTTATTTATCAAAATATTTGATTGATAGAAAGGGTAGAGATTATGGGTAAAGATTTAAAAGGAAAAGAATTAGGAACAGGTTTACGTCAAAGAAAGGACGGTAGATACGAAGCAAGAGCAAAGATAAACGGAATAGACATTAACTTGTATGATGTTGATTTGAAGAAATTAAAAATATTGTTTGAAAAGGCAAAAGAAGAAGCAAGAAATAATATTGATATGAAACGTCAGAAAATAACGCTGAATGAATGGTTTGAGGAATGGTTTGCAAATTATAAAATTCCTAATATCAAGGAAACAAGCGTGTTTCCTATGCGTAGCAAATATTATAATACATTTGGAAAAGCAATAGGGAATATGAAAGTGACAGATATACGGAACTTGGATATTCAACGTGTCATTAACGATATGAATAAGCAGGGGAGAGCGTCTTCCAGTATGCGAGATGCTTTAGGCAGAGTTCGGGAGTGTTTGGAGTCTG
>ERZ780212.2342-NODE-2342-length-12256-cov-4.393328_pt1 | contig 12256 bp, 9 predicted proteins | sample MGYA00511364_ERZ780212 | MGnify/ENA primary metagenome ERZ780212 (study PRJEB29588, sample SAMEA2147991) | human gut metagenome | biome: human gut; feature: human-associated habitat; material: faeces | place: Denmark | collected 2008/2010 ...
AGGCAGCTATAGAAGCCGCCTCAGACACCAGTTCCGGATGAAATGAACACGCCTGCCCCAACGGAATCGGATAAATTGTCCGGCATCCATGGATAACATCTGCCATAAAGAGAAGCGGAATATGATGGGGATGCTGTTCCATATATCTGCTCTGGATATCATAAATTTTATCTTTACCGATCACTCCAAGCACTGAACCGGCATATTGAATGATCCATTCCGGTGGCAACTGTTCGCCAACAACACCTGTGAGCACTGCCTCTTTATCGAAGTATGCGCCAGTGAGCTGCACCATCTGTCCTATTTTTTCCTGTAATGACATTTCTGACAGCAATTGCTGTAATTCATGTATTTCCATAAATACTCCTTATGTTCAATCCGTTTATTTCTAATGTTCATTTCTCCATAGATCAGCCCGAAGCATATAAGACCATATTTTACTCAAAGTAGATTGTCTTGCCACTTTCTGCGGACTGGTAGATTGCTTCCAGAATACGTGTGACAACTGCAGCCTGTGCAGGCTTCACAACCTGTTCTGCCCCATCAACAACGATGTGGTAAAACAATTCCTGTTCATAGTCTGCTGCTGACTTTTCTTTTCCTGAGAAAAATGCTACTCCACCGCTTGATAATTCCGGTTTCTCTACTACCTGTGTATTATGGTGGATGTAATTGATCCTAAGGCCATCTTTCATATCAGCTCCGGCTTTGGTACCACACAGGCTTGTTTTTGCCTCATCAACCTCCAGTGTGTTCAGTGCCCAGGCTGATTCCAGTTCGATCACTGCCCCATTTTTCATACGGATAAAGCCAAAAGCAGAATCTTCTACACAGAACTTATCCGGATCCCAGTTACCAAATGCATTTCCCTGGTCTGTCTGATCAGACAGCTTGTGGAAGGAAGCTCCCGTAACAGACTGCACTTCATAATTATCCATCATCCATAATGTCAGATCCAGTGCATGTGTACCAATATCAATCAGAGGACCGCCGCCCTGTTCTTCTTCATTCAGGAACACACCCCAGGTCGGAACAGCTCTTCTTCTGAGTGCATGTGCTTTGGCAAAATAGATTTCTCCCAATTCATCACTTTTGCACATTTCCTTCAGATACAATGAATCTGTACGATAACGGTTCTGATATCCTATGTTGAGAACTCTGTGTGTTCTTTCAGCAGTTTCGACCATCTTCTGTGCTTCTGCATAATTTTTTGCCATTGGCTTCTCACACATGACATCTCTTCCTGCCTCCATTGCTGCTATAGAGATTTCTGCATGGGAACGGTTTGGGGTAGTTACATATACAACATCCAGATCTTCTTTTAGAAGTTCATGGTAATCTTCAAATACTTTTGCATCTTCTGTGCCAAATTTTTCTTTTGTCTCCTGCGCACGCTCTATGATGATGTCACAAAAAGCCACCACCTCATAGAGACCACTTTTCTGCATAGCCGGGAGATGTTTTCCGTTAGCAATCCCTCCACAGCCTACGATTCCTGCTCTTAATTTTCTCATGGTATTTCCTCCTTATTTGCACTTTTCTGTGTTATATAACATATTTCTCCAGATATCTTTTACTGAGAATTAAAGACTTCTCCACCTTTTCCTTGGAATCCTCAAATGCTTTATCTTCTATTTCGATACATGTACAGCCATCATATCCTATATCAGTAAGTGCTGACACGTATTTTCCCCAGTCCACATCGCCAAGTCCCGGAATCTTAGGTGACATATATTCCAGCGGATAAGCCATGATGCCACAGGACTCTAATTTATCCCTGTATATCTTGATATCCTTGTAATGAACATGGAATATTTTATCCTTAAATTCATAAAGCGGGCGGATATAGTCGATCATCTGCCAGATAAAGTGGGATGGATCGTAATTAATGCCAAGATTATCACTGTTCAGGATTTTGAAGACCTCTCTCCAGATTGGCGGAGTTGTCATCAGATTCTGTCCTCCGGGCCACTGTTCCTCACCAAAAAGCATCGGGCAGTTTTCAATTGCTATTTTTACGTCACATACCTCTGCCAGTTTTATGATTGGTGGCCATATTTCTTTTACAAGTTCAAGATTTTCCCGTACATTTTTGGTCTGATCCCTTCCGATAAATGTTGTGACCATGCCAACACCTAACTTTTTACTTGCACGTATGACATTCTTCAGATGTTCAATAGCAGCATTTCTTTTCTCTTTATCTGCCGTCATTACGTTAGGATAATATGCCAGTGCGGAGATTTCTACTCCCGCTTTTTCTGCATATGCCATAATATGGGCTGCATATTCATCATCCTGGTTTACCCGTTCTGCATCTATATGGCTTACACCCGCATATCTTCTTTCTGCTTTTTCTTCTGGCCAGCATGCCACTTCCACACATTCAAATCCCTGCTCTGAAGCAAAATCCATCATTTGTTCATAAGTCCATCCGTCAAGGATTGATGTAATAAACCCAAGTTTCATAGAAAAATCCTCCTGTATCTGTTTTCCCTATTTTGCCCATGGAGTTGGTGTAAAATCTCCACCCCTGCACCATTTCAGATAATTCAGTGCATGAAGCTGTCCGGTCATCTCCAGTTCTCCGGAATATACAGGATCATGGTATCCCTCAATGCAGATATCGTCCTCATATCCGTTACTTCTTAAAATAGAAATGATATCTCTCCAGTTCGTGTCACCAAAGCCCGGCATACGATGCCATACAAATGGGACTGCGCCTGATATGCCACTATGTCTTACAGCATCCCAGTCTATTGTTGCATCTTTTCCATGTATATGTACTATTTTTTTGCACCATTTTCTCAGCTCTGTTACCGGATCGATAAGCTGTACCATCTGATGTGTCGGCTCCCATTCCAGTCCGAAGTTATCATTCTTTACTTCCTCAAACATCACTTCCCACGCTTTAGGGTTAAAACCGATATTACATGTCGCATGTTCCCATGTTCCATCCATAAGGCAATTCTCAATTCCCAGCTTCACTCCCTTTTCTTCTGCAAGATCAGCCAGTTCCCGGAATACCTTGCCAAACTCTTCATATGCGGATTCTACCGGCTTTCCTTCCCACGCTCCTGCAAAAGTACTCACATGTGTAGCTCCGAATTTTCCGGCAGTGCAGATTACATTTTCCAGAGTTTTCCTATGCTCTGCATACTGGATAGGATTGCAATAGTATCCAACTGTCGTGATTTTGGAATCCGTACCTGCCAACAATTTTTCCATGCTCAATGCCAGCTTATCAAGGTCAGTCCCTTCCAGTGACATATGGAAATTAAGAGAAAATGTCTCAAATCCTTTTCCAATAAATCCCTTTAACCATTCTTCTGCCTTAGTTCCAGGAACGCATGTTCCTATTTTTATCTGTTTCATACTTATTTTCTCCTGTTCCTTCATAAATACTTATGATTCATACTGTCTATAATCAATCACCTGGTTTGTTTCTGCTGATTGGAAAATAGCTTCCATTAGTTTCATTACACGCATCACCTGGAAGAGCTTAATCTCCGGCTCTGCCCCATCTCTTATAACTGCTGCTACATTCCTATGGAAATCCGCAATATCTCCGGACACATGTGGCAGCGCTTCTTTCACGATTGTATCTTCCCGTCTCGGAGCCATGGTTTTGGTCAGACCTGCTGCTGTCTTTACCGGCACTACTTTCTCTTCGGTTATGCCTGTTTTCCGTATGATCTCACCATTTAACTGCCAGTCCCTGATTACCGCAGTACCATCTTCACCCAGTACATACCATCTTGGCAGGGAAATATAATTATTGGTACCTACTTCAACTAAGACTTCCGTTCCGCCTTCAAATGTCAGGATTGTGGTGAACCCATCATCCACTTCCTGATTGGTAATATGGGTAAGTGATGCATATACAGTTTCAATTTTTCTATCTCCGTAAAGATACAGAATCTGATCCAGCAAATGTACACCCCAGTCAAGAACCATTCCGCCACCATGTATTTTTTCTTTTCTCCAGTCGCCCGGAATACCCCTTGAACCATGCACACGGCTTTCTATCCGGAAGACATGCCCCAGCTTCTGCTCCTCTACAAGCTTTCGTATGATCAGGAAATCATCATCCCAGCGCCTGTTCTGGTGTACTGTCAGGAACTTTCCGGTTTCTTTGGCAACATTTTCCATCTCCTGAAGATCAGAAGATGACAGAGTCACCGGTTTCTCTGATATCACGTTTTTCCCCGCATGCATAGCACGGATTGCAATCGGCTTATGGCAGTCATTTGGAGTGGCAATCAGCACGACATCAATATCCGGGTCTGATAACATTTCCTCTTCCGAGCCATACACAGAAAAACCTTTTTCTTTTGCTTCTATTCTCTTTTCTTCCTTGATATCATAGATACCACCAATTTCAATTTCCGGTACATTTGACAGGATTTCTGTATGCCATCTGCCCATTCCACCATATCCTATCAGTCCGTAGATTACTTTGTTTTCCCGCATTTTATACCTCCAATTAAGGAACAGCGGCTAATGAACACCATCAGCCGCCGTCTCTTTTACTTACTTAATTCATCGTTGATTTCTTTGAGAATCTGATCACCACCCTGATTCTTCCAGTTTTTAACGAAAGTATCGAATTCGCTGATATCTGCTTTTCCCATAATGATCTTTGCGAAAGTCTCTTCCTCCATCTTCTTCAGATTTGCCCATTTCGCTTCCATTGTTTCCGTCTGTCCGTTGTAAGCGTTGTAAACCGGAACATATTCCTCATTTACAAGTGGCGCGTCACCTACCATGATTGCAACCAGACGAGGCAGATTTGTTTTTGCCAGATCACTATCCAGATTCCAATATTTAAGACTGAAATCATCGTAAGGCTTTTTCTTAAGTTTCGTAACTGCTTCCATATCGTTCTTCAGCAGTTTATGTGTCGAAAAATCTACATCATCCATACTGATATCTCCTGCAAGATATTTCGTCAGCGCTTCATAAGATTTCTCTATCTCATCAGCATTGTCATACGTATTATACAAAGGATAGAAATCTCCGGTTCCCATCTCCGTAGATGTTACGCCCTCTTCTACCCATTTCTGCTCATTTGCAACCAGGTAGTTAATGATCTTAAACGCAGCTTCCGGATTTTTGCAGTCCTTGCTCGCTACGACATACTGTGTCGTTGGCTCAGCCATATGCGTATAATATTTTCCATCCTCAGAAAGAGGTGTGAAATATGCCCGCCAGTCTGCTGAACCTGACAGAGTTGTATCCGCAAATGTATATGCACACCACCACGGTCCGAAAAAGATTCCTACTTTTCCAGCAAGAAGTGGCTCCTTGCTATCACTTCTGACAAGTGTCTCCGGATCAATAACACCATCCGCATAAAGTTTGGAGATATTTTCCAGTGCAGTCTTCGTCTCCGGCTGAATCGAACCATACTCTACCGATCCGTCCTCACTCTTCAGCCAGTACTGCGGATATGACTGAAAACAGCTGAACAATGGGTCAAGTCCAAACTGGTTGCCGCCTACTGCATTCATGTGGTCCGAATTTCCTGGTCCAAGAATACCGATAGTGTCATTCTCTCCATTTCCATCTGGATCCCTTGTCACAAATGCTTTAGCCACTTCTGCCAGTTCATCCCATGTGCGTGGTACATCCAGCCCAAGAGCATCCAGCCAGTCCTGACGAATCCACATTTCGTTTACACCGCCTGCTGTCAGGTTCGGGGCAGGAATCGCCATCAGTTCTCCATCTTCATTGGTGATACATTTCTGCAGTTCTTCACCGCCGGATTTCACATAACTTTTCAGTGCATCTGAAGCATAATCATCAAAATACTTATCCAGTGGCTGTATCATATCGTATTTCAACAGAGCCCTGTACTGGGTTGCATTTACATTCATGATTTCCGGAATGGTATTACTTCCGATACAGAGACTCATTTTTTCATCATAGTCTGATGTAGATGCAGTCCAGTCATATACTACCTGGATGTTCAGGTTCTCTTTCAGAAGCCTTGTATAGGAGTTGTCTTCAAATGACATTCCTTTCGGAATCTTTGCATTCGGATTCATTTTTCCGCCCAGATGTACCGTAACCGTCTCCGGGTATTTTGCCAGAGGCAGATCTTCTTTCGCTGTTCCTTCTGCTTCCTTGACCGCTTCTTTCTGCCCTTTGTCTGATGCACCACCACAGCCTGAAATCAAGGATACCGTCATAGCTGCCGTACACGCTATAGCAATTATTCTTTTTAGTTTCATAATCCATTTTCTCCTTTTCGTTTTTACTATTCTCTATTTTGGCCAGACTCTTTCTGACCGGATACTATCCTTTTACCGATCCCAACGTGATCCCAGATACAAAATATTTCTGCAAAAACGGGTATATAATCAGCACCGGGATCATGGCGATAAATATCTTCGCTGCGTCCAGCGACTGGTTATTTAGTTTCATTGCCTGTGCGATCTGTTCAACATTCATACTGGAATAATCCAATGTTACTACCATCTGCTGTATGTATGTCTGAAGCGGATAGCTGCTTTGTTTTGTACTTAGAACCATTCCCTGAAAGAACTCGTTCCAGTACTGAACAATCGTAAAAAGCGAGATCGTTGCCACCATCGGTTTTGCCAAAGGAATGTAAATTGAGATCAGATTCCTCCATGGTCCACCACCGTCTATAAAGCATGCCTCTTCCAGTTCAACTGGCAGATTCTTGAAAAAGTTTACTGCCAGAATGACGTTGAAAACCTGAAGCCCCATACCGAAGACAAGTCCCCATATGCTGTCCATGAGACCGTAATTCTTCATTGTGATATACCACGGAACAGTACCTCCATTGAAAAGCATGCAGAATACAAAGATCCACATGAAGATGCCCCTCTTCGGAAACTGTTTTTTTGTTCTTGACAACGGATATGCTGCCAAAAGTATACACACCATGCTGGCCCCTGTACCTAACACAACTCGTTTAATAGACACAAGAAAAGAAGTAAAGAAATTTCCCTCTCCCAAGATCTTCTTATATGACAGGAGATTAAATCCCACCGGCCAGAGAGCAACTTTCCCTGCACTGACAGCCTCCCTGCTACTTAAGGAAACGCAAAGGACATACCATACCGGCAGGATGCAGACCAGTGTGATCAAAATAAGGATCACAACATTTACTACGTCGAATACTTTTGATCCTATACTTTTATTTTCTATCATTTACTGCACCTCCTTAGAATAGTTTGTAACCGGTAAACTTATCTGCCAGCTTATATCCTATAACAATTAAGATAACGCTGATCACCGATTTAAACAGTCCAACTGCTGTAGCCAGCGAGTACTGCAGGTTCTCAAGTCCTGCACGGTATACCCATGTGTCTATGATATCACCAGTGGAATAAACAAGCGGATTATACAAATTGTAGATCTGATCAAAACCTGCATTGAGCACATTTCCAAGTGACAGAATTGCCAGAAGGGCTACCGTTGTCCTTATTCCCGGGAGCGTTATGTGCCAGATACGTTTGAATCTTCCTGCTCCGTCTGCCGCTGCTGCTTCATAAAGGCTCTGGTCTACCCCAAGTATTGCTGCCAGATAAACTACCGTATTGTACCCAAATCCTTTCCAGATATCTGTGCCGATCACCAAAGGCTGGAACAATGATGGCTCCCCGAAAAAATTGATCGGATTTCTACCAAATGCCTCCATCAGCTGATTAATTGGACCAGTATATCCAAAGATATTTAAAACAATCTTTGCCAGAATAACCCACGACAGAAAATACGGTAGGTAAACAATTGTCTGGATTGGACGCTTGAGCCGCTTAATACAGAATTCATTAAGCAGAAGTGCAAAAATCAATGGGAAAATAATATTCCCAATAATCTTTCCTACCGCGATTACAACGGTATTACACAGTACCTGTTTGACATCGTTCATTTGAAACATGTACTTAAAATTTTCAAGCCCGACAAACTTAGAATGCAAAATACCCTGGCCCGGATTATAATCTTGAAATGCCATGACAATACCGAACATCGGAACAATGCTAAAGAAAAACAGCCATAAAAGTGCCGGAATCAGCATAATATAATAATGCTTCACAAATCGTTTGATATACATTCCAGGACCTCCCTTCCTTTTTGTTTAATATACACCATGATACCTCCCTTCCTTTTTTTAATTATTTTATCTTCTTCCCCCATATCCTGCTAGATGATATTGTTTCTAATCTTACCAAATATTTTTTATCACAAAAAAAATGTCCGATGAAAATCAGACATTTTTACTCTCTTTTCTGTATTCCGAAGGCGTACACCCATGCTCCCGTGCAAATACTTTTGCAAAATAATGAAAATTATCATATCCAAGTTCTACGGCAATCCTTGTAATGCTCTTCTTTCCCTCCTCTATCCATTCCGCCGCAGTCTTCATTTTCCTGTGTATCACATATTGGTGAAATGTTTCCCCCGTCATCTCCTTAAACCTTGTACTAAAATAACTCCTGCTCATCCCTATCCGTTCTGCCACGTCTTCAGATCGAAGATTCTCCCCGATATGTCCATCCACATACTTGATAACCGCTGCAAAAGCACTGATATCATTTTTCTGTGATGAGCTAAGACTCTCTTCATAAATATGTTCCCTCCAGCGGTGCACCCAGTCCAGCATCTCTTCAACCGTATCCATCGATGGAAATTCCCCTTCTCCATCTGACAGGAGCTGAATATTATGAAAACTCTTAACAAAAATCCTCTCCGCACTCCGCAGACTGATTTCTTTTGTTTTCTGACAGAGATCTTCAAATTCTTTCTCACTGAAAATCCATCTGGTGTGCATCCATCTTCTGTTCAGTTCTTCAACTTTTTCCTGTTTTTCCTCCTCAACTTTTTCCTGTTTTTCCTCTTCTGCATGTCCATCTCTGCATGTCTGCATGTACTTTGCTCTGACCCGTTCCAGTATCGTTCCACACTCTTCCGGGGAAAAACTGATCTTTGAGATATAGTCTAACGCACCCATACGGATTGCCGTCTGTGCATAACTGAAACTCTCATATACAGAAAGAATTACAAATTTAATTTCCGGAAATTCCTCTCCGCACATCTGCATAAGTTCCAGTCCATCAATTTCCGGCATATCTATATCGGTAAATACAATATCCACCGGATGATTTCGGAGAAATTCAAGGGCTTTTCTCCCATTCTGTACATCTCCCACTACCTCGAATCCATACTTTTTCCAGTCCATAATAGCAACCAGACCTTTTCTGGCAAGTTTGTCGTCATCTACAATCAATACGTTCATCTGTCTGTCCCACCTTATTTTCTTCCAATGTAACCTCTTTGTCTTTCTCTTTTTTTTCTTCCGGTTCCCGGACAGGAAGAAGGATCGTAATTTTGGTTCCGAACCCTTTTTTGCTGTTTACAAACAAACTCGTCTGTCCATCATAAAATGATTCCAGCATAGCCTTGACGTAGCGCAGTCCGATACCTCTGTTCTCATTCTTCCAGTATTCCCAGTCATAATCAAACGGCTGGTTGATCTCATCAATCTCCTCCTGATTCAGTCCCTTTCCGCTGTCAGAGATAGTTACAACAGCAAAATGCCTTGCCACATCTTCAAACACCTGGATGCTGATCTTCTCATCATCCCCAAGACCATAGCGGATCGCGTTCTCCACAAGTGGCTGAAAAAGCATACGGACCGTTGGCTGGTCAAGATAACTGCCATCTTCTATATTAATCTCAATAATAAAATCATACCGCATCTGCTGAAGTGCAATATATTCCTTTACAATCTCCAACTCCCTCCGCAACGTTGTCTGGCAACCTTCTTTGCCCAGATTATAGGAAAGAAGCTTCTTTAGCCTCTGTACAAACTCACTGATCTCTCTTTGGTGACTCATTTGTGCCATCCACTGAATCGAATTCAGTGTATTGAGAAGGAAATGAGGATTAATTTGATAGAGAAGTTTCTCAAACTCTATCTTCTGTATGCTTTTTTCCTTTTCTACCATATTGCTGATAAGATTCTCAATCTGTCTCTTCATCTGTTCTACTTCCCTCATCAGGCTGTCAAACTCTGCAATGTCCGACTCTTCATGTACTGCCTGAAGAGCGCCATCCCCAATCTGCACCATCTGTCTGCGGAATTGACTCAGTGGTCGGCAGATCATACGATAAAGATAGAGGACAGACATGAAAAAGATCAGAAACGTTACAACTATGATGAGTGTCATCTTCATTCTCCACTGGTTACTCTTCTTGTGATATATATTGTCCGGCAGTGCCACTGCATTAATGTATCCCATCTGACTCCGGTATGCCATGATCTTATAGCCCTCTCTCGTCTGGACTTCATACTCCCCCTTTGAGAGTGATGCAGAAAACAGTTTCTGTCCATGTATAATGACAGGATTTACGCTGTATTGTGCAACCCCTCTCTCATCCGTCTGAATATAAGTGTAGGGATATCCATCCTTATTTATTTCTTCCGGGGTCTTCATATCAGCCTCTATTTCTGCGTAGATTTCCAGTTTTTTCCCATTGCCAAAAACTACTTCCCTCATGACGGAAAAAACTGTTTTCTCACTACTCCCAAGAAAAGACGCATGGGCTGCCTGCATAACATTTCCCGCACACTTCACAACCTTAGGCAATGCGTTCTGTCTTCCGTCCAGTGTTCTGACATTCATACCGCTGATAAGTTCCTTTTTCTCTTCCTTGTCATAATAGGTAGCGCCTACCAGTTTTGTGTTGACATATCCTAATCCCGAAAGTTCTTGTCTAAGGGATCTCTGTTCAACAAACCTGTCAAAATTATCCACAGCATCAAGATAACTGTCCGTTACGTTTCCGATCAGACCGCCCGGTCCCATATAGTTCACAATACTGATCATATCATAATAGGCTTCATCCGTATTCTTCGTAATCTGATCCAGATACATTTTCATGTTATCCTCTATACTGTCATTCTGTATCATTCTCAGTTCCATATAGGATACAATTACCGCAGCCAGAAGGCTTGTCATCGCACACATCGTCAATATGCCAAGCATTTTTGCCTTCAATGTTTTCTTCTTTTTTTTCCGAGCTATCCCCATATACCTGTTTCTCTCCTCAACTGCATCACTAAAAAAGACTGCGCATCGGCAATATCCCGCCAACGCGCAGTTTGTATTCTCTGTATACAAAACTCCTGACAAACACCTGTCATCAGATATCCGTGACAATTGTCGAATTTTATATAGTATATCACACGGTCTGAATAATGTAAAGCAGTTGTCCTTCTGACAGCAGTAGAAGGAGAACTAGCATGAGCAAATATATTCCCGGTAATCAAAAACATCTTACTCTCGAAGATTGCAAATACAAAGAATGTCTTTCACAGTCCAGGGCCGGTATAAACATAACCAGACACGAACTGCATCAGGAAGATATGGTCATCACGCCCCTGATTTTTCAGGGCCAGTCTCCATATCAGATTATAACGAATCATCCAGAACTCTATATTCTTACCTTGATAAAGGAATCCTGTCCGCAAGAAACATCGATCTGAAACGTCAGGTAAAATTCAACCCCCGCAAAGTACACAAGACCCAGATCAAAGACAGATCCGTTTTTATCAGACGTATGTTTTCTGATTTTCAAGCCCTTGAACTTGACCATTTTGCTGAAATGGATACCGTTCACTCATCACAGGACTCAAAGCGTGTCATCCTGACATTCTTCTTAACCCGTGAAAAACTGTTTCTTGCATTCATTATGAACAGATGCACCAAAGGTACCGTAAAACTTGTTTTTAACAAGTTGGAACGCCGGCTTGGCATATATGATTTTTTAACCTTATTCAACACGATTCTTACGGATCGCGGATCCGAATTCGGAGATCCGGAGTCTCTCGAAAACGGCATTAATGGCATTATGCGGTCAAGCATCTATTACTGTGATCCGATGAGAAGCAGTCAAAAAGGCGGCATCGAACAGACACATACCATGCTTCGAATGATTCTTCCTAAAAAGACTAGCTTTGAATATCTCACACAATGGGATTTAAGAACTATCGTAGACCACATAAATTCAACCCCAAGAGAAAGCCTTGGTGGTCGAACACCGTATGATGTAGCACTTGCTGTCCTGGGTTTCATATAGTGCCGCTCCAATCTTCTCAATCAATGTCACATCCGCGACAGCTACTTTACATCTGCGTCTACAAATATCTGCATTCTTATATCCAGTTAAAATCGCCACCTGTCACCGCAAGCGATAACAGCTTATCCATCTTCTCTACCTC
>ERZ780212.2343-NODE-2343-length-12256-cov-1.815671_pt1 | contig 12256 bp, 9 predicted proteins | sample MGYA00511364_ERZ780212 | MGnify/ENA primary metagenome ERZ780212 (study PRJEB29588, sample SAMEA2147991) | human gut metagenome | biome: human gut; feature: human-associated habitat; material: faeces | place: Denmark | collected 2008/2010 ...
TAACAAACATACACAAAAAAGCAACCGTTCTTTAAAAACTGAACCGACATCAAAAAGTTAGACTAAGAATCTAACGGCTTGGCAGTTGTTATTTTTATTTATTCAATGATTTTTAATTTTTGCAAATACAACAGCAACAAGAAATGTGACAAATTCTGTAATTGGGAACGCAAGCCATATGCCTGTCATTTGAACAGCGCTGTTTAAAAGCCAAATTACGGGGACTAACAGCACGCCCTGTCGCAACAGTTGAACTACAACGCCGGGCATAATACTGTCTGTTGCCTGTTCATAGGTTGCAATCATTGCAGAAAAGCCGCTGAACACAAATCCGAGTGACATAATTCTCATTGCCGGCACTCCAAAAGCACACATTTCTTCCGATGCCGAAAACAAAAACAATATCTCTTTCGGGAAAATCAGCACCAAGAGCATACCGACAATCATCATAACAGTCGCGATAATTGTTCCGCTCTTATTTGCTTGTTTAAGGCGACCGTACTCTTTTGCTCTGTAATTAAACCGCATTATAGGCAAACAGCCTTGAATTAGTCCGTTCACCGTCATAAAAATCAACTGCTGAACCTTGAAATATGCTCCGAAAAATGCAACCGCCGTGTCCGAATATCGCACCAAAAACATATTTGCAAAATTCACGGTGAATGCTCCCAACGCATTCATAACAAACGAGGGCAATCCGTAGGAAAATATCAGCTTTATCATCTGCGGTTCAAGGCAGTTTTTAAACACCGGCTTAACCTTTTGTTTTGTAAGAAACAGCTGTATCAACGCAATAATTGTTGAAACAACATAGCCTAAAACCGTGGCAACTGCAGCTCCGACCACACCCATTTTCGGAAACGGACCTATGCCGAAAATGAGCAAAGGGTCAAACACAAAATTGAATACAACACCTGCAATTTGAAACCACATCGGAGCAATCATATTGCCTGTTGCCTGAAGTATTTTTTGAATTACAATATGCACCATATTTGGTATCTGCATAAAAACGCAGACGCTCATATACGCAATTCCGTATTCAAAAATCTCTTTGTTTTGCGTAAAAGCCGAATAATAGGGATTTATTATGAAAAGCGAAAGGAAATTTATCAGCACTCCGACAACTACCGAAATTACCACTCCGAGAGCCGCTGCAGAATTTGCCTTTTGCTGATTTTTCTGTCCCAAATAACCTGCAATCAAAACATTAACACCCACACCTATCCACACGGACAACGCATTCATAAGCGTTGTAATCGGGAATGCAAGCGATACTGCCGCAAGTGCCTGTTCATTTATCCCCGCAACAAACATACTGTCAACAAGGTTGTATGAATACTGAAAGAACATTGAAATCAGCGGCGGTGCCGACATTTGAATTATAAGCTTGTTGACAGGTTCATAAGCCATTTTGTTTTCCGTTTTAACGCCCATATTAACACCCCTTGCGTAAAATAAAAATCGCCATACACCCATAATGAGTGTATGGCGAAAATAAGAATCACATCTTAGAAAAATCCATACCAATTTAGATTTATCATATCAATGAGTTAAGTATATCATACCTGTAAAAAATATTCAAGATTATCACTAAAAATTTACTTTTTGCTTTCAAGCCACATATCAAGGGCTTTTTCATAGACATCAATGCTTGTGATTCCGAGATTCATAATGAATGTGTGATATTCCTTTGCGTCAAAGCTTGAGCCAAGCTCGCTTTCGGCTGTTTCACGCATATCAATCATCTTGAGGTAGCCTACGGTATAGGGGAGAAAATAACCCGGATTTGAACGGGCAAGGTCATACGCCTCTTTTGTTGCGGCTGTAACGCTCTCGCTGTCAGCCGAACCGAGTGCTGTTGACATATACTCCTTGACTTTTTCATAATCCCAGCCGTTGTAGTTCACACCGACATCGACCATGGAGTAGAGAATATAGCCGAGGATATCATTTGCGTAGATAAGCTTCTTAATGCCCTCGCTTGTATCAAGGTAATCAAGCGTACATTTCGAGGCATACTGCGCCCAACCCTCGGTTGCGCCGATAAAGCTTAAAATCTTGCGGACATTCGGGATATCCTTGTTTGCATTTGATGCGGTAAACTGATAAAGATGACCGGGATAGCCTTCATGGGCAAGAGTTGTGTACATCTGAGTCATACCCTTATTTGCAAAATCGGGGTTGATTTTGATGATATTAACGCTTGTATCGTCAATTCGTCCCTGAACATAGTACGCTCCCACATTGTCGCTCTTTGCGGAATCGCTCATATAATCTGCCGTGTAAGAGGTTGTAACGGGAGTCGGAAAGTCCTCCTCGATATTCTCAATCAAAAATTCAAGCACCTCATCGGCGTCCTTAAAGTCGGGTTTGTAGTCCTGAAATTTGCTCAAGTCATCCTGTGAAACATTGCTCATGCTCATTCCAACCTTTGTAAAGCTGTTTGTAAGGTATGACTTAAGCTCCTCGGGAGTCATGCTGCTGCTTGTTTTGTCTTTGACAATTGCCGAATAATACTTTTTGCCGATTTTGCCGTAACCGCAAAGACCTTCTTCGTTTTTGCCTGACTTTTTGAGACTTTCAAGTGCTGAATTTGCTGATTTCAAAGCAGGAATGTAGTATTCTTCAAAATACTTTTTGTTGGTTTCGACAACAGTCTTTTTCTCGGAATCGCTAAGACCGAGTGACTTTATTCTCGACTCAAACTTGTCAACAAGCACGGACTTGTCATTCTTAATATGCTTTTCGCACTCGTCAATTGACTGCTGTGCGATATCTTCAGCCATAAAGTAACCGTCCTCAGCCTGTTTCCTTGTGAACTCAATGCACTCGTCCATATAGCGTTTTGTGTCCTTCAAAACAGCAAGGTAAAGGTCGGTATCATCCTTTTCATAGAAAGTGAATTCGGACAGTGTGGTAAAGAGGTTTGCAATAATTCCCGACTGCGGTGCAAATATACTCTGCAATTCTGTTGTACCCTCATATGAAAGCTGAATTTCAAAGTAGCTTTCAAGGGTGTCATATGTCTGCTTTTGAGAAGAAGTAAGTCCCGAACGGTCAAACTCCTCCAAATCCGTTTTTGCCTCTTTCAGTTCATCAAAGGATTCTTTTGTATCTTCATCGGACACATGACCGAGGGTATAGTCCTCCTCGTCATATTTCAAACCGTAGTCCGACGGATTTGAAATGTCAAAATGTGCAGTAAGAGCGTCATCCTCAAGTTCTTCCGAAAACAAATCGTCACAATATTTATCAAACTGAATTTGTGCATCTGTTTTGGTTGGTTCTGTGTCAGAGTCAAAGTCACAGGCACAGACAGAAAACGCCATAACGGCACATAACATAACAGCAAGCGCACCCTTGAGTGACTTTTTATTTATAATTTTCTTCATTTTGTCCTCCGTAAAGATTGTTGTTTACCAAAGTATAACATATTATCGTGCTGTTATTCAATAATTATTTTTAATTTTACCCTTTTCCGCAGTAACCGTAGCAACGCTCAACAGGCATTGCCGTTCTTTTTTAACAATTGTTGAAAACTATGTGGAAAATGTGTATAATAATCAGCCCTGCTCAATTGTATTTTTGTAAATTGTAACCATTTGTAATTATTTGTAATTTTCTCAGATAATTGAGCCAACAATATGCAAGAACCATAAGCTCGGGGGGTAGCCTTGCGACCGCCGCAAGGGCATTGTCGCCCACATATTTTCCGACCATCCATGTATCGGCAAGGTTGTAAAACTGCTGAAACACATTGCCGAGCATAAGCAGTACTGCAAAAGACCACAGGCCGCCTGTTATACTGCCTGTGGTCAAATCTCTGTTTTTATTTAGTTTTATCACAAAATCATTTCGTTGCAACCGCAGATTCTGCGGTCATATTTTTTTGTTAAATTCACTTCCGCATTTCGGACAGAGAACAGTATGATTGCCTTTTTTGTTGCGAACACGAAGCTGCGCCTTGCACACGGGACACTTGATAACGGTAGTCCTTACGGTCACGAATTTTCTTGAAGGTCAGTTTGAACCAACCTGTTACCGCATTGTAAATCGGAAGAAATTTTCTGTTTTCGGCACTTCTTGCAACAATGTTGCGTGAGAACATACGAAAACAGATAAGCACGATAATCAAGAGCATTATTCCGTCAATGATGTATCTTGCAACACGGTTCCACACAAAAATATTCACGAACCACAGTATAAGCAACAGCACCCAGAGTGCATTGTTGAGCTTATCCGTGCCGTATCTGCCCTGCATAAAATTGGCGAATCTGTTAAATAATCCTCGCATAAAGTTCATCCTTTCCGCAAAAAGCGGTAATTACAAAAATCATCCTTCCACCATTTTATCACAGGCAGGGCGTACATTCAATAAACATTTGACGATATATGTCACTAAATCAGCCGAGAACGAGCTTTGCCGTGTCAACGCTTTCTTTTGCGTCACGGCAGTAGTAGTCAGCACCGATTTTCATAGCGTAGTCCTTTGTAAGAACCGCACCGCCGACAAATATCGTGCATTTGCTTGAGCCGTCGGGATTCTGAAGTTCCTTACATTCTCTTACAAGCCTTATTGTATCTTCCATACTCTTGAGGGTTGTTGTCATAAGAGCCGAAAGTCCTATCATTGTAATATTCTGTTCAACGGCAGTATCAACAATAAGCTGAGGATCAACATCACGACCGAGGTCAACAACTGTGTAGCCGTAGTTATCAAGAAGAACCTTTACAATGTTCTTGCCGATATCGTGAATGTCACCCTTTACGGTTGCCACAATAATTTTGCCCTTGCTTACGGGAGTTCCGCTTGTCTTTGTAAGGTGCTTTTTGATTACATCAAAGCACTCCTGAGCTGTGTTTGCGCTTTGGATAAGCTGTGGAAGGAAGATTTTATTCTTTTCAAAATCTTCACCCACTCTGTCAAGTGCAGGGATGAGCATTTCGTTTACAACCTGCATTGCATCGGTTGTTTCAAGAAGCTTTGCGGTTGCGGCTGCACCTTCGTTTTTAAGTCCGTTATAAACAGCCGCAAAAATATCAACATTGCTGTCTGCCTTTTTAACGGGAGCGGCAGGAACAGCATCGTTATATGCGTTGATAAATTCAAGCGAGTTCTTGTCAATGCCGTTAAGCACACGGAATGCTCTTACAGCACCTGTCATCGACTCAACATTCGGGTTGATAATCGGCAAATCAAGTCCCTGTTCCATAGCCATTGTAAGGAAAGTTCTGTTAACAAGCTCACGGTTCGGAAGTCCGAACGAAATGTTTGATACACCGAGACAGGTTTTACAGCCAAGTTCGGTTTTTACTCTGTGCAAAGCCTCAAGAGTCTGGCGGCAAGCCGCCTGTTCTGCGGAAACCGTAAGAGTAAGACAGTCGATATATACATCTTTTCTGTCAATGCCGACAGCCTCAGCTCTTTCAACAATTCGTTTTGCAATCTCAAATCTGCCCTCGGCGGTTTTCGGAATACCGTTTTCGTCAAGTGCAAGTCCGACAACAGACGCACCGTACTTTTTGACAAGAGGAAGAACCGTTGCAAGGCTCTGTTCCTCACCGTTTACGGAGTTCAGAATCGGTTTTCCGTTGTAGTAGCGGAGTCCGGCCTCAATAACCTCGGGCTTTGTGGAGTCAATCTGGAGCGGAACATCACACACACTCTGAATAGCCTTGAGAACACGCACCATCATCTTTTTTTCGTCAATTTCGGGATGACCTACATTGACATCAAGAATTTCCGCACCGCCCTGAACCTGACTGAGAGCCTGAGTGAGGATATAGTCAATATTATTTTCAACAAGCGCCTGCTTGAACAGCTTTTTACCTGTGGGGTTAATTCTTTCGCCGATAATTCTCGGACCGTTGATTTCGACAACCGTCGTTGAACTGCAAACGGTTGTGTCAACGCTTTTTGTCTGAGGCTGATATTCTCTGTCGGCAACCTCCGACTTAATTTTTGCAATATAATCGGGATTCGTTCCGCAGCATCCGCCGATAACCTTAACACCGTATTTGAGAAGTGAACAAACGCACTCGGCAAATTTGTCGGGCATAATGTTGTACTCGTTGCTGTTAGGATCGGGCAAACCTGCGTTAGCCTTGATTACAAGGGGAAGATTTGTGTATTTCGACATCTCGGAAACAACGGGTTCAAGCTCATCCGGACCGAGTGAACAGTTGACACCGAGAGCGTCAACACCGAGTCCCGTAAGAGTAACAGCCGCACAGGCAGGGGATACACCCGTAAATGTTCGTCCGTTTCTCTCAAAGGTCATTGTTGTGAGGATAGGTTTGTCGCAGTTTTCCTTTGCGGCAAGGACTGCGGCTTTAAGCTCGTAAAGGTCGGTCATTGTTTCAAAAACTATGACATCGGCATCTTTACCGGCAAGAATCTGCTGTTTGTAATACTCATAAGCCTCGTCAAATTTCATTGAGCCGGCAGGTTCAAGCAACTGACCTATCGGACCGATATCAAGGGCAACGAGGGCGTCTGTACCCTCAACGGCTTTTCTTGCAATCTTAACACCGGCACCGATGATTTCTTCAACGCTGTAACCGCTGTCCTGAAGCTTGTAGGCATTTGCACCGAAGGTGTTTGCGTACACAATGTCAGATCCGGCATCAATATACCTCCTGTGAAAGCTCTCGATAAGCTCTGGGTGAGTAATGTTCAGCACCTCAGGCACATGGTCGTACTTTACACCGCTTTTCTGAATGAGAGTTCCTGTTGCACCGTCAAGCAGAATAAAATTCTTTTGGTTGAGATATTCACTAAAGTTTGAAAAATTCTTAAACACCACAATGTTCCCCATTTCTTCTGAAGCGACATTTGCCTTTCATACTGCAAATTGCACACCCTCGTTTTCTTCGTTCAATCGGATTGTCTGAAATTCCGAGAACTGCCGTAACCGACTTTGACGGCACAAGCAAACAGCTGTCGCCTGTTGTAAGACCTATTTTTCTCGGAGCGTCAAGTATTCTCAGATACTCCTTCTGCATCTCAATAGGATAGTCCCCATAGCCGGGGCTGAAACGGAAGGTCATATACTTTCCGCTGTATTTTTCGGCAAGAATTTCGTCAACCTTTTGACACACCTGTTCAACGGCAACGCTTGCAAAGCTGTCAAGCACAACCGCCCTTGCCATATCGGAAATCTGACTTATACGGACAAGCTTGTCAATTTCCGAACCGATTGTCGCACACATCATAACGGCTGTGTGGCAGCCCTCAAGGTGCTTTTTTATATCATTGCCGAGTAAAATATCGTCAAACGGAGCTTTGCGTTCAACATAGAGAAATCTCGGCTCTGCTGTTTTCAGTATTTCTTTTTCGCATTCATCCATCAGCACATCCATGCGGTAATTAAGGCTGATTCCTGCACCGCCGAGGTAGCGTATAGCCTCTTTGCGGTTTAATCTGTCAAGCGTTATCATAAAAGACTTGACACCGCCTCCGTAATTTTTCTTGCAACATACGGGTTGTTCATTGTGTAGAGGTGGATGCCGTCAACACCGTGTGCGATAAGGTCAACAATCTGGTCAACCGCATATGCAATGCCTGCGTCACGCAAAGCCTCGGGCCTTGTATCATACTTCTGCATAATCTTTGCAAATTTTGCAGGAAGGCTTGCACCGCACATTGAAACCATTCTTTCAATCTGACTTTTGCTTGTTACAGGCATAATACCTGCCTCAATCGGAACATTCACGCCTGCAATCTTCGCTCTTTCAAGAAAGCGATAGTAAACGGAGTTGTCAAAGAAAAGCTGTGAAATAAGATGGCTTGCACCCGACTCAACCTTTTTGCGAAGGTTGTGAATGTCCTCAACCTCATCGGTTGCCTCGCTGTGAACCTCGGGATAACAAGCACCGGCAATGTCAAAATCACCCTGTGACGCAATATATCTGCACAAATCGCTTGCATAAGTGAAATCCTTCTGCGGTTCAACACCTTCAACCCTGTCACCACGGAGTGCAAGAATATTCTCAATGCCGTTCTCTTTAAAAAGCGCAAGGTTGCAGTCAATATCAGCCTTTGTGCTGTTAATGCAGGTGAGGTGTGCCACGGATTCAACTCCGAAATCTCTCTTGATTTTTGTTGCGATTTCGCAGGTACGGCTCTTTGAACCGCTGCCGCCTGCGCTGTATGTTACGCTGATGAAGTCAGGCTTTAAAGCCGAAATTTCTTCAAGCTTGCCGTAAACCGATTCAATCGGAGAGGTCTTTTTAGGCGGAAATACTTCAAAAGAAAAAACTGTTTTTCCGCTGTTAAATAAATTGCTTATTTTCATATATAAACACCTCGGTAATGGTTTTGTTAAACTTGATTAATTATAGCATAAATAATTTTTGCATACAATACTGTTTTGGTGGGTTTTGTCGTTTAAGGCTATCATTTTTTGGGAGGTTTGGATATAAGCAAAAATTATATCAAAGAGTTTTATAATAATTATAATTTTGTTAACAAACCAAATTCACCGTTATACTGTAGGGGCGTTCATTGTGTCAAGTGCAACATGGTAACCACCTGTGCAAGGACATGGTATACAAATTCACAATCTTGAAATCTTGCGGTGAATACGCTTGCCGGATGACGAGTCATACTCAGCAATAACAAAATTGCGATAGCAAACAAGAAATGAATCATTGTTTGGATTAGGTCTGAATTGAACATAATCATTGATGAAAGTTTCACTAAGATATAATTGAAAATTCTGAAAACGGACATATCCCCACGAATTTACTTTTATGACTTTAAAGCCGGGTTCATATTCAAACGGTTCCACCTTGTCAGCAAAAATCCTTTCGCTGTGAGTATAGACATCGGCAGGACATTTGTTCCCAAGTGCTTCATGAGGTCGCAGGCAATTATACTTAGTTCGCCACTCTTGCAGAGCCTTGTCAGCGTAATCCAAGTTCTTGAATAGATTATGATTTAAAAGTTCTCTTTTCATACTGCCATGAAACCGTTCAATTTTTCCTTGTGTTTGCGGATGTTTAATTCTGCAATGTATGGGAAGAATGTCATTGTTCATAAGGAATTTTTCAAACATAGTAAATCCATGTTTAAAACCTGCAAATTGAGAACCATTGTCAGAAAGTACGCTTGATGGCATACCAAACTCATAAAAAGCTTGCTTAAAAGCGTTAATAACGACATTTTTAGTGTTAGGAAAGCATGCTATTTTGATTGAGTATCGTGAGCTGTCATCGAGAATAGTCAATGGATAGCAATAACGATTATCGGCAGTTAAAAACTCTCCCTTGAAATCAGTTTGCCACATATCATTGCAATGTTCTTTCTGAAAGCGTTTAAAAGGCTTTCTTTTGAGAGATTCCTCTTCAGATATGAGTTGGTGTTTATGAAGAATGTTAGTAATGGTTCTTGGACAAGGAATGTTTTTATACCCTTGATTTTCAAGAAAAATTTTAATTTTATCATCACCCCAACCCGGGTTATCGAAACGAACAGAAACGATTAATTCTTCAATGTCGTCAGGCGTTTTGTTAGGAGAACATAATGGTCTGCGTGACATATCAGTTAAGGGCAGTCCCTGTTTAAATCTATCAACCCACTTGCGACCGGTTTTGCGTGTGATTTCATATTCCCGACATAGAGCACTAAAATTATTTGTTTCTAATGCTTTTGTAACAAATTCTAATCTTTGTTTTTCCACAGTTTTACACTCCCACGGCATAAAAACAGCTCCTTCATTTGCTATTTTCTTGCCATTTATTTTATCATAAAACTGTATACTATGTCTTTGCACTGTTGTATACTATGTTACTACACTGCACACATTGGACGCCCGCAAGTAACGACACAATTTTTTTGATAAAAATAAACCATATAAATGAGATACAATTACCTGAATGATGTAGGGGAGAACCGTGTTCTCCCGTTAGCAATGGTACAAATTTGATGTCAAATCACATTATATAAAAATCACAAAGTTACTGATATTTTGTAGCGGCGAACCTCGTTCGCCAATCGTTTTGGTTGTACAACCAAAACGAACACACAATTTTGTAGTATGAAATGATATGGTAGCTGACAATAGTCTGCATTAAGTCGAACCGATTTTACAATCGTTTCGATTGGCGAACACGGTTCGCCGCTACAAGAGTTCCATTAATCAAAAAATCATCCTTCAAAATCCCATTCGGGGACATAGCTTTCATCTGCGGAAGAAAGCTCCTGTGTAAAGCCGTCAATTCCCAGTCGCATCATTTCTAGCTTTACCTTGTCATATTCTCTGCGTGTGATTTTACGGTTAATTCGTGAAAACTCCCTGTCGCTGACCTTGCCCATAGGAATGTACTGACACATAAGACTTAACAAAACCTGATCGCCGAATCTGCGTTTTACAATATCAAGCACTTCGAGACTGTTCTTTGTGTGGGCAGGCAAAATCAGATGCCTTACGATAACGCCCTTTTTCATAATGCCGTCATCGTCAAACTGAGGCAGACCAACCTGAAAAGTCATTTCGTGAATTGCTGCAACAGCCGTGTTGACATAATTCGGTGCGGAAGAGTATTTTACCGCAAGAAAATCATCTGCATATTTAAAGTCGGGAAGATAAATGTCAACAAGTCCGTCAAGCATACTGAGAGTTTTCGGACTTGTGTATCCGCTGCAGTTATATACAATCGGAATTCTCGGTTTGTAAATTTCAAGACTTTTAACAACAGCGTGTGCAAAATGGTCAGCCGTTACAAGGTTGATGTTATGCACTCCCTTGTCCTCAAGTTCTTTGTAACATTCGGCAAGTCTTTCGGGAGTGATTGTTCTTCCGCCGTCCTCGTTTGAAATTTCGTAGTTCTGGCAGTACACGCATCTCATTGTACAGCCCGAAAAGAAAACAGTTCCGCTGCCCTTTGTGCCGCTTATGCACGGTTCTTCGCCATAGTGCGGAGCAACTCTTGCAACAACGGGCAGTTCTCCCATTTTACAAAATCCGTTTCCGCTGTGTGCAGTACGAACAGCACCGCATTTTCTCGGACATAAATTGCAAATCATGATATCACCTTATTGTCTGATATATAATGTCTGATAGAACACTAAACACTATTGTACCACGATTATGACAAAAGTTAAAGTCTTTGCAAATTAAAGTGTGAAATCAGTAAGATAATCTTCGATGATATCGTCAAGCTGGCAGAGTTCAAGCTCAAGCTCGTTGCACATTTCGACAAGCTCCGTCATTTCACGAAAGCTTTCGCTGATTCCCGACACGGATTTTATAAGCTTTTTGCCGCAAAATGCGCTTATCCCAAAGGTGTTAAACCCGTCTTTGGGCGTATGATTCAATTTGTAGGTTATCATTTTTCCCCTCCGGATGATAACCGGTCACAAGATAATAATACTATTATGTTGCGATATTGTCAATATTATTACAAAAATATTGTTGAGTTGTAAACAAATAGTGATGTATCAGTAATAAATTGTACATAATGACAAATGAATGTAAACCTCAGTTAAAGAATTTTATAACAATAAAAACTTTAGTTCGATAAAATCTTAATAATATGTAACAAAGTATTACATATGGTATATAATTTCAGTGCAGTCAGATTTTTCGGCAAACGGCAAATAATATATCGGCGACAGTTAACTGCTGAAATATTGCAATAACAATAGTTAATCATTGCTTTGTGTCAGTCTTTATTTGTGCATAATGTATAAAAAGCGTTCTTAAAGTTTGGCTTTAGGATGCTTTTTTAGTTCTCAATAGGAAAAATACGGCATTTATAAATGTTAAAATATAGTTATCGTGCGGTACTTTGTGCGAAAGAATATTTAGGAGTGAAAATATGAGATTACGCAAACCATTATCGATTCTTCTTTCTCTGTCCATGATTGCAGGTATGTCGGCCTTTGCCTCAAATGCGGCAGTAACAAGCGATGAATCGGTTTCAGCAGGCAATTATTACAATGCAAATTATCTTGAAAGCTATGCAAGCAAAGCGTATAACGAATCGGGACTTGGTTCAGTGTACAGCAAAACTTCCACAACATGGAAAACCTGGTCACCTGATGCATCATCCGTAAAGCTCAAGCTCTACACAACAGGTTCTGACAACGAGGCGGGCGCTTCGGCAATCGGCACCTATGATATGAAAAAAGACAGCTCAACAGGTGTTTGGTCACTTAATCTGAGCGGTGATTACAAAAACAAATATTACACATATCTTGTAACAGTAAACGGCACAACCAAGGAAACACAGGATGTTTACTCACAGGCTG
>ERZ780212.2344-NODE-2344-length-12251-cov-2.830682_pt1 | contig 12251 bp, 23 predicted proteins | sample MGYA00511364_ERZ780212 | MGnify/ENA primary metagenome ERZ780212 (study PRJEB29588, sample SAMEA2147991) | human gut metagenome | biome: human gut; feature: human-associated habitat; material: faeces | place: Denmark | collected 2008/2010 ...
TCGGGCAATTACAGCAGCGCGGCCACGTCGGGCGATTCCAGCAGCGCGGTTTCTACTGGATACAGAACAAAAGCAGCGGCCATTGGCAAAAACAGCATTGCCGTTGCAAACGGCGCACACAGTAAAGCGCTGGGCGCGATGGGCTGCTATCTCGTGTTGACCGAGTACGACGATGACGGCGATATGCTGTGGGCAAAGATGGCAAAAGTAGACGGCACTCACATCAAGGAAAACGTCTGGTATACGCTCAAAAATGGCGAGTTTGTGGAGTGCAAGCCATGAATAAGCACTACAACAAGCGTTGGATTGAACAGTTGGAGCATATTCAGATGAAGCGGCATCTGAGAGAAAAAAAAGGAGGTGTGCGGCAGTGAAGCCGAGCATGGTAATTGCAGAGTGCTGCCAGATCATGCGTGATAACAATATTTCGGTGACCGAGACGATTTTTACCGGTATGATTCAGGCCGGCAGCTTCCCGGCGTGGGCGGTGCCGTCTATTGACACCAAGAGCGCCGCGCCGCTGATCTCCCGCGCCGGATTTATGGCGTGGGTGAAGGACTTTTATAAGCTCGAAAAGGTTTACACAAAGGAGGAACAGCATGAGTAACAAAGAAAAAACACCGTATCTGCACATCCAGACCGGTGCAGACGGAAACCCGGAGATTACGTTAAGCGGCGGCCGTACCGAGCTGATGGGGCTCTGTGCCGCGCTTATGGCAGGCATAACCGCCACGTACGGCGCTGGAGATCCTGCTGCGTATCTTACCGGCATGATGATGGATGCGGCAGAGCTGCTGGATCGGATGGAGGGTTGACCAATGAAACGGTGCAAGATCAAGCCGGGCCCCGGCGTGGTGATTCTGGCAACAAACGGAGTGGTTTTTCTCGCGCTGATCGGCGCGGCACAGGTGATCCGCTGGATCGTCAACGGCATTGCGCACGCGCTGGTTGTGCGTGGGGGCTGGGTGGCGGCTGATGCCGCGAAAGCCGCGCCGGTGATCTTTCTGGCGGTAGCGGGTGGTCTGGTGCTGTCCCTGTGGGAGATGCGCAAGGAAAGCGAGTACTACCGGCGCAGCATCCAGCGGCAATACGGCGTGATCGAACGGGACCACGCCCGCAACCCGGAATATCCGCAGGATCAGGAGCGCGGGGCATGATGACGGCCAAAGAGTACGTTGAGGGCAAAGTCAAATCCTACACGCGGCTTGCCGAAAAGGGAGCAGGAATATGAACGGTAGATATATGCGAGCCGCAGAGATTCGCTGGCATAAGCGCCCGCCGGAGCGGCTGCGGCACATCCACCAGAAGAAGGAGAAGAAAAAGGTGAGCACGGTACAGATTTTTGACGCGGATTTGCGTTTTGTCAACGAAATCCCCCTGCCGAACACGCTGGCGGGCATCCAGTACGCCGACCAGCTGGCAGCAGAAAATCCGGGCCGTCTGTACGTCGTTATGGACGAGCACCGGCAGAAAGTTTACCAGAGGTGACATAGATGACTTTAGAGCAAAAGGAATGCCGCAAAGCGGTTCTGCGGTATGCAGTCAGCGTCCCCGAATGGAATCTTGCGCTCAAGCATCGGGCAGCAGCAGAGCTTACGAAATGCGCAAGCCTCTTGATGAGCGTAAGCCAGATGATGCTTGCGACCGACGCGGAAAACCGTTTTTATCCGGGCAGATCAGATTATGGGATGTCTCCGGCTGGATATGCAAAAGCCATTTCGGATGCAGAGTACAGCCTCGGCACAGCCGCTTCGGCGCTGGAAACCGTAGTTGCTTTGGCAGATGAGTCAAACGCCTTCCCGATTATCAGCTCCACCCAGACCGGCGGGTTAGATGACGCGATGGGCAACATTGAGGCGGCCTACAATTCTGGTCTTGAGTGGCTGGCAGATCTGTGCCGGGTATACGGGATGGATGAGGTGACATACAATCATGGATAAAATGACCATTTACGAGCAGTGCCGGGGAGTCCCCAAAGACGCCCAGAAGCCTATCGCAGCGGGCCGCCTGAAAGGCAAGACAGACATTAACCCCATGTGGCGCATCAAGAAGCTGACTGAGATTTTTGGCCCAGCGGGCATCGGATGGAAGTTTGACCCGCCTGTTTTTGAGGAAAAGCAAGGAGCAAAGGGCGAGGTCATGGTGCACTGCTTCACCTGCTTGTATATTCGGCAGGACGTTGAGCAGACGTGGAGCGCCCCCATTCCGGGCATTGGTGGTTCTATGCTTATCACGATGGAACGGGACGGCCTACGTACGGATGACGACGCCTATAAAAAGGCCTACACGGACGCTCAGAGCGTGGCCTGTAAGGCTTTGGGCATCGGTGCAGATGTGTACTGGAACGCCGATAAAACCAAATATGATCCCCTTTCCGCTGCTCCTGCGCCAGTTTGTTCCTGCTGTGGGAAGAAGATCACCGGCTTTACATATCATGGCAGCAAAGTTAGTGCAGAGCAGGCAAGCGAGCGCAGCAAAAAGAAATACGGGCGCATCCTTTGCGTAGAGTGCGCCAAGAAGCAGCCGAAAGAAGATGGAGGAATGTCTCATGCTTAACATCGTAGCGTTGATTGGCCGTCTGGTCTACGACCCGGAGCTCAAGACCACCCAGAACGGCGTCAACGTGTGCAGCTTCCGCATCGCGGTTGACCGCAGCTTTACCCGGCAGGGCGAAGAGCGCAAGGCCGATTTTATCGACGTCACCGCGTGGCGGAAGAACGCTGAGTTCGTCTCCAAGTATTTCCATAAAGGCAGCATGATCTCCGTGCAGGGCCGTCTGGAGACCCGCCAGTATCAGGACAAGAACGGTAACAACCGCACGGCGACCGAGGTCATTGCCGCAGAAGTCGGCTTTTGCGGCTCCAAGTCGGCAGAAAATCCCGCCACGGCGTCCTACGAGAAGCAGACGGCAAATAATGTGCGAGAAGCAAACGCCGCGCACAGCGCCCCGCAGCAGCCTCAGAGCTACGCACAGGGCAGCACCGACGACTTCGCCGAGATTTCCGACGCGGACGAGATCCCCTTCTAATTTGCCGTTGAGAGAAAGGAGGTGAGCAGATGGCAATTTTTCGTTGCGTTTCGCCGAACTTTTGGTCAGACCCGAAGGTGGACGATGACTTCACTCCGGAAGATAAATACTTCTATCTCTACCTTCTCACTAATCCGCATACCACTTTGAGCGGATGCTATGAGCTGGGCAAGCGGCAAGCGAGCAGAGAGCTTGGATACAACGAAGAGACCGTAGACCGACTTATCCACCGAATGGAAACGGTTCACAACGTTATCCGCTATGACAAGGCAACGAAAGAGATATTGCTGCTTAACTGGCACAAGTACAACTGGTCGAAATCGCCCAAATGCCTGAAGGGCGTTGAACATTCGCTGCAAAACATTAAGAGTGATGCGTTCAGGAAATACTGCGCCGATACCCTATCTATACAGTATCGGTACAGTATGGATACAACTGTATCTGTAACTGCTACTGTAACTGAACCTATTACTAAAACTATTATCTATCCCAATAGAGATAGCTCAAATAACAGTAAAGAGAAAGACTCGGCAGTTGATGCAGGTCTTGCGCAGATCGTTCAGAGGTACGAGGAGGTTGCAGGTAGCTTCCCACGTTCGGCACTGGAAAAGCTGCAAAGCTGGCGGCAGGCTTTTAGCACAGACATGATCTTGCTGGCAATTGACCGGGCAGCGGAAGCAAATAAACGGTCGTGGGCCTACATAAACGGAATCTTAGCCAGTTGGCAACGCGAAGGTGTTCGGACGGTTGGCGATGTAGCTACAAACGATGAGAGTCGCCAGCAGCAGCCGCGGTCCGGCAGCGCTACCGGTGGCAGAAAGCCGGCAGAAAGCACGAGAGACCAGCTTTCCCGTGTGTTGGGCAATATTGACAAGGAAAGAGGGTTTGAAAAGTGACAAAAGAAGAAACGGCGGATTTGATCTTGATGAACGCGACACTTTACAAGCAAATGATGAAGCCGCTGACTGACGAAGAGTTGGAAGATACGATCGACGAGTGGACATACCAGTTCAGGGACTATCCCGGCGAGGTCGTCAAGAAGGCGTATCTCGCGGCGCGCCGCGTCTGCGTCTACCCGATCTCGGTCGCGGATATCTTTAAACAGCTTTCCAAGAGCCTTGACCCGGCGGCGGAGTGGGACGATATAACGGCGGCTTCGCACAAGGCGCAAAGGTATCTGTACTGGCGCACTTGCCCGATGGTCGTCGGAGTTGACGACAACGGACGGCCCATCCGTAGCGACGGGCGCGAGGAGCTGAAAGAGCTGTTCGACAAGCTCCCGACGGCGGCGAAGGTCTACATCGGGAGCGTCGGCGGGCTGGAAGAGCTGGCCCGAACGCCCGATCTTACATACCGGCGCGTCGAGTTTCTGAATCAGTCGCAGGAAGAGATCGAAACCGCGCCGAGGGAAGCTGCAAGGCTGCGGGCGAGTGAACCGACAAGAAAGGAGATTGAAAAATGAGCGAAGTTATCTACCGCGAAAAAGCCATCGCCAATATCGAAGCGGCATATTGCTGTGGCTGCGAAAATTACAACGGCGTAAGATGCCGCGCGTGTCAGATTATGGACGCGATTGATGTGCTGGAAGATGAACCGGCAGTCGTCCCGGACGTCCAGCACTGGCGCGACCCCGACAAAGATCCGCCGAAGGTCGAAGAAGAAGTGCTGATTATGTATCAGACCGCATCTGGAGAATGCGGAATCACAACGGCTCACTACGAAGATGGAACGATCTTATCCCAAGATAGCATTTTTTACTGGGATGAACTTGCAGCATGGGGCGAGCTGGATGAAGAACATGATGATTACATCATCCCAAAAGGGTGGTGGGAATATCGCCACTTCAATCAGGATGAAGTCTACAACAACCGGGTAGATTATCCCGTGGTTGGGTGGATGCCTTTGCCGCCGAACGTCCTGCCGGAGTTCAAGGCCGACGCTGTAAACCTGCTGGAGACTGGAGCGTGAACCGATGAACCACGAAAACAACTTGGGCCGGAACGCGGAACACTATGCAGACCCGACCCCGGCCGCAGCTATGCGCAACATAAACAAGGACGAGCGCCAGAAAGAAGACGTCCGCCTTGACAGAATCGGGAGCCTTGTGCCGCTGCTGCGCCAGATGGCCGACATCGCAGGGTTCGAGATCATAGGCCGCATTCCGCTGAAGGACAAGGCCACTGGAAAGGAATACAGGTAATGAAAGTACTAATTGCCTACGAGGAATCACAGGAAGTTTGCAAGGCTTTTCGCGCCCGTGGGCACGAAGCCTACTCATGCGACATTCAGGACCCGTCCGGCGGGCATCCAGAGTGGCATATTCTCGGAGATGCGCTCAAGGCTCTGGATGGTGGGCAGGTCGTGACGATGGACGGCGTAACGCATGATGTAGGCAAGTGGGATTTGCTGATTGCACACCCGCCCTGCACATATTTGACGAATGCAGGAGCAAGACACATTTGGAAAGGCGGCCAGCTACAGCCAGATAGAGTACAAATGGGTATTCTGGCAAGAGATTTGTTTATGCGGTTCTGGTATGCGAATGTTCCAAGGGTTGTCATTGAAAATCCAGTTCCTTCAAAGATTTTCTGCCTACCTGAGTATTCACAAATCATTCAACCGTTTCAGTTTGGGCATCCTGTGACTAAAAAAACATGCCTGTGGGAAAGAGGGGTGCCACCATTGAAGCCAACAAACATCGTGGAGCCTATAAAGGGGCGAAAGATGGTTTTGAAGGACGGAACCGTTCGCTACTCTTGCTGGGAAATGGATTGCAGCGGGAGCAAGGAGGAACGGGCAAAGGCCAGAAGCAAGACATTTCCGGGCATTGCAAAAGCAATGGCTGAACAGTGGGGGTAAGCAGATGAAACCGAAAACGAAATCCGAGCTGATGGCTGAATGGGCCAGCCAGCCCGACCAGCTCAAAAGGGAGCGGGAGGTCAAGGCTGTCCGCAAGGCGATGGACGATGCCCGCTCCGTGATGCAGGACGGTCTGACCCGGTACGTCAAGAAAAAGACCAAAGCCCGCAGCATGGCAAAGGCTGAAGCTGACCCTTTTGCTGAGCTGAAAAGCTGGGAAAGCATGGAGCAGATCCAAGATGCCTACGGCTATGGCGAGATCACTGCCGACAGAAGGGAGAAACTCACTGACCTGTGGGAAGCCCGGGAAGCTGCCAGAAACAGCCGCAAGGGCTCGGACAAGTACACAGACCTTGTGACGGAGATGCTGGAAACAGCCATTCGCAGGGTGGGTAGCGAGTACGCTGACATGCTGTTTGAGTATGACCAGCAGCGCCGGGAAGCTGAAAAGAAGTGCGAGCAGCTGGCAATGGAGGGGATGATGAAAAAATGACCGATATTGAAGAATCAATTGCCAAGCTACAGAGGTGCTTTCCGGGAAGTTATATTACTGACCGGAACGAGCTTATTGTCCATCCGAGGACAAACCAGTATATCATTCTGGAAAACATCGGAACGGAAGATGCCATCAAGGCCAAAGTGCTGGAGTGGCTTTCACGGGCGGCATTTAAAACTGAACCATATTCACAGGAGTGGAGAAATCGAAAGTTTCACAAATATATGAGGGACGGCATCAATGCTTTTCTGGATACCGATTTCTCCGAAAATGATATGGAGTTGATTTACACCTACATGGGGCTTTCCTGCGACCGTTGGCTGACGCTCATGTTTATCGACCACGATATGAGCATCGAGTGGCTGAAGGAGCACGTATCATGAAGCTGACTCTCTACGGCGACCCTCGCACCAAGAAGAACTCTGCCCGCATCCTCAAAAGCCGCTCAGGAGGGCGCTTTGTGGCCCCTAGCAAGGCATACGTGGATTATGAGACGGACTGCCTACGTCAAATCAAAAGGCCGCACAGCCCCATCTCTGCCCGTGTGAACGTGAGGTGTGTGTACTACATGAAAACCGCCCGCCGGGTCGATCTGGCAAACCTCATCGAGGCGACCACAGACATTCTGGTGAAAGCCAACGTGTTGGAGGACGACAACAGCAAGATCGTTGCCGCCCACGATGGCAGCCGGGTGGAGCTTGACAGAAAAAAACCAAGAGTGGAAATCGAGATTGAAGAAATGGAGAAAGAAAAATGAACCAAATTTTTCTTGTCATCGGCGCAACGCTTTGCTACGTCGGCGGATTCGGCATCATGATTTGTCTTTTAGGCGTCCTAACCGAACTGTGTATCGAAATCTGGGACAGTAATTTTAGACAGATTTGTGTTCGATTCCAAATCGCGCCGGACGATGTTTCATACTTTGCCCAGAATAAAAAAGAAATTGAAGCAGCACTTGAGAAGCAACGCATTCGTTGGCCGAACACGGACGATGTATCTTTCGGGTGGTGGATCTGCCCAGAATGCAACGCGCTGAACCAATACGTCAGCGAAAGCAAATCGGTTGCATATTGCCGCTGCTGCGGGCAAGCTGTCGATATGGATTACTACAGGAGGCATGCCGATGATTCGCACATGGACACCTGACGCAGACGCGCCGAAACAAGAGTCCGCCAGCGCACTGGCAGTGCGGCGGTATTTTGAACGACTGCCCCGAATGAGGTCTCTTATTTTGCAGCAGAAGGAGCGCATTGCAGACCTCAAGAACGCAGCTACAACGACTACTTCCAGCGTATCCGGTGCGTCCGGGCGCTCTGGCGTCAGCGATAAGGTCGGAAACAATACCGATGCCGCGATGGACGCCGAAAAGCATCTGCACGAGATGAAATGCCAGTACGCCGAGATGCAGAAAGAAGCCATCGACTTCGCTTATCTCCTCAACGCGGATCCTGCGTCCATCAAGCGCAGTCGGTGTATCACGCTTTGCTATGTGGAGGGAAAGACCAGAGCCGTCGCCGCCGGAGAAGTCGGTTATTCAAACGCGCGGACGGTCTCCACTGCCATTTCGGAGGGCTTTCGTCAGCTTGCAGAGATATGGGCGGATACACCGTTCTGCGATTTTGACAGTTTTGCACAATAATTCGTGGAACTTTTCGACAGTGGACATCATCGACACATGAGCGAAATTGGTGGTATTGTAGTAGTATCGGCAGAGCCGAAAAGGCCCACCGATGCAATGCAGCCCCCGAACGTTCCGGCCCTGCGCTTCCCGTAGGCACAGATCACCAACGTTTCGCGGGCTGCTTCTATGCGAGGTCTGGGAAGCTCTGCACTGAATCCGGAAGGTACAGGGAACGGTTCGACTCCGTGATCTCGCACCGAACGCCGCAAAGTCTGTAACGCGGCATGTCTGACGCATGGAGCGATTCACCACCGGTGTGCGGGTGGGTGTGGGATTCCTGAAATCTTGCCCACGCCCTGAAACCTCCGCCCGTGAACAGCAGCACCGGAAATCTGAGCGGGCCAGCATGCCCCGCAGGATGTGCGTCAACTCAAGCAGCCCCGGCGGCGAACCGTGGGCTGTTTTTATTTGCTATATAGCCGCCTGAGCGCAACGTGGAGCGCGTCCGTGGGAGTAGCCACGGAAGGTTCGATTCCAAGGGCGGCGTTTTATACTCCAGTAGCTCAAGTGGTAGAGCAGCGGTCTCCAAAACCGCAGGTTGCAGGTTCGAGCCCTGCCGGGAGTGCCAGACTTTGCATGACCGTGGGACGGCGTGCAGAGAGTAGCGGAGCATCCGGCCGCTAAAGTTCCAGATGCAGCGGCAACGTCTTACTGTCCGACAAACACAGATAATGGCGTTGCTGCTTATATGCCGTCATAGCTCAACTGGAAGAGCGCCGCCCATTTAAGGCGGGACAACGTTGGTGACACCACATGGCTAGTTTACAACCCGATACATCTGAGGCACTTAACCACGCCCCGGCGGGGGCCTGTGGGTGCTGGTTCAAATCCGGCTGACGGCTACCGTGATTTTTAGCTTGAAATAGCTTGAGATTTAGCTTGAGCAATTTCGGGCTTTTTATTTTCTGGAAGAAAAGCCATAAACGCAGAAAGGAGAGTGCCAAGAATGAGTAAACGAGGTTCTGGTAGTTCCACAAGGGCAAGCGGCGGCTTCGTGGACCGTTCAAAATATGCGAAACAACATAATGAAATTGTTTCTTTTGTGAAAAAACAAGTCGGAGTTGACTTGAATAAGTATCGGGACGGAGACGGGACTTCGCCGTCCCATACTGCATACTGGGATAAGAACGGAACAAAAGTTGCATTTGACCTAAAAGGAATGACATCAAGTGACCGCACAAAACTGATGCAGTTGACACAAAAGCCGTTTGGAGTGACAGTTGAACAGGGCGGTGCATGGATTGGCTTTGTTTCAAAAAAGTAAGAACAGGATGGGTAAACCATGATTCTGCCGATGGAAAACACCGAAAAAATGATTTTTTCCGGTGTGGGAAAGTACGGCATCCCCGCAATCAAGCCTGAAACGGACATCCGAATTGACAAGTTGGAATGGATCCCTGTCAACTATGCACTGACTGCCAAAGACAAGGCCACAAAAGGCGTGCATTTTTACAAGGACGATTACCAGTTTGAACGGTTCTGGAACAACCTGACAAAATACATTTCCCTTTTGCAGCAGTTTGGCGCGGTATGTTCACCGGATTTTTCGCTTTACAGCGATATGCCGCTTGCGGTGCAGCTTTTTATGCACTACAAAAAGCACTGGCTGGCCGCCTACTGGCAAGCCCACGGAATCCATGTGATCCCGACGCTCTGCTGGTGCGGTGAGCAAAGCTATGACTGGTGCTTTGACGGAGAGCCCAGAAACGCCATTGTGAGCATTTCGAGCCACGGCACGCAGTCTGACCCATACGAAGCAGAGTGCTTTGCCAAACACTGCCGCAAGGCGCTGGAAGTGCTGCAACCAAGCGGTATTTTGTGGTATGGCAAATGCCCGGCGGAATTTGACTGGAACGTGACCAAAATCAAGCCATTTCAATACGAAAGGAGGCATTACCGTGAGTAAACGAGGTTCGGGAATCTCTGCGAGAGCGGGCGGTGGATTAAAACTCCCGATCTTGGAGGGAACTCCAAAGCAGATTTCGTATGCGGAGGATTTGAGAAAGCAGTGGATCGCAGAGACCCTGAGCAAAGACCTTGCAGACGTGAGAGAAAGAAAGAAAAAGGCAAACGGGCTCGAAGGCAGCAAAAAAGACTTCAACCAAAACATAATCGAAAACACGGAACACCTGATCAAATCAGAGAAAAAGGTCCTGAGCCTCACAACCAGCGCAAAACAGATCATAGCAATTCACAAAGAATACGGGTTTAGTCAGTTTTCACAAATAGTCGACGACATGATTGACGGGAGCTCGGACACAGACATTCAAAAATTCATTAAAAAGTGGGCTTTTTGATAAACAATGCAGATCGTCGCATGGATTGGCTTTGTTTCGAGGAAAAGGAAGAAAAAGTAGGCCATGAAATTTAACTACGGCATCAAAGATTCAGGAAGGTGGTGGCAGTGGGTGCGCAGCGGTTGACAGACAAGCAGAAAAAGAAGATCATTGCGGACTATGTGCAGTGTCAAAATTACCGTGCAGTTGCAAAACAAAACGGTGTTTCGCCGAATACTGTTAGAAAAATCGTTGCGTCCTCACCGGACACTGAACAAAAGTGCACAATAAAAAAAGAGCAGAACACACAGGATATGCTCTCCTACATGGAGAGCAAGAAAGAGCGCGTTCAGGAGATCATAGACGTTTATCTTGGTGTCCTTACCGACCCGGAGAAGCTGGAAGGGGCGACCCTACAGCAGATCACCACGGCGCTGGGCACTCTGATCGACAAGTGGACGGTCATTGATGATCGCAAGAAGGGCGATTCCTTCCACCAGACCGTTGAGGATGACCCCATCACCAAGAGCTTGAAGGAGGAGTTTAAGAAATGAGCTTCTCCCCAAAACAAAAACAGATCCTGACCTTCCCGTATGAAAGCGACTACGATGCCCTGATCTGCGACGGTGCGGTACGTTCCGGCAAGACCTCCATCATGTCCCTGTCCTTCGTGCTCTGGATGATGGCCGAATTCAACCATTGCTCCTTTGCATTTTGCGGCAAGAGCGTGGGTGCGGTGGAACGCAACATTGTTCAGCCGCTTTTGTCTGTCCGGTACTTGCAGCAGCAGTTCCAGATCACCTACAACCGCAGCGGCCACGTTCTCACGGTGCAGCGCGGCGGCAAGGTGAACATGGTGTACCTGTTCGGCGGCAAGGACGAAAGTTCTTACATGCTCATTCAGGGCATCACGCTGGCCGGGGTGCTTCTGGACGAGGTGGCGCTTATGCCCCGCAGCTTTGTGGAACAGGCGCTGGCCCGATGCTCTGTCACCGGTGCTAAGTTCTGGTTCAACTGCAACCCGGAAAACCCAGAGCACTGGTTTCGCAAGGAGTGGATCTTACAGGCCAAAAAACACCGTGCACTGCATCTGCACTTCCTGATGGACGATAACCCGTCACTGGATGAGCGCACACGGGAACGCTACCGCAGCATGTACAGCGGTGTGTTCTACGAACGCTACATTCTGGGCCGCTGGGTGATGGCCGAGGGCCTGATCTACGATATGATGGACACCACCGCCAACACCTACCGCCCGCAGGACGCACCGGTGGGATTCAAGAGTCTTTCCACCCGTACCATTACATGCGACTACGGAACCACCAACCCGACCGTCTACCTCGATGTATACGATGACGGCGAGAAAGTCCGGGTGCATCGGGAATACCGGTGGGACAGCCGGCAGGAGCACAGGCAGAAAACAGATGAAGAGTATGCCGATGACTTCATGGAGTTTATGGGGAAAGACCCCTGCGCCGCCATCGTTGACCCGGCGGCAGCGTCCTTTATCACAGCCTTGCGCCAGCGCGGCGTTTATGTGATGGAAGGAAACAACGACGTACTGAACGGCATCCGCAAGTGCAGCACGCTCCTTTCCCACCGTGATCTGCTGATCTCCACCGACTGCGAGGGGTTGCTGGATGAACTCGGCACATACCGGTGGGACGATAAAGCCGCCCTCATGGGCGTGGAAAAGCCCATCAAACAGCAGGACCACGGTCCGGACGCCCTGCGCTACTATATCAACTCGCTGCCTGATTGGAGGTTTGAACGTGTCCAGACGTAACAAAAACCGCCCCGCCGGGGGCACAGAGAAACCGATGACGGCCACGCTGGACGCATTTTCCAACCAGCTGTTCTCTCTGGGGTACGGCTCCCAAAGCCCGCTGGAAGCAACTGAATATCCGCTGA
>ERZ780212.2353-NODE-2353-length-12203-cov-2.482960_pt1 | contig 12203 bp, 13 predicted proteins | sample MGYA00511364_ERZ780212 | MGnify/ENA primary metagenome ERZ780212 (study PRJEB29588, sample SAMEA2147991) | human gut metagenome | biome: human gut; feature: human-associated habitat; material: faeces | place: Denmark | collected 2008/2010 ...
GCTTGCAGCCTGTGCCCGGTGAACACCGGCCACAGCAGAGCACATAAGCCAGCCACAGCCAGCAGCGCCGCAAGTAGCAGTGCTTTTTTACTCATGGCGCTTCCTCCGTTTCACGATGAAGTACCCGCCGCCGACCACTGCCGCTGCGCCGAAGCTGATACCCAATCCCGTCAGATAGTGCCGCGTCCACGAGGAGGAAGCCGGTGTTGCAGTGATTTCTTCCACCGTTTCCGGCGTGTACGGCACACGGTGTCCCCTTACCAGCAGCCGATGGGTATTGACACCAAACGGTGTACAGGTCACCAGCGTTACCAAGTCTTTTCCGCCCTCGATTTGCAGCAAACCGGTGTCCGTGGGCAGCACAGTAGCGATATTGTCTACCTGATACGCCAATGTATCGCCCAGCACATGGATGTAAAATATGTCGCCCTCTGCAAGCTGGTCAATGTCCGAAAATAGCTTAGAGCTCGCCATGCCGCTGTGGGCGGATAACACCGCGTGGGTGCTGCTGCCGCCCACTGGCAGGGACATGCCCACCACATGACCCACGGATTTTTCCAGCGTGTCGGCGCTCGTGCCGTGTTCCACTGGCAGATACACGCCGATTTTCGGAATGTCCACATAGCACATGACGCTGCCCACCGTGAGCTGCTGATCATACGCCAAGGGAGGGGCCGAAGCCCCTCCCTCTGTGATGGCCGCGCCGGACAGCATGGCGTTATACTGCTGCGCCGCGTGGCGCTGCCGCTCTAACTCGGCGGTATTCGTATCTTCAATGGCTGCGGTGTAGGCGGTTTCTATATCCGAGTGGTATTTTTCGCTCAGGAGTTCTCCCACCAGTGGGTAAAGTAGAAGCCCCAGCGCCACTGCGCCGCAAGCCGCCGCCAACAGCCAGCGCTTCACTGCTCGTTACGCTTGCGGAACTTCACCACGATGAACGCCGCCACGCCCAGCAGGGCCACGCCGCCGATGGTGAACATCCACGTGCCGTAGCCGCCGGTTTTGGGGAGGTCAAAACCGGGGTTGTTGATGACTGTCAGCGGCACGATGGCATTGCCCTCCGTCATGCTGATGTCCTTACCGTTGACGGTACCGGTGGCGGTCAGCAGCTTGGCACCGCACTGCTCACAAGCGCCGTTTTCCGAAGTCTTGATGACGATCTTGACCGCTTCCTTGAGGAGAATATAACCCTTATCCGTGGCAGTCTCGGTCAGGGAATAGGTGTCATCCTCCAACCCCTTCACCACCACATGACCCTGTGCGTTGGGAACGAAGGTGGTAGCGTCCGCTTTCTTAGCGGCGAAGCCCTTGGCGTAATACACGCCGTCCTTCTGCTCAGCAATCACATACACATCATCGGTATCGTTGTGCAGCAGGAACTTCACGTTCTGCACCTTGCCGCCGTTGTCGCTGAACTGCTTGAGAACGTCGATGCCGTAGGTGTAGACATGGCAGCAGTCCTCCAGCGTGTCAAAATAAGTGGTGTTGGTGCGCTTCCAAGTCAGCACGACATCGTTGGGGTTGTCCTTGTCGCCCATCTGGGCGTTGGCGGTCAGTGTGGCGGCGTAGGTGATGCGCATGGTGCAGTCGGAATAGCCCCGCTTCACGCTGTCGGTGTAAACGCTCTCAGACTCGTTGATCTCGCTCAGACCCGCCTCGGTCATGCGGATGGTCATGGTGTTGGCGGTATCATCGTAGGTCACGGTGAATTTGCCGGAATCCTCCGCCCAAGTGGTGATCTTATCGGTGCAGCCAGCGTCCTTGAAGAACTCGATGACTACATCCTGCTTATTGTAACGGATGCCCTTGGACATGGTATCGACGTAAGTATACTCACTCAGGCTGGTCGCCTTGGAGGTAATAGTGGGCAGGGTGCTGATGATCTGATAGTCGACCACATCACCCACTGAGGCGGTGGCGGTGTGGGCGTAACCGTCCCCAATGTCTGTCAGGCTGCCGCTGTTCTTGCCGGTGGAATTTTTGCTCTCGCGCACGGTTTTCTCCAGCGTGGGGTTGCCGGTCTGGTTTTTGGGATAGACAGTCACATCATAGTTCCAGCCTGTGCCGTCCACGGTGGTCATGGGCAAGGACACGAAGAAAGGGTTGCAGGTAGAGGTGACATTCTCCGGTACTCTGGTTTCGACAACGAGGTACAGGCCCTGCCCAAGGTTTTCCGCAGAGGTGTGACCGGCAGCGTCCGTCTCGGTCATGGCCGTGCCGTTCTTGACCGCAGCTTCCAGCGCATTTTTCACCGTGGTGGCATTGGCAGCCAGCGCAGCGGCCAGCTTGCCATTCAGCACATCGCTGGTGTAGTAGTTTTTTCCGTTTTCGCTCTTGTGGGCATCCGCGGCGGTCACGCCGATGGCGGGCAGCACCGCGTCCGCGCCGTCAAAGCCGTACAGCACACCTACCCAGCGCCGACCATTCACCAGCTCATTGTTCATGGCGATGTCCGCCACTCTCAAATAGGTGAATTCCACGCCCTGCACGGCATATTTTGCCAGCTTGTCGATGACGGCGTCGTCATGCAGGCCGGTGCTGACATAGGATTCTGCGTCCCACGCGCCGTCCGCGCTGGCCGTGGTGATATCGTACTTGTAGATGTTCAGGGACGCTCTCTTGCCGGTGTTGATGGTAGGCTCTGCGGCAAATGCCGTGGTCATGAGGCCGATGGCCATAAGTGCCGCCAGCAGCAGCGATACTATGCGATGGTTCTTTTTCATGTTCAGTTGTTCTCCTTCCTGATATTAGATTTTTTGCAAAAATAAACACCCATGCAGAGCATGAGTGCCGCAAGCAGGAAATATGTTGTGAATCCCGTGCCGCCTGTGAATGGCAGCTCAAATCCTGCATTGTTGCAGAGGGTGATGGTGATGTCCGCTGCATCCGCCGTCAGCGTGCCCACCTCCACCGGCTCAGGCAGCAGGGTATATCCGACGGGCGCTTTCGCCTCGGTAATGCGATACTGTACGCCGGTCTTGAGATTTTCCCACTGGGCAAGTCCATCTGCACCGGTGGTGACACTGCCGACTTCCGTCCATGACTGTCCGTCCGCAGAGGTTTCCAGCAGCAATTCCGCCCCGGCGAGAGCCTCGCCTATGGCATCTACCTTACGAACGGAAATGCTGCCCACCTTGTTGACTTTGAACTGGATATACGCCCACACGGGATCGGGCAGGGTGGTCAGCGCGGCACACGACTGGAAGTCGCTGCCGTTGCTTGGCTCCAGCAGCACGGCCTCTGTGCCGTCCACATCCAGGGAATAGCCTTTTTCGCTGCTGACATAGCCGTCCAGCTTTTCGGCGGCCTCCTTGGTGGCGGTCACTGTCAATGTGTTGCCTTCCTGGCGGATGGTCACGCCGCCGATGTTGCAGCCAAAGGAATACTGCGACAGCACGCCGTTGGTGTCGGTGCCCGTTCCTGTGTACCGGCTGCCGTCCCAGTCCAGCTCGATGGCATTGCTTTCGCTCAACTGGTTTCGGTACCGCACCGCAAAGCTGGGGAGCTTACCGTGCTGCATCATGCGGTCAATGATGGTGTCATAGGCTTTTCCTACGCCCGCGTCCACATAGCGGAACATCCGATGGCAGGTGGTGTCGTGCAGCGTGTAGGGGTAGGTGGGGCTGCGGTAGCCGCAGACAAATTCCCAGATAATGGCTTGGGTCGCCAACTGCGCATAATCGGGATTCATATCAAATGTATAGCTGCCGCCGTGGCCGTAGGCCAGTGCCAAGGTCACCGCATAACGCTGATTCCAGCTTAGAGCGCTCCAGGACACGGATGAGTAGCCCAAGGCAGACCCCGAGGAGGCTGCGGCAGGCTCCATGCAGTAGGCAGGCACCGTCTTGCCGGTATCACTCCTTGTAAAGTATTTCAGCTTCGTGCTGATGAATGGACCCCACTGGGGCACATTGGATTTGTCCTCATAGTAGTGATAATTTCTGCCGCCCGAGATGGTGCCGGAGATGGTTTCGGCGTGAGCTGTCACAGCGGACAGCCCCATGAGTGCCGCCAGCAGGCACACCAGCGTCAGCAGCTTGGGAATGGTTTTCTTCATAATATCCTTTCTCCCAACGCAAAAGCCGGCAGCTCACGCTGTCGGCCTTCTGTTGGGTATTCGATTTTATCCGTACAGCACCACCACGATGTACTCGTCCGATGCTGCGCTATAGCGCACGGTGCAGTTGAACCGTGCATAGGCTCTGACGGCATTCGCGCCGTCCATGGCTGCCGAATTCTGGAAGGTGGCGTCCACATTGCCCCGCACCGCGCGGTTTAGTGCCTCCCGTCCGCCGTTGGCTGCCAGCCACGCCACGCTGTCTGCCGTGCCGGGGAAGTAGCTGGCATTCTCCGCAGTCAGGTCGGTGTCGATGGTCACGCCGTACTGCGCCTTCGCATACTCGTTGCCCACCCGCACGGCCTCCGCGATGGAGTAGATGTTCCCGCTGGCCGCAGACGGCGTAGGGTCAGGCTCGGGTGTCGGCGTAGGAGCAGGTTCGGGGGTGGGAGCCGACGGGGGAGTTGCTGTAGGCTCTTTCTTAGATGTTGCCGGCAGCTCAGGTACAGCAGGCTGCACCGTTTTGCCGGATGCAGGCTGCTTTTCTGCCGCCTTGTCTGCTGAATCATCCGTTTGCGGTGTGGACTTTGATGACTCCACAACGGCATCTGTTTCGGTAGCCTTACCCTCTGCCGGCAGCAACGGCGTATCCGCCGCTTCTGCCGCATTGTCGGTTCCCCGAACTTGAGGCAATTCTGCCTGTGCAGAGTTAGGTGCCTGTGTTTTGCTTTGCACTTGTGCTGCACAGCCCACCAAGAATATCGCGCATAGCGTCAATGTCACGCAGAAAGCGGTTCGTTTCATAGCAGCATCATCCCTTCGTACTAAGATGATACCATTATGCGGATACAAGGGTTTGCTGTCAAATTTTTGCTTATCTCTGTTCGTGCTCCTGGTCGGCAATGGTTTTGGCCTGCCGTACCATCTGTTCGGACACTTTCTTCAGCTCCTGCATCTTTGCTCGGACGGATGGCTTTTTCTCAGATGCCATCTCGGTAGAGATTCTGGCACCATTCCCGCGCTCCTTGGAGCTGTTCTCGGACGGAGCGCGGGCGCTTGCTTTTTTTGCGGCGTCCTCCCGTACTGGCGCGGGATAGCCCATCCGTTCAAAGATACGGTTGATCTGCTTGGCATCCTTGGCCTTGGCCATGATCTCCACTGTGCCGGTTTTCTCCACCTTGTTGATAACGGGATAGAACAGCACCCCGTAGCGCTTGCTCTCCATCTGAAAGCCTTTCAGATCCTCCTGCTTGACGGAGAAAATAGTCAACTCCTCGCCGTCCTGGATCAGCCGCTTCAGCCCCGTCTTGCCGGACAGCTTTGGGTTGTCCTTGGCAATGGCAATCAGCAGAGCTGCCAAATTTTTCGCGCCCAAGCCCGCCAGTTTAACGGCACTCTCCGTAATTTGGATACCCTCTTTTACCACCAATTCGGCAGTTTCACCGCTGGTATTCATGGCGTTTTTCCTCCTTTTTGACTTGCTTTTGCCGCATGGCTTCCGCCTGCTCTACTTGTTGGGATATATGCGGTACATCCGCCAATATCCCGTGGCACAGGGTCAATTCCCTGCGTTTCTCCCGCAGGGAGGCAGTCTGCCGGTCAATCTCAGCGCTGCACCGCGCTTTGCCTTCCTCATCCGCTGCTCGCCTCCTTTCCTGATAGAGTGGTTTTCGCTGTATGACGCCTGCTTCAATCTCGCGCTCCAGTTCGCCGGTACGGTTGGCCAGTTCCTCCGCCGTGGTGATATGATTTGACCACAGGTAAAGAAACTGCCGCTCGTACCGTTCCAGCTGAACGATCTCCTGCCGCATGGAAAAAGGGACACACCGGAAGCGGGTCTTTTTTCGTGTCCCTCGCAGCAGATACAGATACCGAAGATAAAGAGCCTGAAAGCCTGTGATCTTTCGTTTCGGCACGGTTGGGTGCTTGCTCTTGATTCGGTAACGCCTGCCTTTACACTTTGTGACAGGGGCAGGCAGTACCGCGCCTTCACGCCGGGCGGCCAGTCGGGTGCGGATGTCCTGCTCCGTATACCCGTCACCAAGCCTATCCAGCCGGATCGCTCGTTTGCCGCCCGGCGGCAGCACGGTCACATATTTGCGGTTTGGCTGGTTCTGCACCACATAACCAAGCCGCCGCAGGAGCATCAGAAATATGTCAAAGGTGTAGGCGTTCTCGATCACGCGGTCAATATCAGCGCGGATGATGCTGCGGATGGTGGGCTTACCCGTGTTTTCCGCTTTCCATTCGGCATAGTGCTTTCCTTTGCCCTGCGGCGCGATGACGGATAGCCCATTCTCTCGGCACAGCGCATCGGATGCGCCTCGCACATCAAAATAGTAGCTGCCGGGGCTGCTGTGATATTTTCTGCCGTCCACAAAGGATACGGAATTCACTACAATGTGATTGTGCAGATGGGCTTTGTCCAAGTGTGTTCCGATGACCGCCTCATACTGACCGCCAAAGATCTTTTCGACAAAAGCCATGCCGATACGGTGCGCCTGCTCCGGCGTCACCTCTCCGGGTGCAAAGGACTGGATGAAGTGATACCCTACCACACCGCCCGCTTTTCCGAAGCAACGCTTTGTCTCCTGCATCTCGGCATAAGCTGTTTCACAGCTCTCACAATTAATGGCAGACGCAAAGAAATGCTGCTTTGTTTTCTCTGAATTTACAGCGTAAGTAATGCCAGCGTCCAGCGTGGTCTTTTCGCCGTTGATGGCGTAATTCACGCGCTTATCCAGCCGGTCGCGGATGGCGATGATCTTAACAATGGCCATATCAAAGGTTTTTCATCGTCCGCCAAAGCAGACCCTGCATTGCCTTAATGCGGTCGATGTCCTCCATGCGGACAAATCCGCGGGCATTGGCCACCTTGGCGATCTGATTGATATTGACCGCCATGCCGGAAAGCTGGCGCAGCAGCTCCGGCAGTTCGTCGGGCGGACGGGGGCGCAGCTCCGCCCCTACAATCAGCCTACGGAGTACCGGCTCCATTTTTAGGCCGGTATCTGCGGAGAGCTGCTTCAAGTGTGCGTATTCTGCGCTGTCCAGCCGCAGGGAAATTCGCTTTGCAATTCCTCTCATGAGTTTCCTCCTCGTTTTTAATGGGGGTCTTAGGGGGCTTGCCCCCTAACAAGCGCATTTTGCTGTCAAAATGCTATGCTTGCCGGGACAGCGGCGCTATGCACCGCGTCCCGCATTACTGCGCCGAAAAAAGAAATCAGCGGGCTTCGCCACGCTGCGCGTCACGCCGATACCGCAGCAAATCATTGTAGTCTTTTCCCCGCACCGGAGGTCTGTCAATGACCTCGTATCCTCTCAGCAGTTCCTTCAACACCGCCGCTGCTTTCCGTCCCGGCTCATCATTGTCCAGACACAGCACAATGCGGGATATATGGGGTGCAGCTTTCAAATACTGCGTAAGTGCCGGCGGCAATCGTTGCAGTCCCTTACCGGAAATGCCGCCCAGCGCCAGTGTATTTGCCTTGCGCCAGTCCGAGCCCTGTTGCTTCAGCAATGTCAGATAGGATAGTGCATCAATGGCTCCTTCAAAAACGCACAGGGTCGATCCGTTGCTCGGTGCCAAGGGTACAGCAAAGGTAAATTGCTTGTCGCTGCCTGCTACTTCACCGACAAACCGCTTTTCCCGCTGCGTTCCCCGCAGCATGGCATAGGCAGGCTTCCCCTCTGCAAAGCCAACAAATATGCAGTTATGGCGGACAGCATCCTCATAGAGCTGCCCGTGCTTGATGCAGTGGTTGATGATCTCGGCGTCAATGCCGCGGCTGCGTAAATATGCAAAAACACGCCGATTATCGGCGTGTTTGGGCGGCAGCGTAAATTCAGTTTTCGGATACAGTACGGCTGGCTTTGGCGGAGGCGGTATGCAGGGCGATTCTCCGAGGATGCGCTGCACAGCCTCCGGAAGCCATAAGCCCTCTACCGCGGTCAGATAGTCCAGAGCATTTCTTCCACCGATCCCACGCGACCACCAAAACCATTTCCCGTTGGAAATTTTCAAAGAGTCATGGGTGCGGGTGGCGTAGGTGCTGCCACTGATATGCACCAGCTCCTGCGGCTCGAAGCAACGCAGGTAGGTCAGCAGATCCACCTCCCGTGCAGCAGTAAGCTGCTCCTTGGATACATAGGGCATGGTTGTTCACCTCCATGTAAGAGAAAAGCCGCCTGCATTTCTACAAACGGCTCTTGATAATATAATTGGCTTTATTGGTTGCTCTTTTTCAGCAATTTTTGCTCGGCACTTTCCAATGCGGCAATATAGTCCTTTTCCCCTCTGGACAATTCGGCGGACTGAAGTTCCTTATATTTTCGATATTCTTCCTTAGCTTTCTTCTCTGCCGTGGCCGCGCTGATTTTTCCTGCATGAGTCAGGATCTCGTGCTTGGAGAGCTTGAGAAAGCCATCCAGTGTGTCGATCCAGTCAGACATATACATGGGTATGCGGCATCGTGCCTGCATCTCAGCAAGATCAAGGTAAGCCGATACAATGTCATTGAGTGCCAGCAGCTCGTCTTCCGTACAATAGTTTTTAGCAATGAGGGCATCGCTCTGTGTCGGATGATTTCCGGAAAATGAGTGCAGCCCCATATTGGGTTTACTACTATCCACACTGTAAAAAATCTTTTCTGCGGCTGTCTGGCCATGAGCAGCCCAGTGCATTTTATTCTGGACGGTCTTGAAGAAAAGGACGGAGGATTCTGTCCTCGGGTCATAATCCACACTGGTGGCATAAATGTCCAGCACTTTGCGCCAGAACACCTTTTCAGAGGATCGGATATCGCGGATACGATCCATCAGTTCATCAAAATAGTTGCCGCCGCCAGCTTGCTTCAGCAGCTCATCGTTCATGGCGAAGCCCTTAATGAGGTATTCTTTGAGTACGGAGTTGGCCCAAATACGGAATTGAGTGCCACGGAGCGATTTCACACGATAGCCCACGGAGATGATAACATCTAAGCTGTAGTACGCAACTGGCTTATCTGAATTTGCAATGTGAATATTTTTCACATTGCTTTTTTCATCCACCTCACCCTCGGCAAATACATTTTTGATATGTTTCGTAATGCCGCTGCGCTCTCGTTGGAACAGCTCCGCCATCTGTGCCTGTGTCAGCCAAACGGTTTCGTTTTCCATACGAACATCGATTTTTGTCAGGCCATCCTCCGTCTGATACATAATGATCTCCGTCTGTTCAGGGTGGATGTCGTTTCCGCTGGTCACCCAATTACTCATGTGCCGATTCCTCCCATTCGTTGCCGCAAATGTTTCCTGCGCGTACAGCAGTGTCTGCTTTAGGCCGAGTACATCTAATTTCATTATATCACCTCACCTCTTACGGTGCAATGAAAATCCCTCATCTCTCCAGTTGTGCCCGCTTATCCGCCCCCTCTCGCTCCGGTCTGCGTTCCGGCTCGGCCAGTTTCGCCATGGCGGCATCGACCACGCAGGAATGGCTGTCCACCGCATAGACTCCCACATGGCCGCCCATTTGCTCTTGCAGCGCCGTGAACCGGCCTGCCGCCTGCTGTGCCGGGAGTCCAAACCGCTCGTCCCCAATGCGCTGCGCCATCCTTTCGTACAGCTTGATTTTCAATTCTTCTTTTGTCATATTCACCTGTTTGTTCACCTTACCCTTCCCGTCCGCATTCGATGGGCATAGTTCTGCACGCTATACCGGCGCATATAGTCATTTTCCGTGGGCACAATGCTGTCCAGATCGATGCCCTCCAACCGAACATCCCCCGGTTCCAGCACCTCCTCTACCGGGATCACGCGGATTCTCGCCCGACAGTGCAGTGCATCGCCGAACACGCCGCCTACACTGTGAAAGCCTCTGTCACCGCACACCCACAGCACCTTTGACCCTGCAGGCACATCCCCGAAGGGCTGCTTGAGTATCGCCACAGAGCACGGCTCTGCGCCGGCCACCCTATAGTACCCGGCGCTTTCCGCCCGCTCGTATGCGCGGATCAGCTTATCAAATTTTCGCTGCGGCTCCATATAAAACCAGCTCTCCTGATACCCCATATCGACCTACCTTTCCAAATCCGTTGTTTTTCTTGCCGACGGCTGCTCACAAGCCTCCGGTGCTTCTGCATCCGCCACGATCTCCGGCTCACGCTTGTCGATGTTCAGCAATGCGTTTAGCTCCTCCAATCGCAGCAGCTTTGCCTTCAATTCTTCCTCTCGGGGGAAGGGCTTCAGCACCTCCGCTTTTGCCGTTTCCAGTTGGGAGTGCAGCTCGCTCAGCTTTTCTCGGCAAGCCTGCTCCTTTACCGGCAGACTTTCCAGCAGATTGTCCATGCGTTGGATATTGCCGAATACATCCGTGCCCAGCGTCACCACATGGCGCAGCTGTCCGATCATGGCCAGCCGGTACTCCTGCGAAAAGCTGTCAAAGGACAGCTCCAGCGTCAGGCCGCGGTAAAGGCCGATCTGCATCGGCTCCGGCGTCAGCATATTCTGGCAGAGTGTCAGCAACTCCGTGCCTGCTGCCTTTTTCTCGGCATAGACCTTACCCGCCAGCGTCATGGGAGAAAAACCGTCCGCATTGGGCGCAGTATGCTCCCTGACCGTGGTAATATCTGCGCCGTATCCGGCAAGCCTTTCCTGTGTTTCCGCGATGGACTTGGGAAAGGTTTTGCTGATGGTGTCCTCCAGCGCATACCGCTGGCTGAGATGATTGCCTTTCAGCAGTTTCAGCTTAGATACCTCAATGTCCAGATCCATCTTTTCCTTGATGAGCGGATTACCACTGGCCAATGCTTTGATCTCCGCATAGGAGAGTGCCTGCTCATCCACATCCTCGGCGGAACGCACTGGGCTCTTGCTGGTCATGATCTGCGCGATGAATTTCTGCTTCCGCTCCACCAGCTGGTAGAGATAGGCATCGAAGGTGCCCTCGGTGACATAGCTGTAAATGTCCACCTCAGCATTTTCGTTGCCCTGCCGGATGATGCGTCCCTCCCGCTGTTGGAGATCTGCGGGACGCCACGGGCAGTCCAAATGGTGCAATGCCACCAGCTTCTGCTGGCAGTTGGTGCCTGCACCCATACGCTGGGTGCTGCCCAGCAGCACACGCACCTGACCGGCGCGCACCTTGGCGAACAGGTCTTTTTTCTGCGTCTCCGTCTTGGCGTCGTGGATATAGGCGATCTCATTTTCCGGCACGCCCATCGCTACCAGCTTACTGCGGATGTCGTCATAGACGCTGAAAACACCGTCGCCCTTGGGCGTGGACAGGTCACAGAAGATCATCTGCGTGGAGCGTTTTTCCGCCGTGCGCCGCCAGATGTCAAACACCGTCTCCGCGCACTTGACCGCTTTGCTCTCCGGGTCGGCGGGCAGCATGGGATTGATGAGCCGCTGGTCTAATGCCAGCTTCCGGCCATCGTTGGTGATCAGCAGCATGTTGTCCACGCTGCTGTCCACCTGCTTGTTGCGTACCTGCTCGGCCCGCTCCGCCAGCGACGCTACCATTTGCTTCTGATACTCGGACGGCTTCAGGGCGATGTTGTGGTAGTGTGCCTCCGGCACGGGCAGGTTCAGCATATCCGCCGTTTGGATGTCCGCCACATTTTTGAATACGGAGATCAGCTCCGGCAGGTTGTTAAACTTGGAAAAGCAGGTCTTGGCCCGGTAGCCCGTCCCCTCGGGAACGAGTTTGTCAAGATGATTTTTGTAAGTTTTCTAAATTCAAATATTTATCCGCTGAAAAATCTCCCAACATCTCGTGTCTGCATATCTCTTGAAACACCGTATTCAAAGGCTTATTCGCACTTTCCGATTGCTTCACATTTACAATAAAAGTGGTTTTGCCTATTCGTGTTGTATAAGATAAAGTGTTTTCTTTCATATAATCCGTTTCTCCTTTTCATAAATTGACTGTGGGGCATTCCGTTTGGAACACCCCACAAATACAGCCTGTTTCATCTGAACATATCAAGAAGTCATTAAGTTGCAAGTACAATGGAAATGGTTATCTTTCCATACCACGCTTGTTTCTTCGTGCCTTGATACGCTCCTGTCTTTCTTTTTCCCTTGCTTCTTTTTCGGCTCGTTCCTGTGCTTCCTTAAAAGAAAAAAGTTGCTTCACTTTTTCGGTAAAAAGTTTAGCAACTTC
>ERZ780212.2358-NODE-2358-length-12192-cov-5.944220_pt1 | contig 12192 bp, 16 predicted proteins | sample MGYA00511364_ERZ780212 | MGnify/ENA primary metagenome ERZ780212 (study PRJEB29588, sample SAMEA2147991) | human gut metagenome | biome: human gut; feature: human-associated habitat; material: faeces | place: Denmark | collected 2008/2010 ...
AGCCCCAGCCGCGAGCAGTACCGCCGCGTCTCGATCTCCCGCCCCGTGTACGGCGCCACGATGCCCAGCACCCGCGGCGCGCCGGCGGGCTTCAGCCCCCGCGCCTTTACCTCCCGCCCCAGCGTCAGCCACGCCTCGCCCACGCCGCTGTAATCGCCGTAGTACAGCACCGACAGCACCCGGCACGGCTCCAGCGTCACCGCGTCCGCCGCCGCCCGGTTCTTCCGCACCGGCACGCACACCCCGTAGCGGCACGGCTCCTGCCCGATGTATCCCTCCAGATAGTCCGTGCGCTCCGATATGGTGAACAGCGGCTCGTCCGACAGCACGCACCCCTTCCGCACGCATGCCCCATAGAAGTCGTACATATCCCGATATCGCTCCGCCGTGGTCAGCCCCTCGCACCACCGTATCCGGCACGTCACCGCCGGCAGCTCCATCATCTGCACCGACAGGCTCTCGCCCTCCGCCGCCCGCAGCCGCATCTCCTCCACGCTCCGCTGCAGGTCCCGCAGCCGCGTTTCCAGCGCCTCCAGCAGCACCTCGGCCTCGCCGCCCTGCGCGAAATAGTCCGCGATCTCCTTCGACCCCAGCCCCATGGCCTTGAATTTCTCGATCTGCATGATCCGCGCCACGTTGTGGTTGTCGTAGTACCGCCGCCCGCTGTCCGGCGCGATGTAGGCGGGCGTCAGCAGCCCGCGCTCCTCCATCCGCATCAGCGTGCTCCGCGACAGTCCGCAGGCCCGGGCCGCCTCCGTGATCTGAAAAAACTGTTTTGTGTTCTCCGCCATAAAAAAATCCCTCCTGACCCCTTGCTTCGTTCACAGGTGAACGGGTTATACTTCCATTATAAGGAAAAACCCACTAAAGTCAACACTGGAGGTGCACATGTGCACCTCTGTCTTCGCCTTGGCGAAGACAGATACCCGTGCCCCACTGGAAAGACCCCGATATTTGAGAGGAGCGTACATCATGAACCACAAAAAATTACTCCTGACCCTGACCCTGTGCCTGTGTGCCCTGCTCTGCATGGTGGTCACCGCCTCCGCGTCGGAAGTGCAGGAGCACACCAACCATTTCAGCTGTGGTGTGGCAGACTGCCAGAATAATGACCACGGCCACACACAGGTGACCGAGTGGACAGCTTGGAATGGCCCGCAAAGCGCGTCGGAAGACAATATTCCTTACGATTTCAACACAAAAACCGCCTACATCTACCTGGCCAATAACGTGGAAATATCGGATGCACTCACAATTCCCCAAGGCCATACTCTCTACCTCTGCCTCAATGGCAAAACGATAAGCTACAATGGCGAAGGTATTATTTACAATAATGGTGGTGGCCTGATTTACATTAACGGTGCGGCGACGATTTGTGACTGTGAAAACACGGGCTGCATTAAGTACGAAAAAACTCAGGAATACATCCAAATTTCAACGATTCATAGCTGGGGGACACTGAACTTGTACGGCGGCACCATCAGCAGGATGAATACCAACAATTCAGGTCATGCCATAAGGACGAGAAGTACGTCTAAGTTTAATATGTACGGCGGAACGGTCAGCAATGATGGAACGACGTCCGCTTTATATTTGGAGGATGACACGAATATCTACGGCGGCGAAATTACCTGCACGAATGGTAGAGGAATCCAGACCAGTGGTATAAACCTCCTCGTTGCGGGCGGTACGATCTCCGCCGGGAAAAAAGAGGCAATAGATCTTTCTTCTACCGTGCTGACGCTCTCCGGCCAGCCGACGATCACCTCTACCGGAACGGATTCTGCGGTGATCGATGCGGGTGCGGACATTATCAAAATAGCGGATAGTTTTGCCCCTGCACGTTGCATATCTGTAAGTAAATCAGGCGATAACGATACCTTTGCCGAACCTGTGGAGGGAGGAGCATCCTTGGCAGACAAGGCGCAGTACTTCACATCCTTTGAGAACGGAAAGTTCGTGGCGTACGACAGCGCGGCCAATACCCTAAATCTTACCACCTGTGCCATCACCCAGCAGCCCACCAGCGGCAACAGCTATACGGTCAAGGGCAACGCGCCCGATAGCAAGCTGAGCTATCAGTGGTATGCGGCCAAAAAAGGCGAGATCACCGTAACAGACGCGGTTGCGAAGAAAAGCGCGGATGCCCGCTACAGTAATGCGTGGAACGAGTGGCAAGTAAAATGTGGTAATGAGATTGACTGCTTCACACTCTACATGAACAAGGGAGATGTGCTGACGCTGAGCGATATTTCTGATGGAAGGGTTAGTAAAGTTTCAATTTCCGGCACCGAGGTTACAGAGGACGAGCGGGAATATACATTCACCGCACCCGCGGCCGGCGAGTATACGCTGAAAATCAGCGCTACGGGGCGTAATGATTATCCTGGTGATTATCCTGGTGATCCTTACTTGAACTTCAAGGCGGCCTTGCGAACGCTTGTCCCGGATACGACCAAGCCCATGGGTGGAACAACGGCGGTGCTTGCCACCACCGGCCTGTCCGCCGGCGACTATATTTGCCAGGTCACATGGGAGGGCAAGAGTACGGTGAACAGCGGTGTTGTCCAGTTCAGCGGCAGCTCGCAGCAGCCCACGGGCAGCGGTTCCTACTACTACGCCCCCTCCGCAGCCGAGGATAAGAAGAACTCTCCCAAGACCGCCGACCCCGGCGTTCTCCTCTACGCCGGTTTGGCCCTCGCGTCCCTCACCGGTCTGGCCTGCACCGCCAAAAAGCGGCATTAAAAAGGTATTCCCCCGGTGTTTCTGACCCCGGCACCGGGCGAATATACAGCAAAGGCACCCCTCGTGGGTGCCTTTGCCATTTCCCCGCGCCCGCAGGCGCATAAAAAGCCCCCGCAAAAAAACAAAAGAAAAAATTACACATTTCCCCCTGAATTTGCACCTCATGTTCTGCGCCCTTTTGACACAAAGTAACCCTGTCACCGGCGACAAAACAAACCCCGTTTTCGCCCGTTCAACGGCAAAAACGGGAAACATCACAATAAAATAAGGGGTGAGACGCTTGTATGAACCACGGCATATCCCCGCCTCCCATCGTCTCTCCGCCTGGCTGCTCTCGGCGCTGTTTGCCCTCTCCCTCTGCGTGCAGCAGGCTTGGGCCGCCCCGGCGGAGCGCACCGTGATCCCCCTGGGTCAGGCGGTGGGCATCAAACTCTTTGCGGACGGCGTCCTGGTGGTGGCTCTGGCCGATGGCCCCACGCCCGCCCGCGCCTGCGGCCTTCGTCAGGGCGATATCATCACCGCCATGGACGGCGCCACTGTCGGCTCCACCGAGCAGGTCCAGGACCTTCTGGCCGATACGGCCGGCGCGCCCATTGTCCTCTCCGTCCGCCGCGGCGCAGACGCTCTGGCCCTCACCGCCTGTGCCCGCGAAAATAACGGTGTCTGGCAGCTGGGTGCCTGGATACGCGACAGCATGGCCGGCATCGGCACCCTGACCTACTACGACCCCGCCACCGGTCAGTACGGTGCCCTCGGCCATGGCATCACCGACGTGGATACCGCCCAGCTCATGCCTCTGGCCTCCGGCGCCATCATGGAGACCACCGTCAAAGCGGTGAAAAAGGGTGCCAAGGGCGATCCCGGTGAGCTCAAGGGTGACTTCTCCGTCCAGCGCGATGTGGGCACCGTCACCGTCAACAGCAGCGGCGGCATTTTCGGCACCGTGGCCGACCCGGACTTCCTCTCCGGCGGCACGCCTGTCCCCGTGGCCGCTGCCGGCCAGATCACCACCGGCCCCGCCACCATCCTTGCCACCGTCTCCGGCAGCGATGTGCGGGAGTACCGTGTGGAGCTCGTCCGCCTCTACGGCGCGGACGAGCCCACCCGCAACCTGCTCCTCCGCATCACCGACCCCGCCCTGCTCTCCGCCACCGGCGGCATCGTTCAGGGCATGAGCGGCAGCCCCATCCTCCAGAACGGCCGCATCGTCGGCGCGGTCACCCACGTCCTGCTCAACGACCCCACCCGCGGCTACGGCATATTCATTGAGAATATGCTCGACATGGCCGGCTGACAGACCCGGCGGGGAGGGCCGGGAAGCCCTCCCCGTCCGGCCTTTCCTATAAAAACGAGAGGAGCGTTTTTCATGCAGTCCCTGCTCATTAAGGACACCACCCGCGCCCAGCGGGAGGAGATCGTCCGCCGCGCCCTCAGCGCCTGCGGCAGCCCCTGTGACGGCTGCAATGGCTGCGGCAACGCCGGCGGCGGCCGGGTAGACAGTATCTACCAACCCTATATCGACGGCGAGAAGGAGTTGGCGGAGATAAACGCCGAATATTCCGCCTCCCGCGGTCTGGTAAGATAAACGTAAAAGCGGCCCGAAAGGGCCGCTTTTCTCCGCGTGCACATATTTGTCACTTCTGCGCCTGCTCCTGTTCATAGGCCTGCTGTACCGCCACCGCCAGCTGGTCGGCGCAGGAGGTGCTCCGCGGCCCGCAGGTGTTGCCCCGCAGCAGCGCCTCGATCTGCGCCACGCTCATGCCGTCCACCAGCTTGCTCACGGCCTTCAGGTTGCCGTCGCAGCCGCCCACAAAGTGCACATTCCGCACCTTGTCTCCGTCCAGCTCGAAGGAGATCTCCCGCGAGCAAGTGCCCTTCGTTCTGTATATATGCTCCATTTTGCCACTCCTTTGCAGAAAGATTACATTATTTTCGAATAGCTTACAGGTTTTTTCTCGTTAAAACTAACCTGATATCCCTCGCCGGGTGCCAGCAGATAGTCGTACCGCGTTCCGCCGAACCAGTGCATCATCAGTCCCGACGTCACCCCGCCGTGGATCACGCACACCGCGTCCTCCCCCGCGTCGATAACGGGTTGTATCGCGGCCAGATTTCGTGCCAGCACCTGCGGCGCACTCTCTCCGTTGGGGCACATATTGCGCTCTGAGTCCTCACACCACACAATAAATTGTGGATCGTGCTCCAGATCGCCGGCGTAGGCCCGCATCTCGAAATCGCCGAAATCCATCTCCCGCAGCCCCGGCAGCACCGTGTATGCCACGTCGCCGTATATGGCCCGCAGCGTCTGTATCGTCCGCGTCATTCCGCTGACGTAGTAGTGCTCCGCCGTGGGATATACGCCGGTCAAAGCTTTCTGCTGCAAGGCCTCCAGCGATTTCGGCAGCGCCGGGATATCCGCCGCGCCATAATACAGATTTTTCTGGCTGCCCTCGGTCTCCCCGTGCCGCAAAAGTGTCAGTTTCATTTCAATTCCTCCGCTATCCCGCAGAAAACGCGCGTCACATGTTCCGCTTTTTTCGCCAGCTGCTGTAAGAGCACGCCGTAGTTTTCCCGCCATGCCCGCTCCGCACCGGCCATGGGCACAATGCCCCCGTTGACCTGTCTGGCGATGACGACTGCGTCCTCGAACAGCGGCAAAAGCCTTGTGATATCGTTATTTCTGCGGCTCAGCGCCTCCAAATGCCGATAGCATTTGTATCCCGGCTCGGGGTCGCTGACTGCCAGATCGCATACGTCATTTTCTGTTAAGTTATATGCTTTCAGCGCGTATGCCAGTTTTCCCTGGAACGCGCCTCCAATGATCAGGATCATATTTACCTCCACAACACCAGTACCGCTGCACCGCCTAACTCCGCAATGGTCAGGGCGAAGCCTGACACATCGCCGGACATACCATCCAGCTGCCGGAAAGCGTACCATGCCGCCAGCCAATAGCACACCGCCGCAGCCAACGGAGCAAAGCTGTCCCACAGCAGTGCGGAGAGCCCGCACACCGCCGCCAGCACAATGGCGGCAAATACCACAGGTGCGCCGCCGCGGGTCATGGCGCTGTACTGGCTGGAGGACATAGGCCGCAGCGTAAGAACGGCCAGTGCTGCACAGGCTCGTGATGCCGCAGGTATCAGCGTCAGCGGCCAAAGGGGCAGCGCCTCCGCCGACAGAAATACCGCCCATTGGCACAGGACCAGCAGCGCCAGACAGATCACCGCGAAGGCCCCGCAGTGGGAATCCTTCAGTATTCGCTGCCGTGTCTCCAGGTCCCGGCGGCTCAATACAGCGTCGCACACATCCATATAGCCGTCCAGATGCATAAAACCTGTGATCAGCCAGGGAGCTGCTGCGCACAGCAGAGCAGCCAGCGGCTGCGGCAAAAAGCTGCCCAGCCACGCGCACAACGCCCATATGCCGCCGACGATCAGCCCTATCAGGGGCAGACAAGCCAGCATTTTTCGCCGGGCGCTCTCCCGCCATATTTTTTTAGGGCAGGGAATGGTCAGGAACATACCCCACGCCATGAAAAAGCCGTATATCCAGTCAGACACGGGGCAGTGCTCCTTTCCACAGACGGGGCAGCCCCGCCGTCATCTCACATACCACGTCAAATTCCGCTGCCAGCCCTTGACAGATATCCGCCAGGCCCCGAACATAAACTTCCGTCCAGTCCCGGTAGTCCTCGCCGCCGTGCCAGATATCGTCGCACACGGCGATGAAGTGGGCGGGGTAACGGCTGATATCCAGCAGCTCCCGCAGTACCCGATTTGCTGCGTCGGCGTCCGGTGCAGGGCCGGGAAACATCTGCTCCGACAGACAGGCAGTGACGCTGTCGAACAGCACCGTACCGTGCCTGTCCAGTGCCGGTAAGGCGGCGGGCAGATCGAAGCTGCGCTCGACGGTAATAAAATCCATGCCTGCCCGATCCGCCACATGGCGGTGGATACGTGCCAGGTCCTCATCGTCATGGGGAGTCATGGTGGCCCAATAATACCGAGGTGCGTCCCCGGACAGTGCGGCGGCCAGGCGTTGGGCCATGGTGCTCTTTCCGCTTTTTCCGCCGCCGATCAGCAGTATCCTCATGGCTTGTCCACCGTAAAGCTGTCGCCTGCGCGTATTTCGTCCAGATAGTCATCCTGTATGGCCGCCTGGGCAAAGGTGGCCATACCGGCCATTACGCCGCAGGCACCCTCTAACACCCGGAACAGCAGGGGACACCCGCTGCCCTCACCCAGCCGCATTCCCAGATGCAGGCAGGGCTCCAGACCCAGCCGGTCTGCTGCCAGGCGGTAGCCCACCTCATAGGAGTCGTGGGACAGAAACAGATAGTCCCGCACTTCGGGGCACAGCGTAACGGCACACAGTGCGGCCACAACGGAGATGAAGCCGTCTACCGCTGCCGGTATGCGCTCACGGGCACAGCCCAGGAAAGCCCCGGCCATGGCGGCGATATCCAGCCCGCCCACGGCGCACAGCACATCCAATACATCATCCTTGTCAACAGCCCGACGCGTCAGCGCACGGCGCAGCACGTCCTTCTTGCGGGCAAAGCCCTCGTCTGTCAGTCCGCCACCCCGGCCGGTGACGGCCTCGATGTCCGCACCGGTCAGCACGGCCAGCACCGCGGCGGAGGTGCTGGTGTTGCCGATACCCATCTCGCCGATGCCCAGGGCGGTGATGCTGTCGGCTCTGGCGCGCGCCGCCTGCTCCATGGCGGCAAGCGCCTCCGGCCGGGTCATAGCGTCCTCTACGGCGATGTTTCCGGTGCCTCGCCGGACTTTCCGGTCCAGAATGCCCACGCCCGGCACGTCGGCGGCAATACCCACGTCCACGACGGCCACATCGTCGCCGAAGGCGGCGGCCATAGCGGACATCCCGGTCCTGCGCCGGGTCATGTTGATGGCCTGCTGCAAGGTCACGGACCGGGGTGCGCAGGACACGCCTTCGTCCACCACGCCGTTGTCGGCGGCAAACACCGCCACGCGGCAGCTGTCCATTTTCGGGCACACCTGGCCGGTGATGCCTGCCAGACGGATGGACATATCCTCCAGTGCGCCCAAGCTCCCCGGCGGTTTGGCCAGCTCTGCCTGTCGTTTCCGGGCCGCGTCCATCACCGCCCGGTCTGCCGGGCGGATGGCCTGTATATACTGCTGCAATGCTGCTTCTGTCATGTCGGTTCCTCGATATACCCCTGCGCCGCCAGCCAGTGCAGCGACGGCAGGGCGTTCTGATTTTCAATGGTGAATGTGGCCTCCGGCGCGGCTTGCAGCACCGTGTCGATGATCTGCCGCATGGGGATGTTTCCCTCTCCCAGCGGGGTGTGCAGGTCCGTATCGCCCTGGTTGTTGTGCAGGTGAACGTGCCGCAGCCATGGGGCCATAGGCACGATCCAATCCATGGGCGGCGTTTCGCTGACGCAGGTGTTGGCGTGGCCCACATCCAGGCACAGCCCCAATCGGGGATCGTCTATCTGGGCGGCGATGGACACCAGCGTCTCCGGCGACGGCTCCATGACATTTTCCAGCGCCAGTGTCATGTCGGCCGGTACGTCCCGCAGGAATTCCCGCCAGAACCACACCGACTGCTCCACATACCACTCCGGAAAGTAGACATGGGGAATAAAGCCTCCGTGGAATACCATGCGTCGTATACCCAGCGCCTGCGCTGCGTCCAGTGCCTGCCGGAACCGCCGCATGGCTACATCCCGGGCCAACGGATCGATGGCGCAGGGGATCAGCTCGGCGAAGGGGCCGTGGAGCCACAGACTGCTGATACCGTGTATTTCCTCCCGCGTCCGGGGCAGGGCGGCGGAATCATCCAGCAGAGGCGCATAGGAGAAGGCGATGGTCTCCAGTCCCAACTGCCACTGTCGGGCCAGCGCCGCCGCCCGGCTGTCCATGCCGGAGATATGCAGTTTTCCTTGCAGCAGGGGTGAGGCCATGTTCCGCGCTCCTTTTGTCGTTCTGCGGGGTATTATAGCATGAGTCCCGCAAAAAGAAAAGCCCCATAGGGCAGCAAAAAACCCGCTTGCGCGGGCAAATATCTCCGGACACCATAAAGCGGAGTGCCGCTTGGCGCTCCGCAGATATGGCAGGAAGAGAAGATGAAAAAAGTTTTTTGTTTCTTGCATTATTAGGATATCGCGGAGATGTGAAAAAAATTCGGTTACAAATATTAAAATTCTGTGAAATCTTCAACAATGTCTGCCGAACGATTCGTATTCTCGGCGTTTTTCTCCCGAACTTCCCGGAAAAAGGCCTGCAAAACGTCGCGGCATTCGTTGCCGCACACATTGCCCACCAGCTGTGGCGGACGGGGAAAGCCCTCCATAAACAAATTCAGCACGCCGCCGCAGGCGCCCATCACCTCATCCCGGGCGCCGTAGTACACCCGCCGGATGCGGGCGTTAAGGATGGCCCCGGCGCACATGGGGCAGGGCTCCAGCGTCACATACAGGTCGCACTCGTCCAGCCGCCAACTGCCCAGCGCCGCATTGGCCTGGGCGATGGCCTCCATCTCCGCGTGAGAGACGGCGGCCTGCTTTTCCTCCCGCTGGTTGCGGCCGCGGCCCACGATCTCACCATTGCGGACGATGACGCAGCCCACCGGCACCTCGCCGTGGACAGCGGCCTCCTGTGCCAGAGCGAGGGCCTGCTGCATGAAATATTCCTGTTTCATAGCTGTCCTTTCCGGGCGGACAGGCCGCCCCTGTTTGAAACCGGGCATAAATGCGTAAACTGGACGTACAATATTGATGTGGAGGGGAACCCTATGGCAAAGAAGCACAGCACAGACCCGACGCTCCGTGAACTGGAGCGTGAACTGTACAGCACCACCCAGGCGTTGAAGGAGGCCTATATCCGCTTTGACTATGTCTGCGACAGCGAGCTCATCGACGCCTGTATCTTCGAGATCAACGCCCTGAAAGCCCGCAGTAACTACCTGTTGCGCCGTATCAAGGAGCAGAATGGCCAAAGTGTGCCCTCCGGCATTCCGCACGCGGTGCCGGTGCTGAAGACAGAGCCGTCCGCGCCGCCCTGTGTGGCTGCCGGCGCGATAAAGGGGGGAGAGGTATGTCCGTCATAGAGATCGTATCCCTGGCCCTGGTGGGCCTGTTCCTGCTGGTGGCGGTGGTGCGGCTGTTCCGCAAGCCGCTGAAGCTGGCGCTGCGGGTGGTGCTGAACAGTGCCCTGGGCCTGGGTGTCCTGTGGCTGCTGAACAGCACCGCCCCCGTCACCGGGCTGACGCTGGGCGTCAACTGGTTCAACGCACTGACGGTGGGTGTTCTGGGCCTGCCGGGGCTGGGGCTTCTGCTGCTGGTGAAGTGGGTGCTGGTGTAGGTACATAGGGAGGAAGGCTTCACTTTATTCCGTTCAACAGTCTGTTTGCTCGTTCAACAGGAAATTTATCTTCCATGTCGGCCACCTCAAACAAGCTCGATGGCAATTCTTTTTCCCCGACCAAAGCAAGGTATTCCTCAACAGCTCTGCGGTCGATCGTGATTTTTCCGTGTCCCGCCCAATGGCGATTGCTCTCATCTTTTTTCAAACCGGTGATCCAATACCTATCGCCATTTTCAACGTCTATGTAGTTTGAACTGCCGCCTATGGCCTTTTGAAAGGCGTGGTCATTAAAATAGACTGTCTTTCTGGTTTTTGAGGTCTTTACATAGCCGATCCATGCCGGGCCATCATCGGAATATCCTGATTTTAACTCAATATACATTAAATTCTTTATCATCGGAAACCCTCCAGACCTGATTTACGAGTCTTACAAGAGCCTCTTACTTCTCCATCGTTTCCAGATCCCACCCGTACAGCGGGTAACGCTGCACGGCGCCGAACAGCTTTTTTTTCAGATCGGGATAGCGCTGCTCCAGCTCCGCCAGCAGCTCCTTGACCTCCTGCCGGCGGCTGTGGCCGTCCATGGGACAGGTGTTCTTCACCACCGGCAGCGCCAGCTTCGCCGCCATGCGGCGGATGTCCGCTTCCTGGCAGTACAGCAGCGGCCGTATCTGGATGATGTCCGTCCTGTCCAGATACGTCACCGGCTGGAAGCAGCCGATGCGCCCTTCGAAAAGGAGATTCATCAAGAGTGTTTCCACCGCGTCGTCGTAGTGGTGGCCGAGCGCGATCGTTTTGATGCCGTGCTCGTTCATCGCCGTCGAGAGCGCGCCGCGGCGGAGCTTGGCGCACAGCGAGCAGGGATTTTTTTCCTTGCGCTCCAAAAAGACGACCTCGTAGATCGGCACGTTCACGCGGATGTACTCGACACCGAGCGCCGCGCAATAGTCGGCCACGGCATCAAAGCTCATGCCCGGTACACCCGTTTCGACCGTGATGGCCGCGACCTTGAACGGCTTCTGGTAGAATTTGGAAAGGCGCGCGAGCGCGGTGAGCGTGACGAGCGAATCCTTGCCGCCGGAGACGCCGACGGCGACTGTTTCGCCCTCCTGGATCATGTCGTAGTCCGTAACGCAGCGGCGCACGAGGCCCAAGATTTCCTGCATAGGTACAGCTCCTTGCGAAAAATAAAAGAATTTCGATTTTGTGATTTGAGAAATTGAGAGATAATCAAAGAAAACGAGAGAATTTACGAGCATTGCTTGCGCTAAATTAAAATGGTGTTGACATTCTCGCGCCCAAATGCTATAAATAAACTCGTTCCGATTTTACCAAGGGACAATAAAAATGTAAAGCACAAGCTTTCATTCATAGATCAATATGGAGGAAACACACCATGTCCACTTTTATGGCGAACAAGGGCAACATCGAGCGTAAGTGGTACGTCATCGATGCTGCCGGCAAGCCCATGGGCAAGACCGCCGTTGCTGCGGCTGATCTGCTCCGCGGCAAGCGCAAAGTCACCTACACCCCGCACGCCGATTGCGGCGACAACGTCATCATCATCAACGCTTCCAAGGCCATCCTCACCGGCAACAAGATGGAGCAGAAGTACTATCGTACGCACTCCGGCTGGATCGGCGGTCTGAAGGAGACCAAGTATCGCATCCTCATGCAGGAGAAGCCCGAGCTTGCGATGCGCGTGGCTGTGCGCGGCATGATGCCCCGCAACACCGTGACCAAGGACTCCCTGAAGCGCCTGCACATCTACGCTGGTGACACCCACGAGCAGCAGGCCCAGAAGCCCGAAGCCTACGAAGTCTAAGGAGGAAGAGAAGAATGTATCAGTCCAAGAAGCCTTATCTGTACGGCACCGGCCGTAGAAAGTCCTCCGTCGCCCGCGTTCGCCTCTTCCAGAACGGCACCGGCGCTATCACCATCAACGGCCGCGACATCGACGAGTATTTCGGTCTCGAGACCCTCAAGATGGTCGTCCGTCAGCCCCTCGCCGCGACCGAGGAGCTCGGCAAGGTCGACATCGTTGCCACCGTCGAGGGCGGCGGCGTGTCCGGTCAGGCCGGCGCTCTGCGTC
>ERZ780212.2368-NODE-2368-length-12153-cov-2.981980_pt1 | contig 12153 bp, 7 predicted proteins | sample MGYA00511364_ERZ780212 | MGnify/ENA primary metagenome ERZ780212 (study PRJEB29588, sample SAMEA2147991) | human gut metagenome | biome: human gut; feature: human-associated habitat; material: faeces | place: Denmark | collected 2008/2010 ...
AAGGATGCTTCCGCTACTGCCATCTACGGTTCACGTGGTGCCAACGGTGTAATCGTTGTCGAGACGAAGCAGCCCGAGCCCGGTAAACTGAAGATGACCGCTACGGCCGGTATCACGTTCGAAGTCCCCGACTTGACATCCTATGACCTGCTGAATGCCCGCGACAAGCTGGAACTGGAACGTATGGTCGGACTGTATGAGTCAGATGGTAAGCCGACGACAACGATGGAATACGAACAGCTTTACAAGTCGCGTTTGAAGGATGTCTTGTCCGGTGTCGAAACGGACTGGATGAGCAAGCCCTTGCGTACCGGTATCGGTCAGAACTACAATGTCCGTCTGGAAGGTGGTCGTGACGAGTTCCGTTGGGGAACCTCCTTGTCCTGGAAGGATACACAGGGAGCCATGAAGGGGTCTTCCCGCCGTGTGTTCAATGGCGACATCACTTTGATGTATACCTACAAGAACTTGTTGTTTAGGAATTATACGAACATTAGCAACACTTTGAGCGACGAAAGTCCTTACGGTTCGTTTAGTAATTATGTACAACAACAGCCTTACAACAAACCTTACGATGAGAACGGGAATGTTATCCGTTATTTTGATACCACAGCCGGTTCGAGCGCTCAGTCACAGAACCCCCTGTATGATGCCATGCTGAACACGTTCGATAAGAGCCGTACGTTGGGATTGATTAACAACTTCTCCATCGAATGGCGGATTCTGCCGGAGTTGATCCTGCGCGGTCAGCTGGGATTGTCCACCACCCGTGGCACAAGCGACCTGTTCTATCCCGCCGAGCACTCCATGTTCAATGAGACGGATAATCTGGAATATGCCGGACTGGAGGGAATCAGCCGGAAGGGAAGCTATACGTACGGAACGAGCGACTCCTTCACTTACGACGGCCGTCTGACGCTGAGCTATTCGAAGACGTTCAAGGATGTACACCAGCTGTATGCAGGTCTTGATTATTCGGTATCGGAAAGCAAGACGCGTGACTATTCATTTGTAGCCGAAGGCTTCAGCAACGAAGACCTGTCGTTCATCACCAACGCCTTGCAGTATCAAAAAGGAGGTGCCCCGACGGGTAGCCAGATTATTGACCGTCGCATCGGTTTTACCGGCAACGTCAACTATACGTATGACAACCGTTACTTCATTGATGGCTCCTATCGTATCGACGGTAGTTCCCAGTTCGGGTCAGACAAGCGCTACGCTCCTTTCTGGAGTGTCGGTGTGGGATGGAACCTGCACCATGAAAAGTTCATGGAAGGTCTGACGCCTGCCATCAGCAACCTGCGTCTGAAAGCTTCCTACGGTGTGACGGGTGCCATGGACTTCAACCAGGCTGCCGTGGAGACCATGTACAATTACCTGTCAGCAGACCGCTATCTGAGCTGGAGTGCCGCCCACCTGCAGGGTCTTGGAAACAAGAACCTGACGTGGCAGGAGACACGTGAGTCGAACATCGGTCTGGAATTCTCCCTGTTCGACTATCGCATCACCGGTTCTTTCGACTGGTACATCAAGGATACGGAAGGATTGGTTTCCCACATGAATATTCCTCTTGCCATGGGCTTCTCCTCTTACTCAGCCAACGTCGGCAAGGTGCGCAACAGTGGTTTCGAAGCTTCTTTGAGCGCTTATATCATCCGGGACATGGAGCGTGACTTCAGCTGGATGGTCAGCGGACAGTTGATTTACAACAAGAATGAGGTCATCAAGTTGTCTGATGCCATCAAGGCACAGAACGATGAGTACGTCTCCACCGGTGACCTGTCCAACACCTCTCCAGCCAATCTGCTCTATGAGGGACGTCCCCAATACGGTATCTATGTCGTTCGTTCCTTGGGCATCGACCCGGCTACCGGTAAGGAAATCTATCTGGACAAGAACGGCAACCCGACTACCGTATGGAACACGGCAGACCGCGTTTATGCAGGTGTAGACGCCACTTATGGCTCTCCTTATCGTGGAAATGCCAGCACCATGATCCGCTGGAAAGATTTCACGCTGAACGTATCGTTCGGATACCAGTGGGGTGGCCAGACATACAACAGTACGTTGATCGACCGCGTGGAAGTGACGAACCTCACCATCGGCCGTCAGAATGTAGACCAGCGCGTGTTCAGCGACCGTTGGCAGAAACCGGGCGACAAGACCTTCTTCAAGGGCTATAGCAACGAGGCGACTTATGCCACTTCACGTTTCGTGATGGATGACAACTGGTTTGACATTCAGTCCGTCAGCCTGCAGTACCGTTATTCGACGGCCAGACTGCAGCAGGCAACCGGCTTGCAGAGCATTCTGTTCGGTGTGAACATGTCCGACTTGTGGCACTTCTCTTCCATCAAGTATGAAAGAGGTACCAGCTATCCGTTTGCACGCAACATTCAAGGTAGCGTAACCTTCTTATTCTAACTCTTAAAATGAATTCTCGATTATGAAGAAGAAATATATCTCAATGGCAATCGCAGCATTGCTGGCATGTGGGTTCGCATCCTGCAACGATTGGTTGGATGTGCAGCAGAACACGGAGAAAAAGGCTGACCACATGTTTGACAATTATGACGGTTTCAAGGGAGCTTTGGCTGGCTGTTATTCTGACCTGCTCAAATCGGACCTGTATGGAACCCGTCTGACCATGACTGACATCGAAGGGCTGGCATGCTTGTGGAGCTTGGACGTCGGTAACAGCAATTACACCGACGGTATGTTGACCAGTGCCTATTTCCGTGAGCACAACTATTCGCATGACTTGACCGAGACCGCCATCCGCAGCATCTATGGGGCATTCTATAACACCATTCTTGAAGCCAACATGGTGATCAAGGCGTGTCCGGAGCACGGGCAGAACATCCCGGAAGAAGACTCCCGCGCAGTTGTGGAGGGCGAGGCGTATGCCATCCGTGCGTTGTGTCACTTTGATTTGCTCCGTCTGTTCGGACAGCTTCCGGTGAATGCCACGACGCAGGTGGAATTGCCCTATTCCGAGGTGACGAGCATCGAGGACCCGCTGGTTTACTATTCGTTCGATGAGTTTGTGGCAAAGCTGGAAAGCGACCTGAACAAGGCGGAATCCCTGATGAAGGACAACGACCCGGTGTTCCAGTACACGATGGACCAGCTGAACAACATCGGTGCAGAAGGATATGAGGACGTGTCGGTGGATGATGATTTCATGTATTCCCGCCAGTATCGTATGAACTATTGGGCGGTGAAGGCACTCCAGGCCCGTATGTACATGTACCTTGGTCAGGCACAAAAGGCGCACGACATTGCGATGGAAGTCATCAATGCGACGACCGCCTCCGGCGACAAGGTGGTGGAGCTGAGCTCTGCGACTGACTACGGACGTCCGGATACAGAGGTGACTGACGATAATCCGCGTCTGTTTGCTTCCCCCTCTGAATGTCTCTTCTCGTTGTATGTCCCCGATTTGTACGGACTGGCAAGAAGCCTGTTGAACGGCAATAAGTCCAGTCAGGCACAAGGCGACAGAACCTACCTGTTGCCCCAGAGCATGCTGAACGACCTGTTGCAGGGACTTGATGCGGCAACCGATATCCGTGCGCAATACCTGTGGGCAGTCATCAACGACGGACAACAGCACTACTACGGCACCACCCAGAAATACTATGCGGACGAAGACAGTCCGTCAGGCTGCATCCCCATGCTGAGACTGTCGGAGATGTATCTGATTGCCGTTGAAGGAGCTTCGACGTTGGACGAGGCGAATGACTTGTATGCGACTTATATGAAGTCGAAAGGTTCCTCACCGAAGGCATTTACTACCACCGAAGAGATGCGGACGGAACTGGAAAAGGAATACCGTCGTGAATTCTTCGCTGAAGGACAGATGTTCTACTACTATAAGCGGAACAACGTGAAACATTTGTGGTCGAAGGAGGACGTTGACATGAGAGAAGCCGACTACATCCTTCCTGTGCCCAACACAGAATATAATACGAACCGGTAAATAGGAAATAGCTATGAAAAGAATATATGATACCTTGCTGGCAGGGATGCTTTTGGCAGGTCCCTTGTTCGTCAGCTGTGAAAAAGACCTCTCCATCAATCCAAACCCGGAGAGCCGCATGGCTTTCGTCTATAAGAATACAGAGGATTCGCTCGTGTCCAATTCGTTCGCTTATTATGAAGACGATGTGGTGATTGATACCGTGTGGTTGGATGTCATGCTATATGGAACACTAGAAGATTACGACCGTCCGATTGCGCTGGAGCAGGTGACGACCGGGGAAAACGATGCCGTGCCGGGAAAGCACTATGTGGCGTTTGATGATGCCCAGCTGGCGGCATATTACAAGCTCCCTGCCAATCAGCTGGAAACCAAGTTGCCCATCGTACTGTTGCGCGACGCTTCGTTGAAGGAGGAGAATTACACCCTGAAGATAACCTTCAAGCCCAACGAGTATTTCGGGCAGAGTGTCAAGGAAAGAGCTTCGCGGAGCGTCCTGATTGCCGATCAGCTCGTACGGCCGAACAATTGGGACGGGACCATGGAGTGGTTCTTCGGCGAATATGGAACAGAGAAACACTTCTTCCTGATTCAGACCTTCGGCGGCAACTGGGACGATGCATACATCGAAGAAGAAATCCTGGCGTATTACTATACGGACCAGATGGTGCTCATGGGTATGGCGCGCAGAGCCGGAGAAGCCTTGAGCGAGTTGAATGCCGAACGTGAAGCCAATGGGCTGGGTCTGCTGAAGGAAGCTGACGGAACCGTTGTAGAAATTCCGATATTCTAATTAAAATCTGATTGTTATGAAAACAAGATTATCTATAGTCTTATTGTCATTGTTGACATTCAGTCTGACGTCGTGCTTTGACGACGATGGCAATTATACGTACCACGATGTGGATGAAATCACCATCAGTGGCATCCAGGAGTCTTATGCGAACATTTCCTATAGCGGCGAAGTGCTGGAGATAGACCCTGTGGTTGAGAGCAACTATACCGACCTGAAGTATGAATGGTCCATCTGGGAACCTTCGAAAGAGCTTGGTTCCAGTGGAAACAGGACCGATGATACGTATGCATCCGAGGTCATCGGGACCGAGAAGAAGCTGACCTATCCGGTCGAGTGCCCCATCGGCAGATACACCATCAAGCTGAAAGTCTATTCCGAGTCGACGGGCTATTTCGCTACGGCTTCGACCCGTTTTGACGTCGGTTCCGAGTTTACCCGCGGTTTCTACATCCTGAAGGAGACGGCTGACGGCAATACCGACTTCGACCTGTATGTGAACGAGGATACTCCCATCAAGGAGAACATACTGACTCTGACCGGGCAAGAGACGTTGAAGGGCAAACCGCTTTTCATCAGCAATGTGGCAAGCCATGGCTATCTGGATGAAGCAGGCGATTACCAGGGTGCCCATACCATTTGTGTGACGACTGAGGAGGGCGACCTGGGCTTCTATGACACCAATTCGATGCTGAAGATTCATGACCGGAGCGATGTGCTGAACGGAGGTATGGCAGCGGATGAGAAGCCGTACACCGCCTTCTCTTTTGGAGCCTCGAACTTCTTCCTCTCCAGCAAGGGTACGTACATGAGCTACGTGTATGCCATGATGCCGACATCGGGCACGTTCCAGATGCACGGCACGGGAACGAACGGAGGCAGCCAGTTTGTCTGCAGCGACGGCAGCTACAATGTCTTCTTCTGGGATGAACAGAATCAGTGTGTCAATGTCTCCGAGAACATCCAGTTCGGACAGGTATTCGGTACATACAACAACAATGGTTTCTCGACCGAAGGCTTGACCTGCCTGTCCTGTGGTTCCAACCTGGCAGTGAACAATGCGTACTTCATACTGGAAAGTGCGGACGGGAAGAGATACCTGCACGAAGTTTCCATGTCAGGAACGGACGGATACTTCAAGGCAACCCGCCACATGGAGCTGGAACCGGGTTCCAAGTTGGCAAATGCCACCGAGTTTGCCGTGAACGAGCTGACAGCATCTTACATGTACTTCGTCTACAACAATCAGGTCTATGTGTATAACCTGACGAACTATACGGAGGAAGACACGCCGCTGACACTGGAGGGAATCCCATCGGATGAGACCATCACCTACCTGTCCTACCAATGGCAGAACTTCAATGGTGATGCCGATTACAATTTCACCCATCTCGTTGTCGGCACACAGAAGGGAGATTCCTACCGGTTGTATATGTATGACCTGGAAATCGGACGTCCCAGCAAACTGGTTCGGAAGATTGAAGGAAACGGAAACATGAAGATGTGTACCTACACCACGTCTGTAGATTTCAACTACAACCGGGGAGACCAGAGCTCGTTGCCCAATTAAGCGTGACGGCTGGGCGGCATGAAAGAATGATTGCACCCTACATTTCTCTCTCATAAACAACCCTCAATGCAGAAAGCCCGGATGGCTCACATCATGTGAAACATCCGGGCTTGTTTATTGTGGTGGGAGTTCCGGTTATGAGTTCATGCTCATGAGGAACTCTTCATTGTCTTTCGTACGTTCCAGGTGGTCCTTGACGAACGTCATTGCTTCGATGGGGTTCATGTCCGAGAGGTATTTGCGGAGAATCCACATGCGGTCGAGCGTCTGCTTGTCGAGCAGGAGGTCGTCGCGGCGTGTGCTCGATGCCACGATGTTCACGGCCGGGAAGATACGCTTGTTCGAGAGGTTGCGGTCGAGCTGAAGTTCCATGTTACCCGTACCCTTGAATTCCTCGAAAATCACTTCGTCCATCTTCGAACCCGTATCAATCAGTGCCGTGGCAATGATGGTGAGCGAACCACCGTTCTCGATGTTACGTGCCGCACCGAAGAAACGTTTGGGCTTGTGCAGCGCGTTGGCATCGACACCACCTGAGAGCACCTTGCCCGATGCCGGGGAAACGGTGTTGTAGGCGCGGGCAAGACGGGTGATGGAGTCGAGGAAGATGACCACGTCGTGACCACATTCCACCATGCGCTTGGCCTTCTCCAGTACGATGCCGGCAATCTTCACGTGGCGTTCGGCAGGCTCGTCGAAGGTCGACGCGATGACTTCCGCGTTGACGCTGCGTGCCATGTCGGTCACCTCCTCCGGACGTTCGTCGATGAGGAGCATGATCATGTAGACATCGGGATGGTTGGCGGCGATGGCGTTGGCAATGTCCTTCATCAGGATGGTCTTACCGGTCTTCGGTTGTGCCACGATGAGGGCGCGTTGTCCTTTGCCGATGGGAGCGAAGAGGTCCACCACGCGTGCCGAGAGGTTGTCGTTGTATCCTTTGCAGAGGTTGAACTTCTCATCCGGGAAGAGCGGGGTGAGGTGGTCGAAGGGGACACGGTCGCGCACCACTGCAGGGTCTTTGCCGTTGATTTTGTTCACCTTCACCAGCGGGAAGTATTTCTCACCTTCCTTCGGCGGACGGATGGTGCCTTCCACCACGTCGCCCGTCTTCAGCCCGAACAGCTTGATTTGCGATTGGGATACGTAGATGTCGTCGGGTGAAGACAGGTAGTTGTAGTCCGACGAACGGAGGAAGCCGTAGCCGTCTTGCATGATTTCCAGCACACCGATGCCCGCGAGGATGTCCTCGAAGTCATATTCCTGCATGCGGCGGTTGTTCTGGTAGCCACGCTCGGACTGAAAGTTGTCGCCCCCGTAATTGTTGTTGTAGTTGTTTTGATAGTAGGGACGTTGCTGGTTGTTGTTATTGTTGTTGTAGAAACGTTGCTGGTTGTTATTGTTGTTGCGGCGTGCCCGTTGGTTGTTGGGGTTCTGGTTGGGATTGTTGTTCGGTTGCTGGGGCGCTGCCGGCTGTTCCATCTTGGTCGCTTCAAACTTGGTGAACAGCTCGCTGGGGATTTCCGCGTTTTCAGAAGGGAGGTCTTCGATAGGGATGAATTCGTCGCCGGTCGAGGTAGCTTCGCCGGTCGTTTCCTGCTGAGGCTTGTCCGTGGACAGTTCGTCCTCGTTGTCGTTGTCCGACTGGTCCTCCAGCTCTTCGAGCAGAGGCACCTCTTTGGCAGGTTTAGCAGCGGCAGCCGGTTTGGCGGCAATCTTCGGTTGGGCTGTAGCCTCAGGCTTGGCGGTCTCCTTGGCGGCAGGTTCCTGTGCGGGAGCCTCCTTCTTTGCCGGGAGTGCTGCCGGGACAGTTGCCTCCTTTACCGGAGCGGCATCAGCCTTGACCTCCTGGTTGGCAGCAGCCGGAGTCGTTTCCGGTTCAGCCTTTATCTCTTTCTCTTTTGCCGGTGTCACCTTGTTCTTGCTTCCCGGTTTGCGTCCCCGTTTCTTCGGAGCATCGGTAGCAGCTGTCGTGTCGGTGTCGGCGGCAGCCTTGGTGTCTTTCTTTTCAGCCGCAGGTTCAGCGGACGGTTTAGGTGTAGCTGTTTTCTTAGGTTCTTCCACTTTTTCTGCCTTGTTCTGGTTGGCGGTGTAGACTTTCACCTTTTCACTTTTCTCTTTGCCGGCGATGCGTGAGCGCTTGCGGGTGTCTTTCTTCTTGTCCGCGTCAGCAGCCGCTTTCTTGGAAGCACCGGCGATGGCCTGCTCGTCCAGGATTTTGTAGACGAGTTCTTCTTTCCTGAAGGAATGGATGCGGGTGATTCCCATTTCTTGGGCAATAGTTTGCAGTTCCGACAAGGATTTGTCGTTCAATTGAATGATATTATACATATAAGTAAATGATCTTTTGTCCTCCTTTTGTTTTACGGATTCAGTTCCTGCATTGTAGGAAATAAACGCAGTTATCCCACTTTTAGAGTGTCCCACATGACACGTTCCGACAGGATACAGGAAATGGGGGAGGAGACAGTGTTTTTGATTTTATTTAAATTCGTTTGATTGGTTCGGCTTCGGAGTGAAACCTTGGTTTGTTATTGTAGCCGCAAAAGTAGTGATAATATTGAAACCGCGTATCATTTGGCGGCAAAAATTTCACAAAAAGTCAAATCTTCCTCCCCCGTAGCTTCATTTTGTGGCACCGGGACCTGCCGGTGTTCCGTTTTGCAGACGCGGATGCGGAACCTGTGCACAGCGGAAGACTGTCGTTGACATTTTGTCAAACGAAGGCCTCCACAGTGCCTTTCCTCGCATCCAAATACAGTTTCGTGGATTTCGTGGCATTCTGGAGCGATTCGCAAAATACACCTTGTCACCCGTTCGCCTTGGAAGATGTTCTTCCGGAAAGTCTGTTGGGTCGTAATCCCTTCCGCCTGACACCGGACGCAGGTTGTACCGTGCAGAGTGAAACCTTCCGATTTGTTGACACTACTCACCTTCCAGCGAACGAAACCTGCACTTTTTGCATTTCCTTTTCCGAAGATTTGACTTTCACGGACGAAACAATATTGTTTGGGGAGGTGAAACTATATTGTTTGACGAGTCAAACACTTGTGTTTCGCAGGTCAAACAACATTGTTTGAGCGTTAAAACGTAAATATTCCAGAAATCAGATGTATAGTTTTCTAAAATCAAGGTCGTTTTCGGGGCTTTTCATTCACATACGTTCACGTTCGCGTGCTGGTTTGCCTGATTTTTGAAAAGTACGCGTCAGCCGAAAACACTGAAATCCGCAAATCATGTCAGCAAAAAGAGGATAACGGGTTGCAAACCGTCAAAAGGCGGTTCCCCGGTAACCCCGCGTCCGAATGATGTTAAGGATTGCAAAAGGTTGGAGAAACTTGCTGCATGATGCCGTGTCATACGCATAAATGGTGTAATTTAGCGTTACAAATTGGTTTAACTAAAAAGATACAGCACTATGAAGAAAGTTATCGCAACAGAGAAGGCTCCTGCAGCCATCGGTCCTTACAGCCAAGCCATCGAGGTGAACGGTATGGTGTTCCTTTCCGGACAGATTCCCGTCAATCCTGCAACCGGTGAGGTTGTCGAAGGCGGAATTACCGAACAGACCACCCAGGTGTTCGAGAACATTAAGAGCGTGTTGGCTGAAGCCGGGCTGACTACTGCCAATGTTGTGAAGACCACTGTGTTCATGGCTGACATGTCCTATTTCGCTGACATGAATGCCGTGTACGCCAAGTATTTCGAAGGCGCATTCCCTGCCCGTTCGGCTGTTGCCGTCAAGGGGCTTCCGAAAGGCGTTCTGGTCGAGGTGGAAAGCATCGCTGTGAGATAAAGTCATGATGCTCTCCCAACGTCCTCGCACAGGAAGGTTGATGATTTTGGTCGGGGCGTCCCTGGCCGTCATTTGCGGCATGCTTTACGTATGCCGCAATTTGTTTTGGGACCGCGGCTTCGAGATTACCGATGAGCTGGGTGGCAACATCTTCCCGTCCGCCATTCTCTCGACAGCTGCCACCGATGCCGAAATCATGGTGCCTGCCGACAGCAACTACGTCGGCAAGCCCCTGTCAGGCATTGCCCTGCGTGTGACTTCCGGGCGTGCCAATACCCGTGTGAGGGTCACCTTGAAGGAGTCGCCTTTCTTCTCCGAATCCATTTCGGAGTTTGTCTTGCCGAAGGCAGGAACGGAATATACCGTCTATCCGGAAATCGTGTGGAACTACGAAGCGCTGAAGAACAATGTGCAGTCCACTCCCCTGACCTTTACCGTCCGGATGGAGATGGACGGCAAGGAGTTGCCCGTACGCACCAAGACCCTGTCGGTGCGCAGCGTGAACGAGTGCCTGCTGGGTTATCTGGACTCCCGCAACAAGTATCACGACACCGGCATCTTCTTTGCCGCCTATGTCAACGAGGAGAATCCATTGATAGACAAAGTGCTCCGGGAGGCTCTCAATGCGCGCATCGTGAAGCGTTTCTGGGGCTACCAGGGGACGGCAGAGCAGGTTGACCGGCAGGTGTATGCCTTGTGGTATGTGTTGCAGAAGCGCAATTTCAAGTACAGCTCCATCTCGAACACCAGCCTGTCGTCGAATGTGGTCTTTGCTCAGCGCGTGCGTACGTTTGACGACGCTCTGGCTGCCGCGCAGATCAACTGTGTGGACGGCAGTGTGCTGTTCGCTTCCCTGCTGAAGGCAATCAACATCAATCCCATCCTGGTGCGTCTCCCCGGACACATGTTCGTGGGGTATTACACCGACAAGACGCACAAGCACGTGAACTTCCTGGAGACGACGCTCATCGGCGAAGTCAATCTCGACGACTTCTTCCCCGAAGAGGCCTTGGACTCCACCGTGGTGGGAAAGTCGCAGGCTGAGGTGTCGCGGCTGACGTTCGAGAAGTCGAAGCAGTATGCCACGCGCAAGTATGAAGAAAGCAAGGACAAAATCGAGGCAGGCGAGCGCAACTACATGTTCCTGGAGATTTCCCGGGAGACGCGCAGCCGGGTTCAGCCCATCGGCAAGTGACGTTCGCTTCTCATTCCCTGTTTGTCACACCTAAATACACAGATAACTATGGAAATAAAAGCAAGATTTGACCATTTCAATATCAATGTGCTCGACCTGGAGCGCAGCATCGAGTTCTATCACAAGGCACTGGGCCTGCATGAGCACCACCGCAAGGAGGCAGCCGACGGCTCGTTCATTCTGGTTTACCTGACGGACGACACCGGGCATTTCCTGTTGGAGCTGACCTGGCTGCGCGACTGGGAGAAGGACTCCTACAACCTGGGCGACAATGAGTTCCATCTGGCATTTGAGACGGAAGACATGGAGGCGGCACATGCCAAACATAAGGAAATGGGATGCGTCTGTTTTGAAAATCCGGCGATGGGTATTTATTTCATTAACGATCCGGATGGATACTGGCTGGAGATCGTGCCGGCGAAGAGGAGTTAAGGGCTGAGTTTGTCTGAAAAAATGTTTTGACGTAACTGTTCAGTAGGTCAGCGCGTGACTGTGAAGGTACTGAACAGTTACGTTTTAACATATGAGTTAAAAAGGGGTTAGAATGGTAAAAATAATTAAAAACGGCAGAGTCATCGATCCGGAGAGCAGATTCGACGGAAGGGCAGATTTGTGGATTGAAAATGGGAAAATCCAGAAAATCGTGAAAAAAGATACAAAAGCAGAATCAGATGGGGCATCTGACGCACCGTCCATCCCGGCAGATGCCGAGGTGCTGGACGCAGAAGGGCTGATCGTCGCGCCGGGACTGGTGGACGTCCACGTGCATTTCCGCGATCCGGGTCTGACCTACAAGGAGGACATCGAGACGGGCGCG
>ERZ780212.2370-NODE-2370-length-12151-cov-3.184937_pt1 | contig 12151 bp, 8 predicted proteins | sample MGYA00511364_ERZ780212 | MGnify/ENA primary metagenome ERZ780212 (study PRJEB29588, sample SAMEA2147991) | human gut metagenome | biome: human gut; feature: human-associated habitat; material: faeces | place: Denmark | collected 2008/2010 ...
GCTCCGGGAGTTCGTGGATTTTGCCAATGTATTTCACTAACTCTCAATTTATTTCTCTTCCACCGGAATCTGCTTCAGGTTCTCCACCTGTTCCAGAATTTCATTGCTGCGGATGTCAATGATGGGACCGCCGGTTCCTTCAATGTACTCTCTGGTAATGGTAACCCTTCCGATGTTATCATCCTTCGGGATCTCATACATGATATCCAGCATGAAGTCCTCGATGATGGAGCGCAGAGCTCTGGCACCGGTATCGCGCTTCATTGCCTTCTCGGCAATGGCATCCAGGGCATCGTCTGTGAACTCCAGTTTTACCTCATCCAGCTCCAACAGCTTCTGGTACTGCTTAAGAATCGCATTCTTCGGCTCTTTCAGGATCTTCACCAGCATATCCTTTGACAATCCCTGTAAAGTACAAATGATCGGCAGACGACCGATAAATTCCGGAATCATACCAAACTTGCGGATATCCTCCACAGTCACCTTGGATAAAATATCGGTATCTTTATCGTATTTATCCTTCAGTTCCGAGTTGAAACCGATGGATGCGGTCTTGGTCAGGCGCTCCTTGATGATCTCGTCCAGATCCGGGAACGCACCACCGCAAATAAACAGAATGTTACGGGTGTTCACCGTTGCCAGAGGTACCATGGCATTTTTGCTGTTGGCACCTACCGGCACCTCCACTTCCGCACCTTCCAGAAGCTTCAACATACCCTGCTGTACACTCTCTCCGCTGACATCCCGGGAGTTGGTGTTTTTCTTCTTGGCGATCTTGTCGATCTCATCGATGAAGATGATACCTTTTTCCGCCTTTTCTACGTCATTGCCCGCCGCTGCCAGCAATTTGGATACCACGCTCTCGATATCATCACCGATATAACCGGCCTCAGTCAGAGAGGTGGCATCAGCAATAGCCAGAGGCACATCCAAAAGTTTTGCCAGTGTCTTTACCAGATAGGTCTTACCGGAACCGGTGGGGCCGATCATGAGGATGTTGGACTTTTCGATCTCAATCTCATCCATAGTGTCAGTGGCCACTCTCTTGTAATGGTTGTATACTGCTACGGAGATGACCTTCTTGGCTTTTTCCTGTCCTACCACGTATTCATCCAGACTGGCCTTGATCTTATGAGGTGCCGGAATGTCCTTGATATTGAATACAGGTTTGGGACCTTCCGCCTTCTTTTTCTTCTTGAGTTTCTGCTTGTTGGGAATACCGCCGTCTCCCTGAAGATCCGCCAGATTCACAAAACTGATGTTGGGGAATCCGTTCTGTCCGTTAAACTGGTTGAAATCATTGGGATTGTTCAACATTCCCTGATAATCGAACTGGCTCACAGTCTCCATGGTCTTGTGCATGCAATCATCGCAGATGCAGATATGGTTGGGCAGCTTGAACATTCTGCCGGCTTTGCTCTCCGGTCTGCGGCAGATAAAGCAGACATCTTCGTATTCGCTGCTGTCCTTTTTGTCCTCTGACTTTTTTTCGGTGGAATTTTCTTTTGCAGTATCCGCCACCTGTGTGTTTCCATTATTTTTTTCGTTATCCTGAGTTTCACTCACATTAGTCTCTGTTTTTTCCTCCTCAGGGATCACTTCTCTATAATCATCATTATAATTATCTGTCATGTTATTCTCCTCTTTGTTTCCTACCACTATTCCGCAGTGTATCTCGGTAACACTTCGTGTTCCCTCGATATCCGGGCTTCGCCCTATCATCCCCGGCTCCAAAGCATCTTCGCAGTGTATCTCGGCAACACTTCGTGTTCCCTCGATATCCGGGCTTCGCCCTATCATCCCCGGCCATTACGCAATAATGCCTGCAAGCAGTCATATTGCATAATACCCGTGTCTGACACTTCTCATTGCCTACGCTTATTATACTCAATGAAGTAGCGGGGCACAAGTTAAGTTTTTCTAAACCATTTATAACTATTCATATTTTGGTAAATATTACAAGACCCGGGCAAAACCATATGTCTCGCCCGGGTCTCTTTCCATTTCCTTTTATTTACCTGTTATTTCTTTATTTCTGGCTTGCAGGTCTGCTGCCCAGTGTCAGATTCAGCTCGATGGATACATATTCACCGTTCTGAGGTCTCTGTACCGTTACGGTTACGGAATCACCGACCGCATAATACTGTAACGTTTTCTGCAGATCAGAGTAGGAAGAGATACTGCTGCCGTCAAATTTGGTAATGATATCACCTTTCATGATACCGGCATTGGCTGCAGCGCTGCCTTCCTCTACAGATACTACATAGATACCTTCCGGCATGTTGTACATCTGAGAGATCTGGGAAGTTACTTCCTGCAGAGAGATACCGATGTAACCGACTTCATCCTCAGCTACTTTGGTTCTGGTCTGACGCTCCATCAGGTCTGCAATGATGGGACTTGCAGAAGTGATAGGGATTGCATAACCCATACCTTCTACGGTAGTACCACCGATCTTGTTGGAGTTGATACCGATGACCTCACCGTTCATGTTCAACAGTGCACCGCCGGAATTACCGGGGTTGATGGCTGCGTTGGTCTGGATGAAAGTACCGGTAGCACCGTTCTCCAGAGTGATCTCACGATTCAGGGCACTTACGATACCGTTGGTAACGGACTGGCCATATCCAAGAGCATTACCGATAGCAATCACCGGCTCACCAAGCTTCAGGTCATCACTGCTGCCCAAAGTAGCAACGGTAATGGCATTCTTGGTATCATCGCTCAGATCATTTAAAGATACTGCGATCACTGCCAGATCCATATCGGAATCCAGTCCTTTGACTTGTGCCTGTGCTTCACTGCCGTCGATAAAAGTAACAGTCAGCGTATCTGCGCTCTCTACTACGTGGTTGTTAGATACGATCAGCAGCTCATCATCCGTCTTGCCTACAATAATACCGGAACCGCTGGCCGCTTCTTCCTGTGTATACTGCTGGCCGAAGACATTAGCTGTCTCAGTAAAGTTATTCACAATCGATACCATGGCAGGCATGACCTTCTCCACCACATCAGATACATCAGACTCTACATAAGTAACGTTGGTCGCAAGCTGTGGTGTACTCTGGCTGCTCTCTGTTGCAGCTTCGGAAGCAACCTCACCCACCACTGCGGTATCCGTACCGGTCTTAAGCATCCCGGTGCCCTGTTGTACCGCATAGAACCCGATACCGGCAAACAGTCCGAAGAAAAGTCCCAGGCTGACACTTACCATAGCTTTCCGGAAATAGCCTCCATGCTTTTTGGAGTTCTTAGGTTCTGTATTGCTGCCGGTGCTTCCGCCCATCTGGTATGTGGTGTAACCGTTTGCACTTCCCGCAGCGCTTACACCGCTGAATGTACCGGTTGTATTTTCATTGCCGGTTTCGTAACCGGAAAAATTATCATTCTCGTACATAATGCTTCCTCCTATCCTATCTGTAAGTGAGAAATTCTTTTTACCATTCTTCGTTGTTATTTCATTTCTTACTCTCACCTTATGAACACAGTATAACCGTCAATTGTGACCGAATTGTGATAACTTTCTGAAGCAATTATGAAAGATCAAAAAAGTCCCGAAGAAGCATTATGCCTCTCCGGGATGTACTTTTTTATAAATAATTACTCCACAGTAACAGATTTTGCCAGGTTTCTCGGCTTATCCACATCACAGCCACGTCCCACTGCCACATAGTAAGCAAACAGCTGCAACGGAATGATTGCCAGGGAATTGGTAAAGTACGGATTCGTCTCGGGAATGTATACCACATAATCCGCTGCCTTCTCGATGGCTTTGTTGCCCTCGATGGTAACCGCCATGACAAAAGCGCCTCTTGCCTTTACCTCTACCATATTACTGATGGTCTTCTGGAACAGAGCCGGCTGGGTTGCCAAAGCCACTACCAGGGTGCCATCTTCGATCAGGGAAATGGTGCCATGCTTCAGTTCTCCGGCTGCATAAGCCTCGGAATGAATATAGGAGATCTCTTTTAACTTCAGGGATCCCTCCAGGGAAATCGCATAGTCGATACCACGTCCGATGAAGAAGATGTCTCTCGCTCCCACATAACGGTTGGCGAAATGCTGGATCTTCTGCTTCTGGCCCAGAAGCAGCTCGATCTGATCCGGCAGACATCTTAAATCTGTCAGCATACTCTGGAACTTCTCCTGGTCAATGGTTCCACGCACCTTGGCGAACTTCATAGCCAGCATGTAAAGTGCTGTCAGCTGTGCACTGTAAGCCTTGGTCGTTGCAACGGCGATCTCGGGACCTGCCCAGGTGTACATAACACTGTCCGCTTCTCTGGCGATGGAGCTGCCGACGACATTGACAATACCCAGTACCTTGAAGCCCTTTTCCTTGGATTCCCGCAGAGCTGCCAGCGTATCCGCAGTCTCACCGGACTGGCTGATGACGATGACCATATTGCCCTTCTGCAGGATGGGATCACGATAACGGAATTCGCTGGCCACATCCACCTCTACCGGGATTCTTGCCAAACCTTCAATGACATATTTTGCGGTAACACCGGTGTGATATGCGGAACCGCAGGCCACGATATGGATCTTTGTGATCTCCTGAATCTCCTCATCGCTCATATTCAGTTCTTCGATGACGATATCATTATCCTTGATACGGGGAGAAATGGTATCGTTGATCGTCTTCGGCTGTTCGTAGATCTCTTTCAGCATGAAATGCTCATAGCCGCCCTTTTCCGCAGCATTGGCATCCCAGTCGATGGTCACGGGGGTTTTCGTGATCTCTTCTTCGTCCACTGAGAAGAATCTAAGGCCGTCTTCCTTCAGTTCCACCACTTCCTGATTATCTACATAATATACGGTTCTGGTATATTTGAGAATTGCGGGAACATCAGATGCGATAAAGCTGCCGCTCTCACTCTTGCCTACGATCAGAGGACTGTCTTTGCGGGCAGCGAAGATCTTATCCGGCTGATCGGCAAACATGATACCCAGCGCATAGGAGCCCTCTACACGATGCAATACCTTAGTGATCGCTTCCAGGGGATTTCCCTTATAATAGTAGTCTAACAGATGCGCCAGTACCTCGGTATCGGTCTCAGAGATGAACTGATACCCCTTATCCTGCATCTTTTTCTTCAGTGGAATATAGTTCTCAATGATTCCGTTATGTACTACAGCAATGGTACCGGCGTTATTCATATGGGGATGGGAATTGATATCACTGGGAGCACCGTGGGTTGCCCAACGGGTATGCCCGATACCGGAGGTTCCCTTCATAGACTCGCCTCCGTGTGTCAGGTTTTCCAGAACCTTAAGTCTCCCGACAGCCTTTTTGGTGTTGATCTTCTCCCCATCAAAAATAGCCATACCCGCGGAATCATATCCACGGTATTCCAGTTTGGACAGACCGTCTAAAATGATCGGTGCTGCCTGTTCTGTTCCAATATATCCTACGATACCACACATAGTCATACATCCTTTCTGTTCTGTTTCCAGTATTCTTTGTTGGAAGTAAAAGCAAGGACCCATTTTCCGGGGAGCCTGCGATAGTTCTTACCTAATAGATAACCTGCATATTTACAGGCACATTGTATATAAAAATGGGGCAACTTGCCGGACATATGATTTTTCCGCAAATATGCTGTCACATCTTTCACCATTCGTTTTCCCTCGGACTCCGAAGGATATGCTGCGAAGACTTCCGGATGTTCTGCCTGGGATACCCCCAGGTCAAAATTCCTTTGGAACTGCTGTACATTGGTATAATTATGGGAATGAACCACCCGGGCATCCGCCGCATAAGCGATCGCATACCCTGCTTCCACCGCTTTCGCCGCATAGATCATATCTTCATTAAATATGGTATGTTTTACGAATCCACCCAGTTCCTCATAAATCTCCCGTCGATATGCCGCACACACATTGGAGCAGAAAAATGTCTTGATCCCCAATGTCTTAAGATCTTCTGCGGATTTGATCCGTGACTGTGCCGGATAATTAAAGTCCCTGGTATAACATTCCACCGGTGCACAATCTTCTCTCGGCAGCTGTCTTGCATAGGATACCGCCACCTGATCCCGCAGCGGTTCCGTCAGTTGTTCGATCAGATTGTCATCTGCCGGCATAGCATCCTGGGTCATCATGACAAAAATATCTGCGGAAGATTTTTTCACACCCATGCGTCTGGTGCCGCCATGATCAAATTCTTTTTTGGAGACATGATATACCTTAATGTTCTGATATTTCTCCAGAAATCTGGTTCCATAGATCAGCTGCTCAAAATATTTTTCCTCGGTGTTCAGCAGGATCACTTCATGTACCGGCACGCTCTGGCTGTCAAGCTTATCTAATAATGTAAATAGTTCTTTCCCCGGTTTATACAGAGGAATGATCACATCGATCTCCATTGCAGAGCGCTCCTTACTTTCCCAATCTCTGGTCTATTATACTTTATCCCCGTCTGTTACACAAGACTTTTTCATATGACACGAGGGAGCTCCGGTGCTCTCCGGAAGACTCCCTCGTCAATTCCTTTTCTTATTTATTCAGATAAGGTGCCGTATCGGATGCAATCTTTCTACTGTATTCCTTTACGCTGTCGGTTACGGTGTAGTTCGCATCATCGAACAGGAACTGATGCAGCCATACGACGTTACTCTCCAGATCCATAGGCACTACGCTGCTTCCCTTCGCACCGATATTACCGGTAGCTCGCATGGTCTCCTCCGGGAAACCTCCCTCGTCCACAATACGATATTTTGTGATGTTAGCCAGCAGATTCAGAATATCCTTGGAATCCAGGCTGGTGTAAATATCACCGATGGCACTGTTAAATACCTTGGACAGGGTATCGTAATCCGCCTTCTTCGCCTGATCTTCAATCGCCTGGATCACTTCACGCTGACGCGCAGCACGCTTGAAGTCATTACCTGCGGTATAACGGATACGGCAGTAAGCAGTCGCCTGCAGACCGTTTAACAGCTGTACTCCGGTCTCTGTTACCGGTGTGTAGTCACATTTTAAGACCTCTGCAATACCGATCTGGTAGTTATTGATATGCTTGATCTCCTCGGAGTCCACATCGATATAGACACCGCCCAGACCGTCAATCACTTCACTCAGTCCCTTATAGCCTACGGTTACAAAGTTCGTAATATCCATATCCAGATTCATGTTTAACATCTTAACTGCCTGCTCCGCTCCGCCATAGGAATAAGCCGCGTTACACTTCTGATAGGAGTCCGTGCCGATGTTCAGATACGTATCACGATATACACTGACCAGTTTGATATCGCCGGTATCCATATTGATGCTGGCGATCATAATACTGTCGCTTCGGCTGCCCTTGTACAGCTGGCTGTCCTTCGTTGCATCCACACCGAACAGTGCAATGTTCATATACCCCTTCATTGCTTCGTCCTGTTGTACTTCTTCCGGAATCCGAAGCTCTTCCGTCTCTAATACCGTTACCTTGGGGCCTTCATTATTTGTGTGGGTCATTACCAGATACAATACTGCTACCATGATCAGGATAACCGCAATCTCTACACCGAAGATGATAACCTTTCTTCTCTTCTTGGCAGCACGCTGCTTGGCAGATACTCTCCTCTGTCCGTTACTGTTGCCGGCAGGTCTCGATCCGGCAGGTCGCTGTCCCGCAGGTCTCTGTCCATTTCCGGAAGGTCTTCTTCCGCTTCCGGCTGGTCTCTGACCATTGCCGCCATTGTAGTTAGAATTTGTTGCCATCTTGTCTTCTCCTTGTGTTAATAAGCATTTTTATTGATAAATCCTGTAAAAAATGTCATAAGAATGATCTTAATGTCAAACCCGAGGGTCCAGTTCTCAATGTAATAAATATCATACTCGATCCGCTTCTTGATGGAAGAATCACCACGCAGACCGTTGACCTGTGCCCATCCCGTGAGGCCCGGCCTCACCTGATGTTTTACCATATATCTCGGGATCTCTTCCTTGAACTTTTCCACGAACTGAGGGCGCTCCGGTCTCGGTCCCACCAGGCTCATATCTCCTTTCAGGATGTTGAACAGCTGCGGAAGTTCATCAATGCTGGTTCGTCTTAAGATCTTGCCGATTCCGGTGACTCTGGGATCGTTTCGCACCGTCCAGCCCTTTTTCTCCTCCGCTGCAGTCTGCATTGCCATACTGCGGAATTTGTACATATAAAATGATTTATTATGAAGTCCTACCCGTTCCTGCTTGAAGATCACAGGTCCCGGACTGGAACATTTTACCAGAATTGCCGACAACAGCATGATCGGTGACGTAATGATGATGCCGAACAGGGAGCCGACAATATCCATGGCTCTCTTGATCATCATATTTCCGGTGTTGGTCAGCGGCACATACCGAATATTGATCACCGGAAGTCCCATGAGATCCTCCGTGTAAGGTCTGCTGGGGATCAGACTGCTGTAGTCGGGGATGAATTTCGTATGCACGCCGGATTTCTCACAGATATCCACAACACCTTCCAGATAATCATAATCTTTCAGAGAAAGCGTGATCGCGATCTCGTCCAGCTTGTTCTCCGGAAGAATATACTCCAGATTCCCCAACGTTCCCAGGACTTTCACTCCCTTATAGGTAGTCCCTCCCGGAATGTGTTCATCCAGAATACCGCATACAACATATCCCCACTGGGGATTGCTTAAGATTCTGTCAATATACTCTTCTGCCGCTCTGGAATATCCCACCAGCAAAATATGCTTCAGATTGTATCCCCTTTTCCGGAGTGTCCGCAACGCTTTTCTCATTATGATGCGGGATACCGAAGTCAGAAATACATTCAGCACATAAAAAATTGCCATGACGGATCGCGAAAAGTTGATCTCACGGATGATCATATACAGTATAATGATCAATGCCGCCAGGCCGATGGTATTTGCCTGCAGAATGCTGTAAATCTCATGTCTGCGGCGGACGGTTCGCTTCGGGGAATACACGCTGCACCGGTAATATAGGAACATATAACCGGGCACAATAAAAGGAAGCAGCTTATAATACTCCTGCACAGGCAGGACACCGATTCCGGGACCGTCGTTCAATATATAAAATTTGATATAATAGGCAAGGACAAAGGATATGGCTGTGATCAGCGCATCCATTATCACAAGAAGCCTGTTAAAGACTTTCTGGTTGTCTTTTATCATATGGGTCACCCAATCTGTAAGTCTGAAAAGCTTCTTTTTAACGATTTCATTCTACAATAACGATGTTTTTTTCTCAACTTAAGAATTTATGAAGCCATTTCTTAAGATTTCATAAGAATTCGAAACACATTGAAATACAGCTGCCACTGGATCTTCACATAATTCCCCAGATGATGCCACCGGAAGGGAACTTTGTGCTGTCTTCCCGTGGTTCCTACAGATCTTCTCAGGCCCGCTGCCAGTCCCTTCAGATATAGTTTTCCCATTCTTTTCTTACAAAAAAACAAAAACTTTATGCCAAATCCAAGCAAAAAAAACGGCAGGTTCAGAATACACTGCAAAAGCGGCATATTCTTGCCGATCACATAAATACTGTTGGCAGACGCAAGTAACGTTTTCCGGGGATTGTATCTGGATCCCGTGGAAGCACTGCCATAATGCAGCACAGCCGCCTTCGGTTCATACCGGTTCTCATAGCCGTAGATCCGGGCACGGTAGCCGATATCCAGATCTTCCAGATAGGCAAAATGTTCTTCATCAAAATAACCGATCTCTTCAAATACGGATCGTCTGTAGATTGCGGCACCGCCACAGGCGGAAAACACCGGGACAGACTTATCATAATCCGCCGCCGGTTGTCCCTTCCCCCGGGAATAGGCCCAGCCCAGCACGCAGTAACGGTCTCCGGCATCATCGATGAGCTCCGGTCTGTCCCACATCAGCATCTTCGCACTGACGGAAAATATCTTTTCATTTTCGCGGATAGCATCATATAAGCCTCTTACAAAACCGGCTTCTGCCTTTGTATCATTGTTCAGAAGGATCACATATGGTGTCTTCGCTTCCCGTATCCCCAGATTCACTGCATGACAGAATCCGGTGTTTTCCGGTAAAGATATCAGGCGCACACCTTCCCCACACCATTCCTTTTGCAGATATTCCACGCTGCCGTCCACGGAAGCATTATCGATGATCAGCACTTCATATCCGGGGGCATTTTGCTGCTCTCTGCACAGAGAAGTCATGCACTCTGCCAGATATTTCATTCCGTTGTAATTTGGTATAACAACCGTTATTTCACTCATAATGGTTTAAACTCCTCCGGATATTCCGGCAGATAGAGTAATCTTCCTCTTTGCCGTAACGCTTCGGACAATCGCAGACTTAAGGTTCGGATGTCCACTCCTGACGGCAGTACAGTTACATCGAATACCGGTTGCTCTCCCGGGTGTCTTCGTATCTCAGTATACGGAACTCCCACAATTTTCTCGAATACTTCCTGGCAGGAAGGCTGAATACGAATACAGCGAAGATCCAGCGCCTGCGCATCTTGGGACAATTCCGCTCTGTGAAGATATCCTCCGAATCCCTGCGGCAACCCCTAGTAGAACACCTTTCCCTCCGCAGTCATTCTGCCGCCGATGATCTTGCCAGTCTTCCCGGACAATACTCTGCCTCCCACGGCTGCCACATCCGGGCGGTTCTGTAATACATCGGTATACTGTAAACGATAAAATCCCACATGCCTGGTCTCACAGGCAGTCGCAGGGATCCCCCGCAGTGCGGCATGATCCCGCAGAGCCCGAAGTCCCGCCTCGTAAGCGTATTTTTTGCTGTGGGGATTGGCTGCCGTGGATGCCTCGTGGCATCTCCAGTGATACAACACTTTGGGGATATGAAGAATGCTCTTCTCCCCGGCCTGCCCGTCCGTCGTCAGCACTTCTGCCACAGCCCGTAACACCAAGTCATAGTCCTGGGCGCCGTCACATTCCGGTCGGAATCGCAGCCTCTTCATCAGTTCCGCATCCATGACCAGGAAATGGCAGATATAGTTATTACTTAAAATTAAATCGTAATTAAAGTTTTCTTTATGATTTGGATCATAGTATCTGGTCTCTTCTCCATCGCACTTATCCTCATCCGAATAAGCGAAGGCGACTTTGACACCTCTGTCATATGCTTTGATGATCGCATCAGCCATTTCGTACAACGCATCCGGTGTCAATACATCATCATGATCCAGCAGACCGATATACTCTCCCTTCGCATAGGGAAGCGCCTGATTGGTATTAGCAGCGATTCCCGCATTTTCTTTCAGATGCACATAGTGGAGCCTGGGATCTGCTGCGACAGGTTCTGTCTCGCCATCCGTCGGCTGCTCCTTCAGGAATCCCTGCTGCTTCAGTACCTCCTCCACACTGTGATCCTCCGTGGCATCTGCCAGGATCAGTTCCCAATGGGGATAGCTCTGTTGCATAACACTTGTTATCATTCTGTTCAGATATGCTTCCGGCGTTCGATATAAGGGTACCACAATACTGAACGTAATCGGCTTCTCCCATTTTCTATCACTCTGCCTTACCAGCTCTGCTTCCGAACAGGGCACAAAAAAATAGCGGTCTGTCTCTGTCAGGCGCTCCCTCACAGAGATCCAGGTTTCCCTCAGGCCGTTACGTTGCAGATAATATAGAGTTTTCTTAAGGTTTGCCTTGTTTAGCTTTGCCACAGATACCTCCAGCTTTTCATAAAAGAGCAAACCGCCCTGCACGGGCGATTCGCTCTTTTGAAAACTAATATGATTTATGGAGCACTGCCTTACAGTACTGCCTTTACATCCTCGGTCAGCTTCTCTACCTTAGCCTTTGCATCCTCTAAGCTGGTTCCCTTGACACCCATGTAGAACTTGATCTTGGGCTCGGTTCCGGAAGGACGTGCACAGCACCATGCATTGTCAGGAAGCTCGAAGTACAGAACATTGGACTTGGGAAGTCCTGTGGTGGTCTTCTCTCCGGTCTCCATGTCGATGATAACATCGTTCTGGTAATCACGGAACTTCTCTACCTTCAGATCTCCGAATGCCTTAGGAGGATTCTTACGAAGCTTCTCCATGATCTCGGCAATCTGTCTTGCGCCATCGATACCCTTCATGGTGATGGTATACTGGGTCTCCTTGAAGTAACCGTACTTCTCATACATGGATACCATCATATCCCACAGAGTCATGTTGTGCTTCTTGCAGT
>ERZ780212.2382-NODE-2382-length-12080-cov-3.226195_pt1 | contig 12080 bp, 10 predicted proteins | sample MGYA00511364_ERZ780212 | MGnify/ENA primary metagenome ERZ780212 (study PRJEB29588, sample SAMEA2147991) | human gut metagenome | biome: human gut; feature: human-associated habitat; material: faeces | place: Denmark | collected 2008/2010 ...
CATTATTTTTGTCATAATATAATTTTAATGTTTTTATCGGTTCTAATGTAAATGTATAAATTAATGCTGCCAAAGATAAGCCTCTTGCAATCATACCAGCATTTTTCATTTTTATTCCCGCAATTAACACTACCACTAATCCTATTGATAATATCAAAATAAATATTCCGTTATATATCCATATGGCATTTGCATTTTCTTTTTTTGTTATTATAGTTCTTATGTATGACATTACCATTATCACTACAGACATTACTGCTACAATAAAATCAATTACTGTTGCTATTTTTTCATTACCTTGATATCTCATCAAATAAACCACTATACCTATAAACATCAAATATAGAATAATCGGTACAGAAAGTTCCATTCTATTCATCACTTTTGAAATAAGCAAATATTTTTTCTTACCTTTAATATTATTAAACCTCTTTAGTTCTTGATTTTTTACATATTTTGTCGACCTATTCATAAATTAATCCTTTCCCAATATTTCCGTCTGTTCATCCATTATTACATCTTTAAACTTCCGTCCCTGAATCATACAATTTTCAAGTACATCGTCTAAATCCGCATACCATCCAATTAGTTCATAGCTCTCTGACTGGGGGTATCCTGTCTTTTCACAGTGTAATAAAATAACATCATATTGTCCTGTTCTTCCGTCTGAAAGAGTAACTTTTTCATTCTCGTCTAGCGGCTCTCTGCACATTCTGTAATATACATCATTGTACTTAAACTCTATGCCCATAAACTTTTGTCTGTCTAAATTATCTGCAGGAATTGATCGTCCTGATTCATACTCATATATAAAATCCTTTAATTCTTTATATTCATTAACTCTCATGACAATCCGAACCTCCTCTTAATCTTCTTAATTAGTTTTTCTTCATCCGCTGTTATTGGTATTCCTTTATCGCTATGGTCTAAATTCAAGTGCTTATGTGGCATCAATCCATGATGTTGATGTAGTAAATCAATGCTTATAATCTGCCTATGTGTCTCATCATAAAAAGATAAATGTTTTAACTTTCCATTCTGAACAATCGCATATGCTCTTTCTGCTGAGTGCGAATATTCAGGAGCCTTAACAGCACCACTATTCTGTAAAATTATCTGCACCCCATCTACATCGCCTACAGTATGATAATTCTGCCCATTTTCAACAAAATTAAATTTTCCTGTATCTACATCTTGGAATGCTCCTCTACTTCCCATATTGTAACACATCCTTTCGTTCAAAAATATTAGATTCTTTCCATAAACACAATTGCTTAAATTCTTTATTTTTATTATTAAATGCATCTTTATATTTTATATTTACAAATCTTCCAGTCATTCCAGATATCATATCTCCATATACAATAATCAATGGTGGCTCAATTCTTTTTTTCATCTCATTAAACCCTTTCAAAAATACTTTCTGATTATTCATACATCCTATTGTTGAAACTATAACTATAGAATTCTTCTCTATTCCACTAAAACATATGTCATAAGTATCTTCTGCCCACCATGATATAACTGGTAAGACAACACATTTATATGTCTGCCAAAGACAACCAAGCCATCGGTTCATATACACATTATGTCTTACTTCATTAATATTCATTGTTGGATAAATGCTATAATCTGGTGTCCCTACCGCCATTACTGTTTGAAATCTAGGTATATATTTCATAGGATCAGTCCAATATTTCAATAAATCTTTATCATATGTAAATGGTAACACTATTTTTTTACTGTTATCTTGTTTTGTTGTTAAATTCTTTATTCCAACTGGTTCCATATTTTCAATGTCCAACATTTCCTCATCAGTTTTATGTATTATAGGCATTCCATAGTCCCCTAGCATATGTTCTCCCAACATTGGTCTAATCACTTTAAATTTTTCTTCTTCCGATAAACCATGTATCATTTCATCGCCTCCATTCATTATGCTTGTTCGCTTATTTCTAACATCATATTTAAAAAATATAGGGCTTGATCCCCTTTTTAGCATCGTCACACATAAGCTTGTTCGCTGTTTTCTAACATTAGAATAGCACTTACATATCTTTCTGTCAACTATGTTTTTCATTGACAGGTCATAAACTTATCTAACAAGATATGACCTGCCTATCTCTGTATCTTATTACTCCCTACTCTCTGGTTTATATGTCACATTAAATACATAGTCTAACAACCACTTCTTGAAAGATTGATTATTTTTATTTCTTATATCATCCGAAAATGCTTTATACAATTCCGTACCAGAAACCAAACTTTTCAATATTGCATCATAAGTTGCTCTATCACTCTCATCTCTTGCATTTTGTGCATCAGAATACTTCATAGCATTCTGATATGTCTCATCTTGTTCCACAATATCTGGTAATTCTGCAATTTGCTTTCTGATTCTATCCTCATCTGTCCACTCGCAGTTTCCCCACATCTCATGAAATGATGCTAATATATTTGATAAAGTGTCCAGCTCTGGAACAGGAATACCCACATCTGTCTTTACCGGTATAGGCTCTATCTCCGAATCCTTATCCTCCAGCTTTATACTTATCGTATCCTGTGCCACTAATCTATAACTTTCAAGTTCAACATCTTCCATTATCTCATCAGCATTTCCATTATCCGGTTTAGGCAGCTTACTTACAAGAAAAGTCAAATAAATTGATAATCTTTCCCAGTCCATTGATCCATACGGCAATATAGATGAAAGAAAATTATAAGTTCGTAAAAAGGTCTTAGCAGAACTCTTAAAATCTACCTGATCATCATATTCAAGTTCTTTATATCTTTCTGTTCCCTTATCAATAATCGGATCTATCTTTGTTCTATCGGCATTATCTAAATATAGTTCTGCTACCTCTGTTACTTCCTCATCTGAGTAAACATCTAAAGGTTCCATCTCATCGACTAAATCATTTAATTTATTTACGTCTGTCTCTCCTGATAAAATAGTTGTTTTATAGTACTTATCAAATGCTGTCTTGAAATCTGCCGGATCATTTTGGAAATCAAGAACAAAAACTTCATTTTTATTAGGATAGCAACGGTTCAAGCGTGATAATGTCTGTACTGCCTTGATATCCGATAATCCCTTATCAACATACATCGTTTGCAGCAATGGTTCATCATATCCTGTCTGAAATTTATTTGCAACTATAAGCAATCTGTAAGGATCTTTTCTAAACTTTTTCTCTATCTGTGAACTTGGAAAACCATTTAGTTTTGCTTCATTATATGTGACACCTTCATATTTAATTTCACCTGTAAATGCCACTATAGCCTTATATGGACTTTTTCTTTCTTCAAGCAGCCTGCTAATTGTCATATAATACTCTACGGCTCTTTTTATATTGCTTGCAACCACCATTGCTCGTGCTTGTCCTTTAATCTTGTTACGCACTTCAGAATGAAAATGTTCGACAATGACCCCTGCTTTCTCCTTTACCGCCACTTTTTGCACTTCTACATAATAACGTAATATTCTCTGTGCCTGTTTTTTATCAAACAAAGGATCATTTTCCACTGTCTTGACAATATGATAAAAGCTTTCGTATGGCGTATAGTATCTGAGAACATCCAGAATAAACTTCTCTTCTATAGCTTGTTTCATGGTATACACATAATGAGGATTTGCTTTCTGTGTACCATCATCATTCAAAATAGGATTTCCATGTTCATCAAACATTTTCTTTCCGAACATCTCAAGAGTTTTATTCTTTGGTGTCGCTGTAAATGCGAAATAGCTGGCATTAGGAGCCATCTTCTTGCCCTCTATAATCGTATTTAATTTATCTTCAAACTCATCATCATCGTCATACACATTTCCTGAAACTGCAATATTCATCTTTGCAGCCAAACTGCCATTCTGGCTGGAATGAGCTTCATCAATTATGATAGCAAATTTCTTATTTTTGTAATCTGCAGAAACTGCATCAAGAATAAATTGAAACTTATGTACAATCGTAATAATAATCTTTTTCCCTTGTTCCATAAGCGTACTTAATGTTGATGCATCCTTTGCCCAGCCAACTGTACTAGACACCTGCATAAACTGCTTAATGGTATCACGGATTTGCTTATCAAGATTTACTCTGTCTGTAACAACTATTACTGTATCAAATACATCTTTCTTATCCTTTTTTAATGTAACAAGCTGATGTGCCAGCCATGCTATTGAATTAGATTTTCCTGAACCAGCACTATGCTGAATAAGATACCTATGTCCTGGACCATCATTTTTTGCATCAGCTAAAAGAGAAGTGACTACTGATAACTGATGATATCTTGGAAATATCTGCTTGTATGATTTGCGCCCTGTATCCTCGTCCTTTTCTTCTGTTATCTGTACATAATTTTCCAATATGTTAGACAAACATGGCTTTGTCAATATATCTTTCCACAGATAATCTGTCTTCAAGCCATTGGGATTTCTAGGATTTCCAGCTCCATTATTATTTCCCTTATTAAATGGCATAAAGAAAGACTTCTCTTTCTTAAGTTCTGTACACATATATATTTCATCGTCATCTACTGCAAAATGTACAATGCACCTCTTAAATTGAAATAACAATTCATCCGGTGTTCTATCTGTCATATACTGTCTGATTGCATCATCATGATTTTGCTTGGTTATCTGATTTTTAAGTTCCATAGTAATGATAGGCAGCCCATTTAAAAAAATACAAACATCAAGAGCCAGCCTGCCATAATCATTGCTATATCGAAGCTGCCTTGTAACACTAAAGATATTTTTATCATAGCTCTCTTTAGCCTCTTGATTACCCTCACTCGGTCTGACCATATAGAAATCTACAGTTTTATTCTTATACTTCATTCCCTTACGAATAATATTGATTACGCCATCATCTGATATTTTTTTACTCAGACGATCCAGAAACTTTTTCTTCTCGATCTCATTGTCTTCTATACGAAGCTCGGCAAGTTTCTCATCCTGCGTGTCATGTAAAAAGCGAAACAGGCGCACTTCATCTATAGCATATATCTTGTTATAATCTGAATTGCTGCCCTCTTCATAATGATTGTTTTCTACCAGATATTTTACAATCATAGTTTCAAAGCCATTCTCTTTCATATTTGTTGCCATTAACTAATGCGCCTCCTTCTTCAGTTAAAATCCACCATTCTGATATGCTCGTGCAATCACATACGATGGCTCATAAAATGCGCTACAGTTGTAATTATCAATCACATCACAGATTTCATTGTTATATACCCTGATTATCCCATCTACAAAATCTTCTTTTGAAGTCAAGGTATCTCTTATCAGACGCTGATATACTGCTCCCATATCTAAAGGCGAAGGAATAATTGAAGCCATCTCTTTGTCAACTGCTGTAATATCATAATCTCCAGTTTTTAAATCATAATCACTTATCCAGTCTTCTTCTACCTTCAATGGATTTTCACAGTGTAATACATTTGCACAGCTAAGCAGATGATATAAACCATCCCGTCCGATTGTATTTACGACATACTTATTTTTCTGCTTAATGTGTCTTGCAACACGCTCTATCATATAACATACAAAATAAAGGTCATTCGATTCTATATCTTCGTCTGGGAAGTACTTATTCTTCATAATGTCTCACTCCCTTCAAAAGTCAATGTTTTCAGTGCAGCTTCTGTACAGAATACAATCTGATGGGTAGGATAATTAAATCTTACCAGTCCCCAGAATGCATCTCTTGGGATTCTGCCATCAATGAATCCTTCCACAAAGTTCCAGATCTGATCGTCTGCCATAGGTCCTTCCACAATGTCATAATCATGTTCAATTCCTCGTCTGCAGTCTGCCACAAAATCAAGCCACTCATCTGTCATCTCATTAAAGGTCAATATCTTCAATTCTGTGTTTGGCGTATATTCATAATGATTTACTACAGATGCACCTTTTCTTGTCATTGCCCACCGCTTTGCTTGTTTTTCAAAACTGGTACAGTAAAATCCATATCCGAAATCCTTGTAAAAACCATTCTGGAGAATACGCGGAATCGATACTTCTACATTACTTCCATGATACACAATATTCTTTTCCATCTGCGTCCTCCTATTATTCCGTGCTTTCTTCCTGATTTTCTTCATCTAAGTCTTCTTCAGAATCTATTATATCCGTTTCAGTCTCATATGCTGGAATCTTGACATTCCTGGCATCTACCTGACCTGTAACTACATCTGATATAAGTTTTGTCCGAAGTTCTTCGACAAGAGTGATTTCTTTGTTTATTCCGGAAATCATTTCATCAATATTATTAGTTTTCTCTAATATAACTTCCAATATTGCCTTCTGCTCCTCAGTATTGGGAATACATACAGGAATTTCACCAAGATCTTCTGTATACAACCTCCAAAAACCTTCTACAATACCTCTAACTCTTGTAACCAACTCCCTCCTACAAGCATTTGACTTCAATAAATACTCTAAATATTTCGGAATTACTCTCTTTGCATTTATCCTTAATACTGTATAATCAGGACTTACAATTCCTTTCATAGGAGCCAGTGCAAATACTCCTAAATGGGCTTTCAATCGATTTAATACTAAATCATCCTTTTCACATAATTTTGCACCAGCATATGATTCTGACAACAATCTTCTTTCTATATCCTCATCATCTGTAACAAGCCCTTTCTTCTGACTCATTGACAAATGAGGTTCCAAACCTAGCTCTGATCTGACATTGATTTCTTGAAATAAATTTTTCAATCTATATTCGTTCCAATCATATGGTACATTTCCCATCCATTTTGCCTTAGAAATCTTAACCCGCTTTTCTGAATTTTTTCCATTTGTTATCAAATCATCTATTATGTTTCTTTTTAGTTCTTCCAATAACTTAATTTGCTTTTTCTTCTGATGAATAAAATGATTCATCTCAGAAATCTTCCAATCAAGAAATTGTACTATTTTATCCTGTTCTGGTTTTGGTGGCACTGGAATCTGCAATTTCAACACTTCATCACTAGTCAATGTCTGTCTTAATCCTGTTCCAAGTCCATGAAATAATTTAATACCATCTAATCCCTTGAATAAATAAACCAAATATCTCTGTTCGTCTATCTTTCTAGGTGTAAATGTCAAATATGCAGAAGTAATTATTCCGTTAGTGTTTACAGATGCCACCCTTTGCGAAATGAAATCATAATTTAAATTTAATCCATTAATTGCAATATCGCCTTTATGAACAATCGAATATTTCTCATATTTATTATCATCTTTTTCAGCATCTTGTATTTTTTTGGGAACTATTGTGCCATATTTAAATTGCAATAGCAATGTCACTTCTTTTTCTACATTCTTTTTTTTATTTTCTATTAAACATGAAAAAGTTCGTTTCACGTTCCATTGTAATGGCACTTTATCCATCCCAAAAGCATTTACACTTTTATATTTCTCATACCCCTTCAACATCACACCTCACCTCCAATAATAGAGGCAAGCAATCCGTCTGTGCTCTGCTCAATAGCTCTGATATCTGCAATAATATCGCTCATATCTCTAAGCTGCACTGGCTTATAGAAATACTTTGTGAAACTGAGTTCATACCCTATAACAGCACCATCTTCATTAATCCAAGCATCTTCTACATATGGTTTTACTTCATTTTCAAAGAATCCTGTTATTCCACCATCATATAACAGTGGTACCTGTTCTGTATCTTTCAGATTGCTATCCGGCTCTGTATTTCCTTTTTTATCCAACACAACATTTGCATTTTCATCCGTTGTTGTAAAGTACTTTCTAATCGCATTTTCACGTTTTTTTGTCCATTTAAGTCCTGCCCTTTTTGTAGACTTTTCAAGTTTCCCTATAAATGAATTGAAATTTGTACTTTCTGTATCTTTCTCATTTGTCATAAGGAAATCATAGAATTCATCATCTTTTGCATTGTTTTTGAACTCTTCCAATGCTTCATCACTTACATTTACTCTTAAACGCAATGGTCGATTCACTTCTACCTGATAAAATCCGAATTCTTCATTTGAAAATACCTTGCTATACTCACTATCTGCCTTATCAAACGCAAGATACAGTTCCATAACCTTTTCACGCATTTTCTGTGTCATCTCACAGTTTTTATCGCCAAGGTTCTTTCTTAAAGGCTCTTTCATGCTTGTGGCATCAATGAGCTGCACTTTACCTTTACGCTTTTCATCTTTCTTATTTGTAAGTACCCACAGATATGTTCCTATTCCTGTGTTATAAAACATATTCTCAGGTATCGCTATGATTGCCTCACACAAATCCTGTTCAAAGATATACCTTCGCAGATTACTTGGACCGGAACCAGCTTTTCCTGTAAACAATGACGAACCATTATGAACTTCTATAATACGGCTTCCAAGCTCTGTTGTTGTCTTCATCTTGCTGATATTATTTGCAAGAAATAACATCTGAGGATCACCAATATCTGGTATTAAACTGTACTCCGGATTATCATCGTAATTTATGATAAATCTGGAATCCGATATTTCATCTTTTTTACCAATCCCCCATGCCTTCAGGTCTGTCTTCCATGGCGTACCAAATGGAGGATTTGAAAGCATAAAATCAAACTCTTCTTTTGCAAATTTATCATCAGAAATTGTGGAACCAAATCGTATCTGATCAGACTCCTTGCCCTCACCCTTTACAAGCATATCTGCTCTGGCAATTGCATAGGTTTCATCTGCATTCTCCTGACCATACAAATGAATGGATACCTTTTTTCCTTGTTCCCTGGCAAGCTTTTTTATGTGTTCATCTCCCACAGTAAGCATACCTCCGGTACCACAGGCTCCGTCATAAATACGATATGTCGTACTCTGAATTTTATCCTGCACAGGTATGAATGCTAAATCTGCTATCAATTCAACTATATCTCTCGGTGTAAAATGTCTTCCGGCATCTGTTACATTGGTCTCCTCATTAAACATACGGATAACTTCCTCAAAAAGAGTACCCATAGTATGATTGTCAAGTGCTTCTATCTTGACCGAACCATCTTCATTCAATACTGGTCTGTTACTCAGATTAATTCGCGGATCTACAAACTTTTCTATCAATAATCCCAATCTGTCCTGCTCTGAAAGTCTGTCTATCTCATTTCTGATATGGAATTTGTTGATAATTACCTGCACATTTTCTGAAAATCCATCCAAATATTCGATAAAATCCTTTTTCAGTTGTTGCTGATTCGTCCTTGATTTTAAATCTGTCAATGTAAAATCAGATTTGTTTACAAATGCCTGCTCTGCAACAGCGGCAAGTGCCGCATCAAGTTCTGTAATTCCCGCTTTAGTGAATTCTTCCTTGGCTTTTATAACAGCCTCATGCTTTGGCTCTAACACCGCATCAAATCGCCTGATAACAAACATTGGCAATATTATTTTTCTATAATCTCCCACATCATATACATCTACCAGGCAATCATTGGCGATTCCCCAGATAAATGATTTCAATGAGTTGTATGTTGACTGATTCATAATTTCTCCATTCTAAACGATATATTCTTCTTTTTGTGATTCCTTTTCGAGTAACCCCAAAGTCTGTAACCTATACTTCATAGCAGTATAATTTACATCAAATTGCTTTGCTGTTTCTTTTATTGCATTACTTACCTCATTGTCAGTTGCCTGTAAAATTTTATTTGTTACCGTCTGTCCTATTATTTCTCCAAAAGTATTGAAAACTGCCACTCTTGGCATCAGGAAAGCTGCTGCTGAATAATTTGCCTGATATTCTATGATATCTATTGCAGTCATATTTCTAACTCTCTCTGCATGGTTTCTAAAGGATTTATGCGTACACATTTTTGTATAGTCAGCACCTCTGTTATTAAAACACCTTGGGTGTAGTATCTGATGGAAACATTCATGTATCACTGTAAAATTTTCTCTGCCAATATTACCATTTTCCTGCAATGCACGATCTATAACAACTGTTCCCTTATCCACCTTTACCCGTTCTGGATACATTCCTTCTTCGTAATGATTGCTCGGCCATGACCACATTAATACATCATGAAATGCAGTCATGCCAAGCACACTCAAATCTGGTGTAATATAAAACCAATCTGGTGTGCATCCAATTAAATCTACAATATCATAAACATCTATATTCTTTGCCTTAACAAGTCTCTCTTTATCATGCCTTTCTATAAGCTCATTAGCTTTATGTTCAAGCTGGGATTGTGAATATTCAAAATACTTCACTTCTTTGCTTCTTTCTCCTTCTCTTCAAGCATTTTTATGACATCCATCCAGTCTTTATCTCCCATTCCCAAATCTCTGGCTTTTCTAAGCGCAACACGGACATTATCGGTCTCCATAATATACTCCGGCAGATCAGGTGATACAGAATTATCCTTCGCCAATGCTGCATAGTCGTACATTGTATTAGCTTCATCTTCTGTGAGTTCCAGAGCCTCTGCTATCTTAGCCAATTTTTCCTTATCTGGCGGATATCTTCTTGCTTTTTCCATATCACTCATATATGCTGGTGCTATCTCTAGAATTTCAGCCAATTTTCTCAGATTTATCTTTTTCTCTTCACGCTTGTTACGCACAAACTTACCAAATTTTTCATCCATATGATTACCTCATTCTTTGTTTTATGCTTGTTTGCTAAAACCTAACATTATTTTATCATCCTAATACAAAAATTTCAATCTATTCCAGATTGTTCAGCAAACTATCTTCTAAAACGATAATATACACTAACTTGCTATCTTCTTTCATACACCTCCCACAATCTCTTCTGCTCCGCTCCTATCCTCAATATTTCCTGCAAATCTCTTGCCATTGCCTCAACATTAACGTCCATCTGTTCAACAGTACCAGTACGATTACCTGCTGTAATCTCCCATTGAACACTCTCTTTATAATAATATTCCTTAGTATCCACATTCATATATCCATACAATGAATATGAATAGCCATCACTTTTCTCTAGAAATACCGGCGCCACTTCCCCTTTAGAAGTTTTCCATCTCATCAGCCTTGGAAACCAGCATAGGCCTTCTTTAATCAGTTCCTTAAATGCCTCAAGCAGCTTGCCTAGCTCATTTAATATTCCACGGAATGAATTTCCTGCCTCTATTGTCCTATCTGACTCAACCTGATTAGCATATTCTTCTATCGTAGGTGCAAATAATCTGAATGACGATACAAAATTCTTGATTCTACCAAGCAATTTCGCAGCATCTTCTGCTTTTTCAATAGCACTTGCCAGCTCTTCATTTACCGATTGAAGTTCTGATTTCTTTTCATCAAGTTCCTTCGATATATGTTTCGATTCTCTACCATCCATTTCTGATAGTGACTTAGTAATCCGTCGCATACTTTCCAGACATGAAATATCAGACTCCAGTTTTTCTTTTTTATCCGTATATTCTTTTTCAATGGCTTTGTTTGCCTTAACTGCCCTATCCGATTCTTCCACCTGCTTTTGTAATTGTGTCAAATGCTTTGTCTCCTGAGCCACCTTATACTCTGCAACGGATAAATCATGATTCCTACCTTTCGACTTTTCTTTTATCTGCTCTCCGAACCAATCATTAACCTCTTTATTTGCGACCTCCCTTAACTCATCCTGCAGCACTCGTGACAAAACTTCTTTAGTAAATACTTTTCGTTTTGACACCTGCTTACTAAGCCCCTTTTTATAACCATCTGCCACAGGTACTCCCACTATATGCATATGAGGACTGTCCTCATCAAGATGAACCACTGCATTTGCCACCACAAACCCTGGCAGTCTTTTTATAAACTCGCCCAAAATTATCTCGTACGATAGCTTTATATACGACTTCATATCATCATACTGTTTCCAGAACTCCCTATCGCCTATCTGAATGATTATCTCTACTGCCATATCCTGCTCCTTGCCAGCGACATGTTCAAAATAATCTTCTATCCTGCGGTCTGGTCGTGTCTGTTTTTTATTATATTCTTCTAATGCCTCATCGAATTCTTTGTGGTATACTGTCTTTACATCGTCAATCAGATTTGATGTTCCGTAGACAATAAAAATATTGTCTTTGCTGTAATCTGATGATTTATATTTTCTCAGGTTATGC